>Ga0307489_10000656_pt1 | contig 21557 bp, 27 predicted proteins | sample SB12metaG_FD_202247 | JGI IMG/M metagenome (GOLD analysis project Ga0307489, IMG submission 202247) | Sea-ice brine microbial communities from Beaufort Sea near Barrow, Alaska, United States - SB 1.2 | ecosystem: Environmental > Aquatic > Marine > Coastal | place: USA: Alaska | collected... | reverse complement strand
CCGCCGCCGCCGCCGACGACGCGACTGCCACCAACGCGGCGGTTTACTACGCTATCCTCAGCGCGCCCCCGCCCTGGGCCGCGGTAGGGACGAGCGAATATTGCCCGCCACGTCATCCAACGCTTTATACCAAGAACGGATTGTAATAAGGGAGCTTCCACTCCATCTACCTTCGGTACGACGTGAAATCCGGTGGTGCGCCACCTGCGCAGCTCCTCCTCGTCCTCCTCATGTGCCCCGTGTCCCTCACGAACTGCTCGCTCGAACACTCGTCTGAAATCACTCCATGGAAACCTGATGTCGACCTGGACGATGTGGCCAGCAATATCTGCCAGACCCGACGCCGTGGCGTCTGACAACCCCCCACTATGCGGCAACTTCGCACCCGTGGTGGGCAGGGGCATACAATCGTCCACTTTTCGGCTCAACTTGAGCGCTCTGTATGGGACAGGTGATGCGCGTAGGGGTTGTGTAGCCCGTGTTAAGGGGGTGTTAGGGGGTGTTTAAGGGTGTGTAGGGTGTTTTATTGTGTCAGACACGGCTCAAGTTGAGCTGAGAAGTGGACGAGTGTAAGCCCCTGGTGGTGGGGGAGTGCACGCTGCACAACCTGCGCGTGGAGGGCAGGGCCCTGACTGTTTGCTCACAGTGTACCCATGCACACTCGTCGCCGCACTCGCTGCCTCCAACCTCCTCCTCCCGCTCCCTGGCCTGGCCACTGACTTGCTTTCCAGCTCAACCTTACTGGTTGCTCACAACAACGCACCGGTGCAATAAGGCCCTGCCGGAGGGCACACTCCCGGCGGCGGTGCACGGTGCGGGCCTGCCAGTGTTGCTCGCCACGTCGTAGGATCCCGTTTAACACAAAAAAACGAGGGTTATGTGATGCTTGTTGTTGATGACGTGGCGAGCAGTAAATGTTGTCAGGCCTTGGTTGACGGGCTGTATCTCCGCAACGGTCCAAACCCAGCGCACGAGCCACTGCTTGGTAGGGTGGTGCAGGTTGACCCTATCGAACCCAAGTTGAAACCGCCTGGAACTAAGCGCTTGAAACTAAAATGTGAGTTACTGCTTTCAAGTTCTGCTTTCAAATTCAACTGGTGCCGCTGTAGCTTGGAGCGCACAAGTACCACTGGTTTGACGGTGACGGCATGGTAGGGTGGTGAAAGTTCCGTTCCGCGCATGAATCACAGATATGACAAGCTGCGTTCAGGTTTTTCATGTGTTGCGTTCAATACTAGCTTGCCCCTCCGCCATGGTGCACTGGGTGTGCCTGGGCGGCGGCGGCGGCGGGGCCTCACACTCGTTCCCTTCTCAGCTCAACTGCTATCCATCTCGTCTCTGCACGCGTCCCTGAATTCACTAGCAGTCAACCCTCTTCACGCCTCGATGACGCCTGAGCCAAGCTGAGAGACAGAGAGAGAGAGACGCTTTCGCGTATATAGAGAGGCACCAGGCTTTCGCCCTGGCCCCTGTCCCTGCGCCAAGCTGACACGGGAACGAGTGCAAGACCCTTGGCGGCGGCGGCGAGGGCGGGGACGGTCAGGGCGGGCAGGTTGGCGGGGAGGGAAGGAGTGCCGTCGGCGAGAGTGGGCCGAGCGCCCCGTCATCGTCGGCGGCATCCTACGGCCGGCGATACATCCGTACCCGAGGCTTCCAGCAAGAGGAAGCCGCGGGCCGCGCGGTTTACAGCAGCTTGCTGGACATCAAAATCGTGTGGTAGGTCCCGGCGGATATCGCTCGCCACGTCATCCAAAGCACCGTGATTCCCCATCCCTTGCACTGATCGACACCCTGTGACATGGCGAGCAATATCCGGCAGGCTGATCGACACCCTATTGCCTATGATATGGCGAGCGATATCTGCCAGGCCCTATAATCTGGGACGTATTCATACCCAGATTAGTCAAGAAAGTTTCCGAGTGGCGGACCCCGGACTCGCCGTTTTAGGTGATTCAGTCCAAGAACACCGCCAGCAACGGGCTCAAGTTTCACGCCGGGAGGCTGATCGCCTGCTTCGAGTCCGGCAGGGGGGTCATTGAGAACAACGTCTCGATCGACGTTCAATCTCCTCCTCCTCCTCCTCCTCATACTCAGCACGTCTGCATGAGCATTCACCCTCAAGGTGAGTCATGCTCCGATATCGATTCGAGTGGTCACTGAGAACAAGGTCTCGAGCGACGTCGAGTTCCCTCCTCCTCTCTGTGCGTATGTATGAGCATACACCCTGAAGTAACCTGAAGGTGAGTCATGCATCCATCTGGGTTCGAGTGCTGGTTCTCAACGACCCTGCTGTCTGGATCCGCTTACGAGCTGGAGCTCTCACCAGAGATGGAGACCAAAGGACTGTGCGACTTCGGCGGTGGGGCTCAGTGAAAGCGTGAGTGTGCCCATTACCTGGTGAGAAACAGACTCATCGAGAAGTGGCTGATGTTGATACGGGGGCCAGGGCAGAAAGCCTGGTGCCTCCTTTTATCAGAGAAAGCGTCTCGCTCTCTCTCTCTCGCTCTCTGACTGACGTTGATGTTCATTGACTTATGTATGCCGTGGAGTCAGAAGTTCAACAGTTTCCCAGGTGCCAACTCTGATTGATAGCCGGCCTTGATCGGCGGCACGTTCGGCACCAAGGACTACTGGATCGACAACATGACGGCGCACGGCAAGGTGTGCCCGGTGACGCAGGAGATGGTGTACATCGGGTACAACCTCATCGATACAACCTCTCGGGTACAACCTCTCGAGGCGGATGAGAACTGTTATGTCGGCGGCGGGTGCGGGGACGAGGGTGGCATGGGGGCGGGGTTTTTGGGTGCTGTGGTGGGTGTAGCGTGGGTGAAGGCGGAGGCGGAGGTGGCGGGATCGGTGGCGGGGATGGCGGGTGCTGCGGCGGGTGTGGCGGTGACAGGAGCGGCGGGTGATGCGACGGGTGCCGCTGCGGCGGGGGCGGCCGGCATCCATCCAAACGCCGTGGGCGAAGGTCGTGACGTGGAAGGGCGGTGCAGGTTGACCCTAGGGTGACCCCGGGTTGACCGCGCTTGGTTCCAGCGCCGCTTGAAGCTGACAGCCTAACATCATATGAACCGCTTTCAATCTGTTGTTTCAGTTTCAACTTGCGGCGCCACGACGTGGCTGCCTTGTGGCGGTGGGTCATAGACGTGGACTCCGGCAGGAGCTTACACTCATCCACTTTTCGGCTCGACGTGAGCACTTCTTATGGGATTCATTGCGGGGTAGCATGGGAGTTCAGTGACGAAAATGGCTCACGTTGAGCTGAGAAGTGGAACAGTGTACGCCCCTGGACTCCGGCGCGATGGTCTCCAGCTCCCGCATGTAGGGCCGGGCAGATGTTGGGTGAAATGGCACCATACTGACGTGATCTTGGGTGAAAATTCACTTTACTGACGTGGATATTGGGTGGAATGGCACCATACTAGCGTGATGTTGGGTGAAAGGGCACTGTACTGACGTGGATATTGGGTGGAATGGCACCATACTGACGTGATATTGGGTGAAAAGGCACTTTACTGACGTGGACATTGGGTGGAATGGCACCGTTCTGACGTGATATTGGGTGAAAAGGCACTGTACTGACGTGGATGTTGGGTGAAATGACACTGTACTGACGTGGATGTTGAGTGGAATGGCATTGTACTGACGTGGACATTGGGTGGAATGGCACCTTTCTGACGTGGATATCGGGTGGAATGGCACCGTTCTGACGTGGATGTTGGGTGAAAAGGCACTGTACTGATGTGGATATTGGGTGGAATGGCACCGTCATGACCTGCGTTTGGGTGATGTCTGCCAGGCCTTCACCCGCAGGTGCGCGGAGCCGTCGGACTACCCGTGCGTGAACCCCAACGTGACCGGCTGACCGCACCGCTTCGCGTACACCACGGGATATCAGCCGGGCACCGCGCCTGTGGCTCGGTGGGGCGGTGCAGCTTGAAACTTGTGCCCTGTGGGTTTTAGAATATAGGGTTTAGGGTTTAGGGTTCAGGGTTCAGGGTTCAGGATTTCGGGTTTAGGGTGTAGGCTGCAAGCACGGACTGAGACGTTGTTGTCATGTATGACTCATTGCCCGCGTGTGATGCTCTGTGATCTTTCAATCTTACCGCGTGCTTCTCCATTGAAAGCGCCTGGTTTCAGCGCTTGAAAGTGAAATACGACAGACTGCTTCAAAACTTAGCTTTCGATTTCAACTTGCGCCGGTACAGCTCGGTCGGACGTCCCCTCCTTCGACAGGGTCCTGAAGCACGACTTGCACACAGGCAGGGGCTTACACTCGTTCACTTCTCCGTTCAACCTAAGCCGTTTTGGTCACACCTCCCCGTGTCCCCCTGTCTAATAGACTGGGGGAAAATCATGCACCACACGTATCCAACAAAGTGTGCGTACGTTGAGCTGGAAAGTGGACGGGTGAAAGCCCCTGCACACAGGGGGCAGCTGGGCGGTCCACTTGGCAGGGGGTCTATTCAGAACAAGCACTTGACCGACGTCAAATCTCCTCCTCCTCCTCCTCCGCGCGTCTTCTGTGAATATGCGTATTCACCCTGAAGGTGAGCATGCTCCGATCTCGGTTCGACCCTGCTTGTTTTTAATGACACTCCTGCCAGGGCGAGGGGCGCGCGTGCGGCGACGTTGCGTTTGTCCCAAGCTCGGAGGACGTGTCATCGGATGAGGAGGATGGCTTCTTGTTAGTGATGGTCCACGTGCTGGACCAAGCCACGCCTCGGTAGGGCGGTGCAAGTTTAACCCAGGTTGAGAGAGACGCTTCCGCGTGTATAAGGAGGCACCAGGGTTTCGCTCTGCCCCCCATGTTGAAACCAGGTTGAACCCGGGTTGACCGTGCCTGGTTTCAGCGTTTGCAGCTTGAATATGATGAACTGCTTTCAGACTCTGCTTTCAATTTTGACATGCGCCACTACGCCTCGGACGGAGCTCCTGGTGCTCGGCGCTGAGTCAGGGGGTCCGTTGGTAGGGTTTAGGGTTTAGGGTTTAGGGTTTAGCGTTTAGGGCTTAGCGTTTAGGGTTCAGTAGGGCGGCACAGGTTGAAACATTTGTTTGCAAGCACGGAATAAGACGTCGTTGTCGTGTATGACTTATTGCCCGTGCGTTACACCCTGTCATCTCACAACGCGCTGCTGTACCTATGTGACCCCTATAGTGTCCAATTACCTATAGTGTCCACTTGGGGGATATAACGTAATAAAAACACCCCCCCTGCGCCGCGCGAGTGTTCTGAGCGCGCAAACTCGGGGAAGTCGTTGGGGGGTAGTTGGGGAAGGGAGCGGACGAAGGACGCGGTCGCGCGCGCCGATCGAGCTCTGGGCAGTGCCGTTGTTCAGGTAGCCCGCGAAATACTTTTTCCAGCACGCTTCAGTCGCCGCGCGCCCGTCGCAAATTGACCCATCCAAGTGGACACTATAGGGGCCACATAGGTACTGAAAGCGGCCGCCTGATTTCAGCGCTTGAAACTGAAACACGACAAACGGCTTTCAAATCTTGCTTTCAATTGCAACTTGCGCCGCTGCACGTTGGAGATGGTGGCGACCGTTCACATCCCCATCCGCGTGCCGTTCGGATTCCACAGCGAATTTGTCCCGGGCCGAGCGCTCCACGGCGCTCAGTGGTAGGCACAATATGGGCAATCGGAGAGTGACGGTTCCGCGTGTACGATTATGAGGAGGCACCAGGCTTCCGCCCTGGCTCCCGTAAGCGAGAGACGCTTCCGCGTGTGTATGGAGGCACCAGGCTTCCGCCCTGCCCCCTGTTTATGACAACAAAATAACATCGTGACCGGTAGATGCAGCTACTGTCAGATGGTAAAAATCACTTGAAAATGATGTGTTGGTCTAGTACCGTCGGCGGCGACGGCGGCGGCGGCGGCGGCGCCGGTGGGGACGACATGCCCTGGCGCCTCAGTCAGCCAGGGTGCCGGTAGACTCGATGACCACTTCGCAACAGCCTCAGTGGCCGGACTGCTGGCGTAGTATTCGGCCCCACGTCGGGATCTTCATTCTGGGTCGTCCAGTGGCCGCCCTTGTTCACGTTCACGTCTAAGTTAGCGAGTGCGGGGGCAGCTGCCGCGGCTCCCGCAGCTTCCGCCTGCGGCGCGCGCCTGGCGGCATCGCGCTTCGCCGCAGGCGTCTCCTGACGCGACGACATCTGAGACAAGAGAAATGAGTGAGCGTGCGCGTGCCGCCGAGCGCCCCAACAAACCTTGGAGAAACAGTAGGTCTGATAGTAGGGCAGCGGCGTGGTACACCGGACGGGTCTCACCCACCCACTCTTCACGTCAAGCAGCGGCGGCAGGCGGGCTAACACGTCGCTGGCCACGCCAACGCACACGTCACAGAGTCCGTCGCTGGGGGCGCGCGACCAATGAGTCACAGCACGGTCGACTGCGGGTCTATTTCCTGCGCAGATCCACTGGGGGGAGATCTTGACTCAACGGCACCGTTGGATGGCTGAGAAGCAGAAAGTCACTTCACTTAGGGTGGCGCGCGTCGGCAGGGTCGGACCGGCCCGACGCAGTCGCCACGCCGCGTATGTTGCGCGGTTAGCGTCCACACGTGTGTTACACGCCTCGTTGCTAGCGCTTCTCCCTTCTCCCCTCGAATCTTCGAAAATTTCAAGATCGGCGAATTCGACGACGCCGCTCCACGGGCAGCCGACTGCGGCCCGCCCCCACTGCAACACCTCAAGGTGTTGAAAGGCGGTTGGTCGTGCTAGTAGGCTTCGATAGGCCGTGACCCCGCCGCCCCGCACTGCCGGCCGCGCCCCTCAGCTGGCAGGGCCTTGCAGTAAACAATACACCGGTCCCTTGTTTTCAGCTCAACTTGAGCCACCGGCCATACAGCTCACAATAAAAGCGTTCTCTTGTTCAGCTTAACTTGAGCCGGTTTGTATCTATCCCCACTTCTAAACCCCTACTCGGCGCCTTCAACTCCCTGGCAGGAGGTTACTGTAAAAAAGCGCTCGACGTCGAACCCTCCTTCTCCACCTTCAACCTGTTCTGCCATTCACTGAGCCGTGAGGCGGCATATCCGATCTTGGAAAGTCGTGCGGCATGTCCAATCTCGGTTCGAATGCTCGAGTGCTGACCTGATCGTGCTCGTTCTTCACGACGCTTCTGCCGGGGCTTGGGCGAGCCACAAAGACTACGGCTACGGCGCACGATGGAAGAAGTCGAGTTCATGGGGCGGCGCGCTTCGCGAGCAGAGCACAAATATTGTTGTGAGGCCCTCAAAGCCAATGGAGGAGCGCATGACGACAGCACTTTCTGCGGGCGATACTGACGCGGCGGCCGTGGTAGCAGAACGCATCAAGACGACTGTGCGCGACATGGCAAGGCGGTGCATGTCGAAACCCGTGTTTGCATGCACGAAGCAACACGTCTCTGATGCAATGCCCGCGTGTGATACTCTGTGATCTTACCAGCAGGTTTCTACCACCTGGTATGAGTACTCTGTTGAAGGTGCCTGCTTTCAGCGCTTGAACCTCAAATGTGATGAAACGCTTCCACACTTTGCTTTGAATTTAAATTGGAGGAGCGCATGACGACAGCACTTTCTGCGGGCGATACTGACGCGGCGGCCGTGGAAGCAGAACGCATCAAGACGACTGTGCGCGACATGGCAAGGCGGTGCATGTCGAAACCCGTGTTTGCATGCACGAAGCAACACGTCTCTGATGCAATGCCCGCGTGTGATACTCTGTGATCTTACCAGCAGGTTTCTACCACCTGGTATGAGTACTCTGTTGAAGGTGCCTGCTTTCAGCGCTTGAACCTCAAATGTGATGAAACGCTTTCACACTTTGCTTTGAATTTAAATTTGCGGCGCTAGGACATGGGATACGACGAATTCCCGGCGCCCGAGATGCGACACTCCCGCACCACTCCCGGCCAGATGGTGAGGCGTAGGCGGTTGTGCGGCTTCAATCGTGAACGTGTTGGAAACCCGTATTGACGGGGGCTAGGGCGAAAGCCTGGTGTCTTCATACACGCAGAAGCGTCTCCCTTTAAAATCCGTGTTGAAACCAGGGGCTTACACCCGTCCACTTTTCAGCTCAAGTGGGCACTTCTTGAGTGATACATTGAATGGTTTCAGAAACCAAAACGGTGCGGGTTGACGGTTGAGCCCAGAAGTGGACGACGAGTGTGTGGACCCCTGGTTGACATGATGGACTGGTTTCAGCGCATGTATGAGCTGCTTGCACGTTTTCCCTTTCAATTTCATCTTGCGCCGCTACGAGATGGAGTGGCACTTCCAAGCGCCTGCGGCGGCGGGGTTGTCGGCTGCGGATGCGCGGCAAGTCTATTCTCACATCAATCAGGGTATGGGCTCTCTTTTCGCAGCGATGGGCAGGGCCCAGCATATCTGACTATCTGTAACTTGTAATTTGCTTACAAGGTGGCACTTCAAGCCGCTTGCATCTAACGACTGACAGCCTGGAATCACCCGAGTTATGCCAGGGAGAGAGAGACGCTTCCGAGTGAATAAGGCGGCACCAGGCTTTCGCCCTGGCCCCAGTGAGTGACGATTGACAGCCTGAAACCACTCGATGTATCCCACTTCATACCTCAAACATGCTCAAGTTGAGTAGGAGACGGTACTTAGGTCTGACCCTGGGGCCGGAGGCGGGCGGACTGGTCACCACTGGCAGCTCGAGCTCGCAGATCGTCCTCGGTTGGGCCTTGTTAATATTGTCAGCTCACCACATCATAGACTCATAGGATGCCGTTCATCTCTCAAGAAACGAAGGTTTAGAGTGCGTGTTGATGTCCTGGCGGCCGTGGCAGATCACACGGGGGCCAGGGCGAAACCCTGGGGCCTCCTTATAGACGCGGAAGCGTCTCTCTCACGGGGACCAAGGCGAGAGCCTGGTGCCTCCTTATGCACGCGGAAGCGTCTCTCTCACGGGGGCCGGCCAGGGCGAAAGCCTGGTGCCTCCTTATACACGCGGAAGCGTCTCACTCACTCTCTCCTACGGTGAGCCGAAAGTGCAGGAGTGCGAGCCCCTGGTCTCTGGCCCGCCCGGCGCGGGTCTGCTCCCGAAGCACCATGAGTGCCACGAGTGCCACTCCCACGGCAGGTTGGTGCAGGTTGAACCGATGAATCCCATGTTGAAAGCGCCTGGAACTTAGCGCTTAAACCTGATGTATGATGAACTGCTTTCAAGTTTTACTTCCAATTTCATTTCGCGCCGCTACACCACGGCCACGACTTCAAGGTGTGCGGCAGGGGCTTCCACCCAATCCATCCGCCAACTGGACACACCCAGGCCTCCCATCCAATCGAACCGCCAGCTGCACTCACACCCAGCCCTCCCACCCAATCAATCCGCCATCTGGACTCACACCCAGCCCTCCCATCCAATCAAACCGCCAGCTGGACTCGCACCCAGCCCTCCCATCCAATCAAACCGCCAGCTGGAGTCACACCCAGCCCTCCCACCCAATCAAACCGCCAGCTGTATGAGGGTGTGCGGCAGGAGCTTCCAGTCCTCCACTTCTTAGCTCAACCGAAACCGTTTTGATCAGCAAGCCGTTTCGTGTCCAGTTTGTGACGAGTTAAGAGAGGGACGCTTCCGCGTGTATAAGGAGGCATCAGGCTTTCGTCCTGGCCCCCGTATCCCTCAAAAAGTGTGTATGTTGATCCAAAAAGTGGACGAGTGTCAGCCCCTGGTGCGTGGCCGCTGCCGCCGCGTGGTAGGGCGGTGCAGGTTGACCCCGGCTTGACCGCGCTTGGCTTCAGCGCTTCAAGCTACAATATGATGAACCGCTTTGAAACTGTGCCTTCATTTCCAACTTGCGCCGCTACACTGCGGCGTACTGCTCGCGCGAGTGCCAAGTAGGGCCCAAGGCACATATCGCTAACCCACGGGGGCAGGGCGAAAGCCTGGTGCCTCCTCATACACGCGGAAGCAACTCTCTCCCTCTCTCTCTCTCTCTCTTCTGTCTCTCTCTCTCTCTCTCTCACACAGAAATCGCTAGCCCACCATAGAATGTGCAATGAATGATAGCGAGACGCGTGAGCGTGTATGAGGAGGCACCAGGCTTCCGCCTTGGCCCCGTTATAGTGAGTCATGTTAAACCTTCTCATACATTCTCCCCGACTGCCACAAATGGACACTTAGGCATATTCTGATGTGAGCAAAGCACGGTGGCCAAGGGCCCAAGGCGGACGCCTGGTGCCTCCTCAGACACGCTGACGCGTCTTTCTCTCTCTCCCTCTCTGATGTGAGCAGAGCCGTGTTTACAAGGTATGCTATTCACTTCAGGTTATGGGCATCCAATGACGAGGCGGGCAATATCTGATTGTCACTCGTGCCGGAAGGCGGCTTGGACGCTGCACAAGCTCGAGTGCGGCGTCAAGGGTGGCGGGGGGGGGAAGGAGCTGGAGGAGAAGAAGGAGGAGGAGGAGGCGGAAGAGGAGTAGGAGGAGGAGGAGGAGGAAGAGTAGTAGTGGGAGGAGGAGGAGGAGGAGGTGAATGAGGAGGAGGAGGGGGAGGAGGAGACGAATGAGGTGGAGGAGGAGGTGGAGAATGAGGTTGAGGCGGCGGCGGAGGCGGCGGATGCGGGGGCGGTGGCGCTCGATGCATGACATACATACATACATGACACGACACGTAATGCGTTTTGCTTTGTTCATAACACGAATCACATTACTTTCAATGCTGCTCTGTGTGCGCTCGGGGGCCAGTGCGAGAGCCTGGTGCCTCCGTAACTCATCCACCACATGTGTACCGATGCTCCCGCGTCATCCATCATTTCGGACGCCAGTCCCCTTCGCCATACGCCTTCAAATTAACACTGAGACATGCGGGCCGCCCAGGCCTCAGCCAATTGTATGCATGATGTTGTGTTGATGTGTTGTGTTGATATGATGTGTTGATGTGATGTGTTATGTTGCTGTGTTTTGTTGCGTTGATGTACATGGGTTGTGCTGTAAAGAGGGGTGAACGTCCAAGGCGTGGGTGCAATGCCATGGCCATTCTGGCTTCCCACATTGTTTAACGCCAAGGCGAGTTCTTTGTAGCTTAAATTCGTGAGCATCGACATCTCGGTCGAGACCCGAATGTATCCATATTACAACTGAACCAATACACAATGTGCCTAATGCTCACCATGCGAAGCGCCTTGGGGCTGAGGGGCTCGATGAACGTTAGTTAAAGAATTAAAGAATTCAATACACCGCGGTGTTCCGCGGGTCGTGTGCCAGCGACACCTTGGACGCTGTCCCCATCCCGAATGTGCTCAGGTTCCTGGAGTAGTCCCTCCTGGCCGGTCGGCTGAACGTCCCCTGATAGTCCGACCCGCCCATATGGTACCCCTTGTCCTGCTCCGGCATTTTCATCGGCACCGTGAAGCAGGGGCTTACACTCGTCCACTTTTCGGCTCAACATAAGCACATTTTGTGGGATACGTTGGGTGCATGAATTCCCCCCAGTCTATTAGACAGGGGGACACGGGGAGGTGTGACCAAAACGGCTTAGGTTGAGCTGAAAAGGGAACGAGTGTGCGGCCCCACCGTTGAAGTGTTGCGCACGGGCAGGATGGGTTTGCGCGGCATCTGCGCGGCCGTGTACCCCGCGTACGTGGCGCTGTGATGCGACGACCCCAGCACGTCGGTCGTCCCCGCCGCCGGCGGCCAGGGGCTTACACTCGTCCACATGACAGCTCAACTTGAGCCGTTTCTTACACACAATACACCCTAAACACCCCTCAATATCCCCTAACACCTCTTAAACACCCCCTACACAACCCCTCAATGCACCCCGTACCCCATGGGAAGTGCTTACGTTGAGCTGAAAAGTGTGTAAGCCCCTGCCGGCGACTTCATCTGTACCTGGCTCACGTACCGGTCCACCGTCCCGCGCTTCATGTAGCGGCGCAACTTGACTTTCAAAGCAAAAGTTGAAAGCACTGTATCTTATTCTAGTTTCAAGCGCTGCGGCCAGGCGCTTTCAACACGGGGCTCAACTGGTGTCAACTGGTGTCAACTGGTGTCAGCTCGCAGCGCCCCACCTTGATGACCCTGGTGAGATTGTCGGGGGACAGCTGCAGCCCCTGGTGCGTGGTCCTCCAGATAGGGCCAGCTCAGATAGGTCGATTGGTCACATGGCCATATCGTAGATAGGTCGATTGGTCAGACGGCCATATCGTAGGTAGGTCAGTTGGTTGAACGGCCATATCGCAGATGGGCCGATTGGTCAGATGCCCATATCGTGGATAGGTCGATTGGTGAATCTTGCCTTACCTCGAGTGCGGCGCCACTTCATTATCCGCGCCGTCCCCGCCCTTGAGGGGCACCGTCCCCGCCTTACTGTAGCGGCGCAACTTGAATTTGAAAGCAAAGTTTGAAAGCGGCTCATCGTATTTTATGTTCAAACGCGTACGTCCAGGCGCTTTCAATGTTGGCTTGATAGGGTCAACCTGCACCGCCCTACCGTGCGATCCCACATGTACTTGCGCTTGGGGTCCGACCCGTGCTGTAGCGCCGCAAGTTCAAAGGGTTTAGGGTATAGGGTATAGGGTTTAGGTGATAGCACGGTTTGAAAGCGGTTCATCATATATTAGCTTCGAGCGCTGAAACCAAACGCGGCCATCCCAGGGTCATCCCGGGGTCAACATGGAGACAATCTGCACAGCCCTACCATGCGCGTGCCGCTGAGTTTGGGCCATGTTGGCGGTGCGAGTTTCGAACGACGCCGTCATGGCATCCCCTGAGGTGGCGAGCCGCAGCGCCGCCGCGCCGATGTCGTCCAGATTCATCCCCTGCTCCTGGTGCGTATTCCTCCAATCACCCTTGCCCCGGATGTGCGCCATAGGCATCGCTTTGACGAGCGACGCGTGCCCCGGGTTGTGGTACGTCAGCGCGTTGTGCGACACGTGTTTCTCCTCCCCGCTGTCACCCAGCCGCCGCCTAAGGCCTGCCAGATATTGCTCGCCACGTCATAGGATGCGATCAAACCCAAGAAACGAGGGTATAAATGCATGTCAATGGCCTAGCAGATGTTGCTCGCCACGTCGTAGAATGCGATTAAACTCAAGAAACGAGGGTTAAAATGCATGTCAATGGCGTGGCAGATATTACTCGCCACGTCATAGGATGCGATTACACTCAAGAATCGAGGGTGTAAATGCATGTCACTAGCCTGGCAGATATTGCTCGCCGCGTCATAGGATGCCATCACACTCGAAAAACGAGGGTTTAAACGCATGTCGATGACGTGGCGAGCCATATCTGCCAGGCCTTTGCAGGTCATAGGGTGTCATTTAACTCAAGAGACGAGGGTTTAAATGCATGTCGATGACGAGGCGAGACATATCTGGCAGGCCCTGCCGCCGCCCGATCTCCGAAATGTTTCTGGACTTCGATGGGCTCAACTCGTTGCAGCGCCGCAAGTTGGAGTTGAAAGCAAAATTTGAAAGCAGTTTAACGTATTATAATTTCAAGCGCTTTATTCCAGGCGCTTTCAACATGGTTTTCATCGATTCAACTTGCACCGCCTTACCACATAATCCATACCCGGACCGCCATTGCCCTTCCCGCCAATCAGTACGCCGTTCGGGTTGTGCGCGAGGTCCTCACAGCATGGTCGTTGAGAACAACATCTGGAACCGCGTTTGGGACAGTGACTTGACTTCAGGATACTGGCTCATACAGACCCTCGGACATAGTTCGTGGTGGCCGACCGAGCTATGAGCATTTACCCACGTCCCGATTTCGGTTTATCGTCGATCCAACGTCGGTGGAGTGGTTGTTTGCAATAGGCCGATTTCGGTATATCGCTTCCCGCGCCAAGCGCTGACGCTTTGCCCGCAACTCTGTATGGGCATTCAACCTGGCGCCCGCTTTCCTGCGCGGAGCGCTGACGCTTTGCCCGCAACTCTGTATGGGCATTTGACCCAGGCGGTATACTGAAATCGGACAACAAGCCCCCTGCCAGAGTGGGCAGCGCGGACGCCGGCGGGTGCCGCCCGGGCCCGTTGGCGGCGGCGTAGTAAATGTCCTGAGGGTAGGCGCTTACACTTGTCCACTTTTCGGCTCAACGTAAGCGCTTTCTGTGGAATAGAGGGTTCATTTAGGGGTTATCTAAGGGGTGTTTAGCAGGTGTTAGGGGGTATTGGAGGGTGTGTAGGGTGTGTTTTGTGTCAGAAACGGCTCAGGTTGAGCTTAAAAATGGACGAGTGTAAGCCCCCGCCTGAGGGTAGTCGGTGAACGTCCCAGTGGCGTGGGTTTCGTACAGGGCCTCCGACGGCATCTTCTCCGCCGACCCGCCGCCAATCCGAACCTTGGATGACGTGCGGTCCCAGTTGTACGGCCTGACCGATAATGCATGCCACGTCATCCTCCGCGTTGTAGACCCTCGTTCTTTATCACAAATATAATCACATGACGTGGCGAGCGTTATCAGGGCCTGGCAGATATTGCCCGCCACGTCATCCCCCGCATTGTAGACCCTTGTTCCTTGAGGTAAACCAAATTACATGACGTGGCGATCAGCATCTGCCTGGCCCATTGCCCGCCACGTCATCCCCCATATCGTAGACCGTCGTTCCATGAATCAAATGGAATCACATGACGTGGCGAGCAGTGTCTGTCAGGCCTCGCCCAGTTGCAGCGCGTGTTGACCGTCTGCCCGTTGTGCCGATTGTCCGTCAGGAACCGGCTGCGTGCCGTGTTGTAGGGGCTCGCACTCCTCCACTTTTCAGCTCAACAAGAGCCGCTTTTGTCACTGTCAGACTGACCACACCCAGCGTATCCCACCAAAAGTTTGTAACGTTGAGCCGAGAAGTGGACGAGTGTATGCCCCTGCAGAGTATTGGCACGTAATAAGTTGATGGTGAACTGACGTGTTTCTTGGGTCATTAGACCCTCGAGTGCTTACGTTGAGCCGAGAAGTGGACGAGTGTGAGCCCGTGCCGTGTTGGCGTTGTCGTTGTAGCTCATGTTCGTCGTCCGATAATCGAGCGTGGTCGCTGGCCGACCGACCTGCTGCCAGGGGCTTACACTCGTCCAAATTTCGGCTCAACGTAAGCACATTTTGTTGGATACGTTGGTGGGTTGTCATTTTCCCCCAGTCTAGTAGACAGGGGGACACGGGAAGGTGTGACCAAAACGGCTTAGGTGCAGCTGAGAAGTGGACGAGTGTAAGCCCCTGCCTGCTGCGCGATCTGGACGGAGGACATCGAACGAGTCGGTAGCTGCACGCGCGCGTATACCACTCCTGCCAGGGCCTCACACTCGTTCCCAGACTGTTTGCTCATAGTGTGCCGGTGTACCTGTACACACTCGCCGCCTCCTCCTCCTTGGACTTTGTTATACGAGTACGAGTACTCGTTACCTTTGCAGCTCAACTGCTAGATGCTTTGTCCCTGAAGCCTCACCTGCAACCACGCAACGGTGCTCAAGTTGAGCTGAGATGGGAAGGTAACAAAACGATTGTAATGCCCTGCCACCTGGGGAGGGCATCTCTCCGGCCGTGCTAAAGCAGCCCTGTGCGTGTTTGTCGGTTAGCGCCCACTCCTAGGGGCGGACGGATGGTGCTCGCCACGTCATCACACGCATTTTAAACCCTCGTTTCTCGAGGTGAACTGCAACCTATGACGTCATTACACACATTTTAAACCCTCGTCTCTTGATTTAAACTGCATCCTATGACGTCACACCACACATTTTAGACCCTCGTTTCCGGAGTGAACATGCAGCCTATGACGTGGCGAGCACAACCCAGCAGTCCTTACCCACTCCCCTTCCGAGCGGCCCATGTTGATGTTAGCGGGCGGCGGTGGTCGGGGGTGCACTTGGCGCGGGGAGAATGTCTGCCCGTAGTGCGTCCTCTCGTCGAAGCGAGACGGGGAGTCGCCTTCGCCGATCTCCACCTGTGAACGCGGGTGAGAGAGAGTGACGAGAGTGAGAGAGAGTGAGAGAGAGCATGAGAGCGTGAGAGTGCGTGCAGAGTGTGTGAGGGAGCGACGCGTGTGAGGGAGTGAACAATGAAGAGTGTGGACAAGGAGAGTGAGGAGAGTGTGAGAGTGTGAGAGAGTGTGCAGAGCGTGAGGAGCGTGAGGGAGTGAGAGGGCATGGAGACTGTGGACAGAGAGCGTGTGGAGAGTGTGAGAGTGCGAGATGGTGAGAGAGAGTGAGGGAGCGAGAGGGATAGAGAGAGTGTGAGTGCGAAAGGGTGCGAGTGGGTGCGAGCGAGTGCGAGCGAGTGCGAGTGAGTGATGGAGTAGTGAGAGTGAGAGTTGAGTGAAGAGAGTAAACGAGAATGAAGAGGGTGGTTGAGTGAGTGAAGCGGGTAGGTGAGAGAGGGTAAGCGGGAGTGGACGACAGTGCGAGCGTGTCGGGAAGCGTGCGACAGCGGCAGGGGCGGCAGGGCGAAGTCTGCCATTCAGCTCCAAGAAAACGTCGCGACGGTATGTTCATTTTCAGACAGGGTCTGGCCACTGGTGTAACTAGTGTACTGGTGTATGGGTGTGCAATATGCGGGCAGTGGGTGGGGCTCGACGAGGCGCACCGTGGATCCGCTGCGGTTCCATCTGTTGAGCGGCATGGCGGCCCAAGGGGCGTTGCGAAACGCGGCGCGATGGATCCGGTGGGAACCCTTGGGACTGCCAAATCGGGCACGGGTATCACACACGCGATGCACTTAAAGTGCCGCTGCCGCGGGTACAGGGCTGGACGGCGCGGCCGCGGAACACGATGTACGGTTGTTAGGTGTTGTGGAGGCGCTCGAGGGGGAACGCACGGCCGTTAGCTCCCAAGCGGCGCGCGCGTGTGTCGATGCAACCTGTCTTGTCACATGTGCACCGTCTCGCCCCACGTTTGGTTTTAGGGTTACTTTTAGGTTGGGGTTCCACGTAGCCAAGGTTAGAATTCGGCATTTGGGTAAAAAAACGTATGATAACTTGATAAGTGCGTTCAGATATTCATTGCTCCGCAGTAAAATTGGCCGTTTGCCAATGCGGTGTGGCCGACTCTTCGGAAGCAGGCGTCACACACACGGCGCGCGGGTGTACCCCGTGTGCACTCCCCGCCGCCGGGGTACCGCGGTCGCCATGCGGTCCATGCGCGGGTCCTCCAAGCCCCGCCCGGTGGCCGTCGCCGATACCTACGACGGTACGGGTGCCCACAACATGCAAACACATCTTTTGGTGCCAGTTTTTTTTCTTTCCACAGCAACCCGGTGCCACCCGCGTCCCGAGGTTCCCCCGGGCCTCTTGGCTGCGTCGGGACGAATGCGCGAAGCCGTGCGACGCCAGGACGACGCACCGCCGCGCCTCGTTGCCACCCACCCGCCGGCCGCGGCTGGGCTCGGCCGCCAACGTTCACTGTTCACTTTCGAGTCGAAGGGGGAAGACAGGGTGCCCTCCTGCGCAAGTGCGTGGAGAGCCGCGCGGCTTCGCCCTGCTTGGCCGCGCAATGCACGTCGCCTCGCGTGATGCCGCTGCGTGGACGTGTGCGGCGACGTTTTGGCGACGTGGTTGCGACGTGGTGGCGACGGGGTGTCTTCACTGACTGTCCCACGCTCTATTCAATTTCGCACACTCTTTTCACTCAACTGTCTCACACCTCACTCACTCTCTCTCTCGCTGACTCTCGCTCTCACATTACACCGCACCACCAGAGCTGCAAGCGCCGATGCCGGTGCCCGGCCGGCAGGCGGTCAACGCGCGCGTGGCAGGGGCTTACACTCGTCCACTATTCAGCTCAACTTGAGCCGTTTCTGACACAAAAGCACACCCTAAACACCCCTTATACCCCCTAACACCCCCCAAACTTCCCCGAAACAACCCCTAACTGCACCCCCTGTCACAGAAGGCGGTCAAGTTGAGCTGAAGAGTGGACGAGTGTAAGCCCCTGGCGCGTGGCCAAGTTTCTGACCAAGCAGCAGAGCCAGCTGCGGCAGCCGGCAGGGGCTTACACTCGTTCCCATTTCAGCTCAACTTGGGCTCCTCTGTCCACCGTTATACCCAAATTAACTCATGAATGTGTCCTGGAGTTGCTCAAGTTGAGCTCTGACGTGAACGAGTGTAAGCCCCTGGCAGCCGGCTCCGACCGACCTCAGCGAGTCCGGCTCAGAGGCAGGGGCTTACACTCCTACACTTTTCGGCTCAACGTAAGCGCATTCCGTTGGATAGGGGGTGCACTTAGGGGTTGTTGACGGGGTGTTTAGGAGGTGTCAGGGGGTGTCAAGGCGTATCAGGGGGTGTTCAGGGTGTTTTCTGCGTCTGAAACGGCCCATGTTGAGCTGAAAAGTGGACGAGTTTAAGCCCCTGCTCAGAGGACGACGAGAATGCTTACGAAAGGCCTGGTGGGTATGATGATGAAAGTGGAAGTGACGGAGGCGGAGGAGGAGGAGGAGGAGGCGGCCAGTACCCGTTTGAAAGCGGCGGAGGAGGCGGAGGTGGAGAAGAGGAAGGAGGTGGAGGAGGAGGAGGAGGCGGCGGCGGCAGAGGAGGTGTAGGCGGTGGCGGAGGAGGCAGAGGAGGCGGAGGAGGAGGACACTATGAGCATATTATGAGAGTCAGCGCTGGTGGCAGCGGCGGCGGCAGCGGCGCACCGCTGCGTGGACCGTTGGGTGGGCTGTTGGGTGGAAGAGGAGGAGGAGGAGGAGCAGGGCGATGGGACCAGGGCCGGTCACGTTCACCTTCACCCACGGATAGCCCTGACCCCGACGATTCCGACTCCCCGTTACCCCACATCGCCCTCCGTCGCGCGCGCGCCGCCGCCGATGCCGCCGCCGGTGGCGGGAGGGAAGGCAGGGCGACTAAACAGAGCGGAGGCGGCGGCGGCGGTGCTGGAGGCAAGAAGACAGGCTTGACACGCCTCATCTCCAAAGGTGCCAGCGCGCTGAGCAAGGCCGCGGTGCGCGCCGTCAGCCCGCGGACATCGCGGCCGTACTCCGGTCGCAGCAGCAGCGGCGGGGCCGGGAGCGACAGGGGCGGCGGCGGCGGCGGAGGGGGCGGTGGGGGTGCGTACTCAAGCCGTGGCAGCGGCGATGTGGCGAGCACGTATCCCGTGTACGGGAGCGGTAGCGGCGGCGGAGGCGGCGGTGGCGGCGGGGGCGGAAGCGGTAGGAGCAGCGGCGGCTCCGGCGGGGGCGGCAGTGGGGGCGGTGGCGGCAGCGGTGGCGTAAGAGAAAGTGGCCAGGTAGTGCCTGGCGGATATTGCCTGCCACGTGATACGGTGCAACTCAACTCAAGCGGCGAGGGTTCAAATTGCGTTGGATTACGTGGCGGATATTGCCTACCACGTCATGGGGTGCATTTTAACTCAAGCGGCGAGGGTTGATTGCGTTGGATTACATGGCGAGCTACATCCCCCAGGCCCTACCACGTCATAGGCTGCCTTATAACTCAAGAGACGAGGGTTAACAGTGCGTTGAATGACGTGGCGAGCAATATACCCGAGGCCTTACGGCCAGGGCACCATCACCCTCGATCACATGCTCGCGGATGAACGAATCCAAAACAGTCACGGTAGGGCGGTGCATGTTGACCCTATCAAACCCACGCTGAAAGCGCCTGGAACCATGCATTCGAAACTAAAATGTGACGGAACGCTTTCAAAATTTGCTTTCAATTTCAACTTGCGCCTCTACATCACGGGACCTTCTCGCCCGCAAAGCACTACCACCAGGGCCCGCCCGCGCCGTCGGAGGCAGGGACATTTTATCTTTGCCGTATACTTGAGCCAGTTTGTCCCTGAATCCACTGGCATTCATCCCTTTACCATGCTATGACAAAGTGTGCCAAACCACTTAGACACTTAGTCTGACTCAGTGCTACTCAGTCTGACTTAGTGCCCGCTCGACCAATCAGAACGCTCCATTTGGACGACTTAGTACTACCTGCTGCTAGGTGTCTAAATGGATTCACGCACTTTGTCATAATATGCTCAACTTGAGCTGAAAAGGGATGTAGAGTAAGGCCCTAGTTGCAGGAATACATGAGCGATCAGTACCACGACGCGGCGGCGGGGTTGGAGAAAGACCGAGGCAGGGGAGGGGGGGTATTGAGAACGAGCACTCGACCGACGTTGAACCTCCTCCTCTTCCTCTTACACGTCTGTACGAGCATTCACACTCAAGGTAAGGCATGCTCTGATCGCGGTCGAGTGCGTCTTCTCAATGACCCTCCTGCGAGAGGTGCTGCGGGTGGAGCTACAGCGTGTGCTAGCAATGGAACGTGAGCGGGAGGTGGAATTGGAGGCAGGTCCCACCGTTCTACCCAATGTCCACCACGACATGACGGACCCACCCAATATCCACGCCAGCATGTCGCCATTCTACCCAATATCCACCTGAATATGGAGCCATTTGTGGTGCCGGCTGTTTGGAGAGCAATATGGTCACCTGACCTAACATAGGCGATGGCAATATGGTCACCTGACCAGACATAGGCGTTGGCGATATGGTCACCTGACCATACATAGACGTTGGCGATATGGTCATCTGACCAAACATAGGCGTTGGCGATATGGTCACTGACCAAACATAGGCGATGGCGATATGGTCACTGACCTAACATAGGCGATGGCGATATGGTCACTGACCAAACATAGGCGATGGCGATATGGTCACTGACCAAACATAGGCGATGGCGATATGGTCATCTGACCAAACATAGGCGTTGGCGATATGGTCATCTGACCAAACATAGGCGTTGGCGATATGGTCACTGACCTAACATAGGCCATGGCGATATGGTCACTGACCTAACATAGGCGATGGCGATATGGTCACTGACCTAACATAGGCGATGGCGATATGGTCACTGACCAATCATAGGCGTTGGCGACATGGTCACTGACCTAACATAGGCGATGGCGATATGGTCACTGACCTAACATAGGCGATGGCGATATGGTCACTGACCTAACATAGGCGATGGCGATATGGCCACTGACCTAACATAGGCGATGGCGATATGGTCACTGACCAATCATAGGCGTTGGCGATATGGTCACTGACCTAACATAGGCGATGGCGATATGGTCACTGACCTAACATAGGCGATGGCGATATGGTCACTGATCTAACATAGGCGATGGCGATATGGTCACTGACCAATCATAGGCGTTGGCGATATGGTCACCTGACCTAACATAGGCGTTGGCGATATGGTCACTGACCAAACATAGGAGTTTTTGCGGGCCGTGGTTGCAGAGCGAGCGTGGGAAACGTCAGGATCTGGAGCAGGCACTGGCGGAGACGAGGGAGGGCATTGCCGAGGGCAACGCGACCGACGAGGTGGGCCGGTGCAAGTTTGAACCCGTGTTGCAATCGCCTGGTGTCAGCGGCTGAAACTGAGAAAGCGCCTGGTGTCAGCGGATGAAACTGAGATATGATAAACTGCTGTAATTCTGTTTTATTTTGGGTATCAATTTGAACTGGCGCCCCTTTAACGAGGCACTCGTGCGGCGCCTGCGCGTGCAATTGACGGAGACTAGGGCGGAGCTTACCATCGCCACATCAACAATCGCCTTTTCAAACAAAAGCGGCGCCGGCAGCAACCGCGGCGGCGGCAGCGGCGGTGGCGG
>Ga0307489_10000655_pt1 | contig 21570 bp, 40 predicted proteins | sample SB12metaG_FD_202247 | JGI IMG/M metagenome (GOLD analysis project Ga0307489, IMG submission 202247) | Sea-ice brine microbial communities from Beaufort Sea near Barrow, Alaska, United States - SB 1.2 | ecosystem: Environmental > Aquatic > Marine > Coastal | place: USA: Alaska | collected... | reverse complement strand
TATTAGGGGTATTAGGGGTATTAGGGGGTGGTAGGGGGTGGTAGGGGGTATTAAGGGGGGTGCAGGGTGTATTTTGCGTCAGAAACGGCTGAGGTTGAGCTGAAAAGTGGACGAGTGTAAGCCCCCGCCCCGCGCCGTCCTTCAGCATCCGGAACATGCGCCACAGCCGGAACGTGCGGAATATCGTCGCGCCAGGTTTGATGACGAGCCCAAACATTTGTGGGAGGGAGCCCAAGACGACCAAAAAGTCGAACCTGTTCCACGGGTCCTTCCAGTACTTTTGGGGCGACAGCGCCACGAGCTTGATGTAGCGGCGCGAGTTGAAATTGAAAGCAAAATTGAGGCAAAATTGACAGCAACTTATCATATTTTCGTTTCAAGCGCTTAGTTCCAGGCGCTTTCAACGTGGGTCTGTTAGGGTCAACCTGCACCGCCCTACCTTGAGCAGGAACTCCACGAAGTAGACGAACGTGAAGAGGTCGGCGAGTTGCGCCGAGCTGGACGTGAGCGAATCCGGTTGGCCGTCGTGTTGCAGCACCATGATGAAGGCGTTGGCGGCGATGCAGAACATGATGGCGAGATCAAAGTACGCGTGATGCACCAGGCGGTAAGGGCTGACTGTCGTCCACTTTTCAGCTCAACGTAAGCACTTTGTGTGGGATACATCGATTGGTTTCAGTAGCGTGTCACAAGATCCACGGGTTATGACTCGTCATAAACTGGACTCCACAGGGGCTCACTTGACCAAAACAGCTTAGGTTGAGCCGAGAAGTGGAGGAGTGTAAGCTCCTGCAAGGCGGTAGATGTACTTTCGGATGAAGAACTTGGGCTCCTCGCTGTAGCGGCGCAAGTTGAATTTGAAAGCAAAATTTGAAGGCGGTTCAGCATATTACAGTTTCAAGCCCTTAAATCCGGGCGGTTTCAACGTGGGTTTGATAGGGTCAACCTGCACTGCCCTACCTCGCGCACCTGCTCGCTCTTCTCCAGGTTTTGCTTCTGCTTCATCTTCAGCGCCTCCGCCCACCGCTGCTGACCCACCGTGGTGTAAGACCCAGTATCAAATGAAATCCTTGGTGGTATCAAATGGAGTCCTCGGTGGTATCAAATGGAGTCCTCGGTGGTATCAAATGGAGTCCTCAGTGGTATCAAATGGAATCCTAGGTGGTATCAAATGGAGTCCTAGGTGGTATCAAATGGAATTCTCGGTGGTATCAAATGGAGTCCTTGGTGGTATCAAATGGCCACGTTGAAATGTATCGGGTTAGGTGACTTGACCATACAAGGTTTGACCAGTGGTGGATGATACCGTGCCCTTTGACTCGGGAATTCTACAGAGAGCTACCTGGCATGATAGCTGTGTATAACTCCTTAGCTTTGAAGAAAACATAAACAAGGATATTACCGTGCCTTACCGTGGTGAAGATCATGTCACCGCTCGCCGCCGCGATCCGCCGATAGTTATCAATGATTGCGCCCACCAGCAGCGAGCCCCAGAAGAACCCACCCAGGATGACAAACGCTACAAAGTACAGCGCGTTGAGTGGCTTGTTATCGACCACCGGCTGCAGGTTCACCTCCATCCAGGGGCTGACACTCGTCCACTCCTCAGCTCAACTTGAGCGTTTTTATGGGATAGGGGGTGCGCGTAGGGGTTGTGTAGCCCGCGTCAAGGGGGTGTTAGGGGGTGTTTAGGGTGTGTAGGGTATTTTCTTGTGTCAGGCACGGCTCACGTTGAGCTGAGCAGTGGACGAGTGTAACCCCCTGCCTCTGTCACATCCATCCCGTGGTGCGCGATATCCATCCAGTTATCCATAGTGGCCACCACCAACGAGAGTCTGGCGAATATCGCTTGCCACATCATTCCACGCATTGTCAGCCCTCGTTTCTTGAGTGAAACGGCCTCCGATGTTGAAAACTCGTTTCTCAAGTTGAACGGTGTTCTATGACGTGGCGAGCAACATTCGCCAGGCCTTAGATAGCAACGCATTTTGAAACCTGGTTTGCTGAGTAAACTGACATTTGATGACGTGGCGAGCGACATCTGCCAGGCCATACCACGAACAAGCTTAGCATTGCGTTGAAGATGTGGTCGAAGTTGTACACTGCGTTGACCCACGTTCTCATCCCGCTGACCCCGTCGTGGTTTGAAAACGACCCCACGCACTGGTCCATGTGACCCACGGCGGGGTCAGTGCACCTCCACAACTTAGGGTCCAGCAGACATCGCTCGTCACATCACAGGATGCCAGTTAATTCAAGAAATGAGGGTTCAAATGCGTGCCTATGACGTGGCGGTCAATGGTCGTGGTGGGCAATGGGCCCGGTAGATATTGCTAGCCGCGTCATAGGATGCCAATCAATTCAAGAAACGACGGTCTAAACGCGGAGGATACGTGTGGTAGGTATTATCGGCCAATATACTAGGTAGTCGACCCTCATATAGGGGAGGGCGCAGGCGACGGTGTGGTCACTCTATTGCGACTAGGGGAACTGTAACTCGGGCATCCCGAAGAGAGCCACCTGGCATGATAGCTCTTTGTATCTCATTAGCTTCGATCTACTATTTTATCGGCCAGGCCCCACCAGAATTTCCCCCCGAACATCTGCACGCCCAGAATGCCGAAAACAACAAATTGGAAGAGGCCGAATAGAATCACGTTGAGGATCTGAGGCAGCGATCGGATGAGCGTGGCCATCACGAACTGCATGCCCCGCAGCAGGGGCTTAAACTCGTCCAACTTTCGGCTCAACGTAAGCACACTTTGTGGGATACATTAGGTGCATAATTTTGCCCCGGTCTATTAGACAGGGGCACACGGGGAGGTGTGACCAACACGGCTTAGGTTGAGCTGAGAAGTGAACGAGTGTAAGCCCCTGCCCCGAAGCTGGCGGATCATGCGCAGGGGCCGCAGAGCTCGCATCATACGGAAGCTGCGCGATGGCGGTTCGGGTTGACATTATGTTAGTCTCGCGTTAAACGCATGTCAGTCGCATTGAAAGCATGTCAGTCTCGCGTTGAAAGGATGTCAGTCTCGCGTTGAAAGGACGTCAGTCTCGCGTGTCGAACGCATGCTAGTCGCGCGTTGAAACATGTCAGTCTCGCATTGAAAGCATGTCATCCTCGAATTGAAAGCCTACAGCCTCGCGTTGAAAGCATGCAGTCTTGCATTGAAAGAATGCAGTCTCGCGTTGAAAGCATGTGAGACTCGCGTTAAATTATATAAGTGTGTATCAGGTTCACTTTCAGATGAGTTGTACTGTATTTAGGCTCAGGCGGACGGGGGTATTACCTTCGGACGATGGTCAGGCCGTCGTCGTTCATGAAAACGGAGAACGCCGAGGTGACGACGATGATAAAGTCGAGGACGTTCCAGCCATCTCGCAGGTAAGCGCCCGAGTGGTAGCGGCGCAAGTTGAATTTGAAGCTAACTTTTGAAAGCAATTCATCACATCTTAGTTTCAAGCGCTTGGATCCAGGTGCTTTCAACATGGGTTTGATAGGGTCAACATGCACCGCCCTACCGGGTGCAGGACGAAACCCATTGCGATGGCCTTCACCACAAACTCCATCCAGAACACCACGTTGATCGACATGTCCAGCGCCATCAGCGCCTGTCATGAGGGTCAAATGAGAGCAATCACTACAATCTGCATCGGAGCATGACCAACCTTCAGGGTGCATGCTCATGTAGACACGCGGAGGAGGAGGAGGAGGAGGAGGAGGAGGAGGAGGAGGAGGAGGAGGAGGAGGAGGAGGAGGAGGAGGAGGAGGAGGAGGAGGAGGAGGAGGAGGACGAGGAGGAGGAGGAGGAGGAGGAGGAGGAGGAGGAGGATGAGGAGGAGGAGGAGGAGGAGGAGGAGGAGGAGGAGGACGAGGACGAGGACGAGGACGAGGAGGGGATTCAACGTCGGTCGAGTGCTTGTTCTCAACAACCCCCCTGCCTGGCCCAAGCTCGAGTTGCGGCCCACCGAGGGGTTATCCACGGCCAATGAAATACTGGAGATGAGGATGAGCAGCAGGATGAAGTATTCAAACTTCTTGTCGAAGGCCACCAGGAACACCACGCGGCGGAAGCGGTTCTGCGGGCTGAACAGGAACAAGCTGCGGTGCTTCATATGGGGTCGAGTGAATCATGCTCGCCACGTCACAGGCTGTTGGTGTAGGGCCAAGTGAACAATGCTCGGCATGTTGCAGAATGCTAGTAATTGAACAAATGAGGGTATACCGGGGAGCATGGAATAGGGAGCATCAAGAATAGGGAGCATGACATCAGCCCGAGACCCGACCTTCATGTAAATCGGAGGCGGGTCGCCCCTCGAGATCTTCTGCGGCGCCACTTTTTTGATGGTGTGCTTGGGGCGCTGCTTGGGCTTGACAAGGGCGGTGACGATGACGTCGCGGTCCGGCACGCCGTCCATGTTCTTCTTTTTCGCCGCGCCGCCGAGCACCAGGGCCGTGCCACTCCTTCCCGCACTGTTTGCTCATAGTGTACCGGTGTACAGGTTTACGGTTTAGGGTTAAGGGATTAGGGTTTAGGGGTTAGGGGTTAGGGTTCAGGGTTTAGGGATTAGGGTTTACTTAAACGGGTACGAGTGGCCAGGCCAGGGAGGAGGAAGCGGCAAGCGTGTACGGAAACACCGGTACACTATGAGCAAACAGGCAGGGAATGAGTGACGCCTCCCCGCCTCGGAGCACCACGCCGATGTGCGACAGCGCGAAATCCTCCGTCATCGGCGGAGCCAGCGCGTCCGAGTTGTAGCGGCGCAACTTGAATTTGAAAGCACAACTTGAAAGCAGTACATCAGAGTTTAGTTTCAAGCGCTTCGTTCCAGGCGGTTTGAACTTGGGATTGATAGGGTCAACCTGCACCGCCCTACCGAGTTGATGATGGGCGGGATCGACAGCTTCTTGCGCCGCCGCGATTCCATCCGCTGCATCATCGACCGCGCCATGTCCTGCGTCTTGTCCTGGGCCTTCACCGCCCCAACAATCCCCGCCAGCCCCCCGCCCATCCCGCCCCCCACGCCGCCGCCCCCGCCGCCGGATGTGTCGCCCGGAGCGTAGGCCATGCTGCCGCCGAAGCTGGTCATGTCGCCCGCGCCGCCGCCCACCGGCTCGACATTGCCCCAGGGGTCGGCGCCGCCGCCGCCGCCGCCGCCGCCGCCGCCCACGAGCGAGGCGAACGCCCGGCCCTGCGTGCCCCCGCCGCCGCCCTGCTGATTGGCCACGTGGGCGCGCTCTGCTGTCATCATGAGCGCCGCCAGCAAATCTCCTCCGCCGCCGCCGCCGCCGCCGCCGCCGCCGCCGCCGTCGTTCCCAAACCCGCCGCCGCCGTCCCCGTCCCCGAACCCGCCGTCGCCGCCGTAGCCCTCAGTGACGGGCACCGCTCCGCCAGCGCCACCTCTGACTGCGTGCTCATACTGCGCCTCCGTGGTGTAGCGGCGCAATTAAATTTGAAAGCATAGTTTGAAAGCACTTTCTCATTTTCTAGTTTCAAGAGCTTTGATTTAGGCGCTTTCAACGTGGGTTTCATAGGGTCAACCTGCACCGCCCTACCGTGGCTGCCTCTCTGGCGTGATCCCGGTGAGCATTAATCCATTGAGGTGCCCGAGCCCGTGACATTGACACCGGATTGCCACTATATGCCTCCGTCACCGGCCCGGCACCGAGGCATGACTCCACGGGTGGTTGAGGCGGGGCGAGGGGTTTTACGTCGTCCGTCCCGCGCAGGGCGCCCAGGCGCTGCAAGGCGCCTTGCACCGTCCGCACTGTCGCCGAACGCCTCCAGTCGATCTGCCTCCGCCCCCGCCCATGCCGCGTCGCTTCTGTCTCTTCCCTCGCCCGGTCACCCTCGCCCTCGTCACCTCCGTGCGTCTGTCGGCGTGCACCGAGCACGGCAAGCTGCTCCGCTAAAGACGGCGGCGGCGACCCGTCCGCGCCCGCACTCCCCGCGCCCCCGTCCCCCGCGCCTCGGCTGCCCATGGTGGCGCGCTCCGCCCCCCACGCCGGCGTGCCCGCGGGCAGGGGCTTACACTCAACCACTTTTCAGCTCAACTTGAGCGCTTTGTATGGGATAGGGGGTGCGCGTAGGGGTTGTGTAGCCCGTGTTAAGAGGGTGTTAGGGGGTGCTTATTGTGTGTAGGGCGGTTTATTGCGTCAGAAACGGCTCCTTTTGAGCTGAAAAGTGGACGAGTGTAAGCCCCTGCCCGCGGGTGCCGCCGCCGCCGCCACCATCTGCATCACAGTGTCGTCGCTCGCGCCGCCCCGCCCTCGTTGAGCGGCGACCCCAAACGCCGGCTGCGTCGCCCGCTCAGGCTGTCCACCGGCGCCTGGACCAACGCCCGAACTCCCTGCACTCGGCTGCTCTTGCAGGTACCCCGGCGATCCGTTGTCCTCCTCATCCACCTCGTCGGGCCAAGTACATCATGCTTGCTCACCACATTTAGGTCTCGTGTAAATAAAACCCTAAGACCTAAACCCTAAACCCTAAAGCACTTTTAAAGTCTGTTATCTGGTAAATTCCGGGGTCACATTACCGGCCTTGCTCGGACCTAACATTAAAGGATGTCATCCAACTCTATCACCAAACAGAAGCGGGCTCGAAACACGGTTGATGACGTGGCGAGAGCATTACGAGTGGGATACATGCATGTCCGTGTCCCGGCCTCATTGTCCGACCGCCGTGCCCCGGCCTCCGAGTCCGACCAGCCAGCCTCCGAGAACGTTCCCGTGACGTCCTGACTGCCGGCCGGAGAGGACCCGCCATACTGAGAGCCCCCGTCCTCCTCCCCCTCCTCCTCCTCATTGCCGTTTGCGTTTGCATTGTAGGGCGAGGCAGCTGCCGGGGCGTCGCCACGCTGTCTTGACATTGATCGCCCGTAAGGGTTCGACCTGAAGCTTGAGGCGCCGCCGCCTGCCACGGTGTACAGGCGCAAATTGAAATTGAAACCAAAACCTAAAGGCAGTTTATCATATTCCAGATTCAATTGCTGAAACCAGGCGCTTAAAAAAACAGGTTTCACGCGTTTCAACCCGGGGCTTACACTCGTCCACTTCTCAGCTCAACCTGCGCCGTTTTGTCAACGCAGGTACCCAACATATCCCACGAAAAGTGCTCACGTCAAGCCAGACAGTGAACGAGTGTAAGCCCCTGGTTTGAAACGCGTTTAGACTTACACCACCCGCACCCTACCGGCGGGGAGAGGGCGCGGCGGCCGCTGCGCATTGACGTCAGCGACACCATACTGGTCCGACCAACCGGCGCCGCCGTCGTCGCCCCGCTCCCAAGGGCTTGTGCTCGTCCAATTTTCGGCTCAACGTAAGCACATTTTGTTGGATACGTTGGGTGCATGATTTTCCCCCAGTCTATTAGACAGGGGGAGACGGTGAGGTGTGACCAAAACGGCTTAGGTTGGGCTATGAAGTGAACGTGTGTAAGCCCCTGCCCGCCCCCCATCTGGCCCTGGCCGCTCGTTCCCGCGTCTGAGCCTATCGAGCTTCGGCCGCCGAAGCTGCCGCGGGGACCGCCTGTGCCTAGTGCCTGGCAGAAATCGAAATCGCTCACATGTCCTCCAACGCATTGTGAACACCCGTTTCTTTGATCAAATGGCATTGCTATGACGCGGCGAGCAACATCTGCCAGGCGGTGTATGGCATGCTATGACGTGGCGAGAGCAATGTCTACCAGGCCCTACCCGTGCCTGCGTCCGCCGCAGCGGCCAGGGCTCCGAATCCGTACGCGTGCGCCTTCGGGTAGGGGCGCAAGTTGAAATGAAAATGAAACTTGAAAGCTGTTTCTCGTATGTTCATTTCAAGGGCTGAATCCAGGCGCTTTCAAAACGCAACACGGGTGTCAACTCACAACACCCCACCTTGGAAGCATACGCCGTGGCAGGGTTGTATGGATCCTCGCGCGCTCCCCGCCCCTCGTAGTCGTCGGGGTACATATCGTGGTCGTCATCCGAGTGCACCTCCTCCGCCACCGCCGCCTCCGTCTGCCACCCCATCTGATGCGCCAGGTCTTCCGCCGTCAATTTGCCCAAGGCCTCGGCGCGCTGGAGGTTGTCGTTCATGAGATCGCCCAGGATGTAGCGGATCAAGTTGAATTTGAAACCAAAGTTTGAAAGCGGTTCGTCAAATTGAGGCTTCAAGCGCTGAAACCATACGCGCTTTCAACATGGATATTGACAGGGTCAACCTACACTGCCCTACCAGGATGTCCTGGTTGGCGTGAGGGTCCAGCGCAGGCTCATGCCCGTCCGCGCCCGCGCCGAGGACGCCGCCGCCTCTGACGGCGGCGGCGGCGGTGGCGGGGGCGGCGCTCGCGGCCAGGCGGCGCTGCATCTCCGCCTCCTCCAGCGCCGGTGTTCAGGGCCCGGCAGATTGCTTCCCTGACTGTTTGCTCAAACTGTACCAGTCTACCCATACACACTCGCCGCATCTTTCTCCTCAGATTCCTCCTCTGATGCGGCACAGCGGATGGCGTTTCGTTTTGGTCAGAAGGATGGGTGACTTTGTGACATCGGTGGATGGGGTTGGTTAAAGCTCACCATGTGGTGCTTAAGTGATCTACACTAGAGAGAAACTTGCGGCCAAAGCCCTACCTTGGACTTTTTGGTGGACGCCGAAGTCATCGTCATCATGCGGGTCAGCATGGATGGTTTTCCCCCGAGCTTGCTTCTCCTCTCGGAAGCCGCCGCGATCCCCGCGTCCTCTCCGGTCCGGCCGTCTGTTCCGGCGGCCATCCCGAAGTCTTCGCGCCCAACGGAGCTCCGCAGTTTTTGCATTGATGCACGTTGCTCCGTCTCGCTTAAATGGTCGAGGCTCGTGGGCACCGCGATGCCGTCCCGGAGCGTCCGCAGCAGGCCCAGGCGCGGGTCGTGACGCCGCATCTCGAAGGCGTCCTCCGCAGCGCCGTCGTCCGCGTCGTCGTGGTCTACCTCCGCCGCCGCCGCCACCGCCGCCGCACAAGGGCTTACACTCGTCCACTGTTCAGCTCAATCTAAGCCGGTTTGGTCACACCTCCCCGTGTCCCCCTGTCTAATGGACTGGGGGAAAGCATGCACCTAACGTATGCCACGAAATGTGCTTACTTTGAGCCGAAAAGTGGACGAGTGTGAGCCCCTGCCGCCGCCGCGCCGCCCTCCGCCTCCAACTCGTCATCGCCGGCTCCCTCCTCTCTCTTGGGAACCAACGCGACTTCCTCGTCCTCGTCGGAGCTATCCAGTACGTCGTCTTTGCCGTAGCTCTGCTCCGTGTCGCGCAGCCACGTGCGCATCGCCCCCTCCCAGGGGCTTACACTCGTACACTTGTCGGCTCAACGTAAGCGCTTTGTGTATACGCCGCGTGTAGTCACTGAAACGGCTCAGGTTGAGCTGAAAAGTGGACGAGTGTAGGCCCCTGCCGCCGCCTCCCGCGCGAAGTTGCGGTTCTTGCGCCGCGTCATGCGCTCCGCCACTATCCCGGCGCCCGCCACGCCGTCGAGTCGCTTCGCGGATGTACTGCTAGGCATATCCACCAGCGCCAGCCGTGCCGCCTCCTCGCGCTCAAGCTTCTCGTCCGCCGACTCCAGCGAGAAGTTGAACACCAAGATGCAGGGGCGCAAGTTTAAATGTAAAGCAATACTTGAAACATCTATGTATCAGTTTCGAGCGCTGAAACCAGGCGCGTTAAACGAGGATTTCAACACGGGTTTAGGGTTGAGGGTTTAGGGTTTAAGATTAGGGTTGAACCCTAAACCTCCCTGGTTCGAAGGATTCAACTTGAAGCACCCCACCAGGACAGCGAGGAAGAGGTCGAGGAGGATGAAGTTCCCGAGCAGCATCCAGAGCACGAAGAATAGGCTGGCGATCGGCCTGGAATGAGGGTCGTTGAGAACAAGCACTTGAACCGAGATCAGAGCATGCCTTACCTGTAGGGTGAATGCTCATACAGACGCGCGGAGGAGGAGGAGATTCAACGTGGGTCGAGTACCTGTTCTCAAGGTTTAGCGTCTAGGATTTAGGGTTTAGGATTTAGGATTTCAGGGTTTAGGGTTTAGGGTTTAGGGTTTAGGATAATACTTGTTCTCAAGGTTTAGCGTTTAGGAATTCAGGATTTAGGGTTTAGGGTAATGACCCTGCCCGGCGCCCGACATAGCCATCCACATGGGGATGTACCAGTCCGTCCCCGTCAGCATCTGAAACACAATCAAGAACGCGTCCCACATGTTGTCAAAGCTCTGTCGCGATCCCACAAAGCCCTTGTTGGCACCAAAGAGCTGCATCCCCAACAGGTAGGGGCGCAAAAAGAAATTGGAAGTAGTGCTTGAAAGCGGTGCATCATATTGTAGATCCAATCGCTGAAACCAAGCTCGGTCAACCGGGCATCCTGGGGTCAACCTGCACCGCCGAACCAGCACAGCGAAGATGAATACGAACAGCGCCAGCACCAGCAGGAAATCCGCCAGCGCGGAAAGCCCCTTCACGATGTTTTCCATCAGCGCTTTGATTCCCCTGTTGGCGTGGAGGATCTTGAGCGTGCGCAGCACCCGCATCAGGCGGAACGTGCGAAGCACGGACAACGTACTGTCGCCCGACGCCAGCTCGATAAGCCCCACCCACACGATCCAGCAGTCGAACATGTTGAACTTATCACTGAGGTACTCCAGAACGCCCAGCCCCGCCACCTTAAGCACCATCTCCCCCGTGAAGATCAGAAGCAGCAGGATGTTACAACCCTCTAGGAACTGCTTGAACCCCGGGTCCATCCCGTGGTGCTCTATGGCCATCATGAAGGTGTTGGTCAGGATGCACCCGAGGATGAAGTGGCCGAACCACGCGTGCGTCACCACCGGTCGGACCACAGCCTGGTACCGGGACTTGCCCGTGAAGAAACGCTTGGAGCGGATGTACCGGGCAGGAGGGTCGTTGAGAACAAACGCATTCGAACCGAGTTTGGACGTGCTTCAATGACTTACCTTCACGGTGAATGCCCGTAGAGCTCGTAGAGATGCGCGGAGGAGGGAGAGGAGGTTCAGCGTCAGTCGAGTGCGTGTGCTCAACACCACAAGGGTTTAGGGCCTAGGGTTCAGTGTTTAGGGTCTAGGGTTTAGGGTTTAGGCCCCTGCCAGGGGCGGCGGTTGAGTTTGGCGAAGAACCACTTGTTGAGCTCCTCCGATGCCGAGGTCCGCGTCTTGCGCTCGATGATGGACGTCTGCCGGACCTTGGCGCTGATGGCGGCGGTCAGAAGCGACATGGCGAAGAAGCTCCCGAGCACCACCAACAGAGTGAAATACATCCGCACGGGCACGGCGGCGCCGGTGGCGGCCTCCACTTGCTCCATCACAGCGCTCCACCCCTTGTGGGAGGGTCATTGTGAACAAGCACGCGAATCGAGATCAGCGCGTGCATCATCTACCGCGTGGTAGACCCTCGTTTATTTATTCAGTTGATCCAACTATCCATATAACATTACACAGTCCAGACCCAGACCCTCATTTGCTTGATTTGAATGGCATCTTATGATGTGACAAGCATGATCTCCTTGTGGGAGGGGCAGGATTTTGCGGCAGACGCGCTGAGGGAGAGGAGGAGATTCAACGTCGGTCGCGTGCATGTTCTGAATAGCCGCTCTGCCTTGCGGGTGAGGGTCTGGAAGATGGTGAGGCTGGCCCACGCGATGTTGTCGAAGCTGGTGAAGCCCGTGTTGTAGCGGCGCAAGTTGAATTTGAAACCAAATTTGCGCAAGTTGAATTTGAAACCAAATTCTGAAAGCAGTCCATCATATTCCAGTTTTAAGCGCTTAGTTCGAGGCGGTTTCAACTTGGGTTTCATAGGGTCAACCTGCATCGCCCTACCGTGTTGGGATTGCCGCCGCTGTCCAGGCACATCTGCGAGACGACGTGGCCGTCGCATTGCCGCCCGCCGCACGGCAGGTTACCCTCCTCACGCACCATCACACTCGTGCCCTCGTAGGAGGGTCCTTGAGGGTTTAGGGTTTAGGGTCTAGGGGTTGAGAGTTTAGGCTAAATCCTAAACCCTAAGCCCTCGAACCGAGATTGGACGTGCCGCCTCGCATGACTTACCTGGTACCTTCAGGGTGACCGCTCGTACAGACACTTGGTTCGTCGGAAGACAAAGCGAGCTGAGTGCTTGTTCTGAATACCCCCCCCCTGAGTGCTTGTGTGTGATGCTCCCCCTGAGTGCTTGTTCTCAATACCCCCCCTGCCTCGTGAAAGCACCGCTGCTTGAGCTGACCCCCGAAGGCCTGCACGCCAATGACGCCGAAGATGAAAAACAGCCACAGCAGCAGCACCATCACATCGATCACCGACGAGGGACAAGCAAACATTGACTCAAATTAGGCCGATTTCGGTGTATCGCCTGGGTGAAATGCCCATACAGAGTTCAGGGCAAAGCGTCAGCGCTCCGCGCGGGAAAGCGGGCGCCAGGTTGAATGCCCATACAGAGTTGCGGGCAAAGCGTCAGCGCTTGGCGCGGGAAGCGATGTACCGAAATCGGCCTATCAAATGGCATCATATGACCGGGCACAGGGTGTGATTGATCAGTGTGGGGACCTGCAAAGACGCAGACGCGTAGAATTTTTCCACCATTTAGCTTTTGAAAAGGTATCCAATGACTTGGCGAACAATGTCTGTCAGGTCCTACCACCAACGGAACGGAGTCCAGAAGCGAGGTGACCAAAGTCCGCATCCCGGGCGCGCCGATGATGGTCTTCAGTGATTTCATGGCGCGTAGCGCGCGCAAGCTGCTCAGGTTCCCGCCCTTGGTCCAGGGGCTTACACTCGTCCACTTTTCAGCTCAACGTAAGCGCTTTCTGTAGCATAGGGGGTGCATTGAGGGACTGTTTAGGGGTTGTTTTGCGGGTGTTTAGGAAGTGTCGGGGGGTGTTGGGTGATGTAAAGGGTGTTTTTCGTGTCAGATACGGCTCAGGTTGAGCTGAAAAGTGGACGAGTGTAAGCCCCTGCCTGGGTCCCAATCAGGAGTGAAACCAGGCTGCCGAAGATGACGACGAAGTCCATCACGAACCATGGGTTGGTCGTTTCGTAGGGCACACGGCACATAGTGTACCGGTACATGGTTAATAGCAGCACGGAACACAACACATGATGTACCAGCACAAAGTTCATATGACATTTAAAGACAGGCCCACGTTCGAAAATTCATGTTAACTCAAGACGTCTTGAGTTAAAATGTCCGAAAATTACATTTTCGAACATGGGCTTGTCTTCACATGTCATAGAAGCACGTGGTATGATCCATCACCGAGTATCACGCACAGGCGTTTAGTGAGACACGCCGGTGTGTCTTGGGCTGTATGCTACTAGGAGCTGTGTACCGGTACACTATGTGTTGTGGCCCTACCATGGCCGCGCCAGGACCGATGAGGAAGTTGCGCGCTATGACTTGAATCAAAAGCTCGAGGGTGAATGCCACCGTTAGAAAGATGCCTGCGGACTCCAGCATCACGTTCAACGGGCTGCCCTCGGTGTAGCGGCGCAGGCTGAATTTGAAAGCAGAAGTTGAAAGCAGTCCATCAGATTTCAGTTTCAGGCGCTTAGTTCCAGACGGTTTCAACGTCGGTTTGATGGGGTCAATCTGCACTGCCCTACCTCGGGGGACAGAGGGTCGTACATGGCGAGGAGCAGGCAGTTCAGCGCGATGAGCGCCATGCTGAAGCGGCGCAGGTTGCATTTGAAAGCAAAATTTGTAAGCGGTTTATCATATTTCAGTTTTGAGAGCTTAGTTTTAGGCGGTTTCAACGTGGGTTTGATGGGGTCAACCTGCACCGCCCTACCATGCCCAGCCGGTCGAACCACCTCCACTTGACAAGGCGCAACACGGTGTAGCGGCGCAAGTTGAATTTGAAAGCAAAGTTTGAAAGCGGTCCATCATATTTTAGTTTATAGCGCTTAGTTACAGGCGCTTTCAACGTGAATTTGATATGGTCAACCTGCACTGCCCTACCACGGCGCGGCGGACGCGGGAGCGGTCCGAGAATATGTAAAGGCTCGTGTCGTTCTCGTTCAGGCGCGCCCACCACCACGGGCTTACACTCGTTCCCATTTCCGCTCAACTTGAGCTTGCTTTGCCGCTTTCCGCTCAACTTAAGCTCACTTTGTCCTCCATACAACCCTAATTAAGCCGTGGACGTGGCCCGAAGGTGCTCAGGTTGAGCTCCAATGGGGGCGATATGTTCCCGAAGGTCCTCAAGCTGAACTTTGAAGGGAGCGAGTGTAAGCCCCTGCCCACCACCGGTGGAGCCACTCGGCGACACGCTTCACGGTGCTGCGCCTGTCGCGGTTCATGCGTTGCTTGAGTGCCTTCATGCGGTCCGCGCGCCGCTCGGCCGCTGTCGCGGTGCCGCCGCCGCTGCGTAGGGCCCTGGTGGATGTCGCCCGCCATGTCATGAACGCGCGCTCTGAGCCCTCGTGTCTTCAGTCACATGGAGTCAAACAGATACTCAATGGATGGTAGCTCTAGAGCTACGAGTATCAAACATCTTAGCCTTCACAATAATGCTGTTCTGTAGTCCAGGTGATGCGGTTGACCCGCCAGCCTAGCCTACCTGTGAATACACACACGCCCTCACACACACATGGCAATCCTATGATGTGGCATGCATAACTTGCCAGGTCCTACCGCCGCGGCCGCCATCCTCGCGCCCGTCGTTTTTCTTCTTGGCCGCGACTTTCACGATGGGCATCCCTCCGCGCAGCCTTCCGAGCGCGTCGAGCGTACACCCGTTCCTCACGCGCGCCTCCGCTAGCGTGGTGTTGTCGCCGCCCTCGTTGCCGCCGCCGCTGCCGCCGCCGCTGCCGTCGTCGCCGCTGCCGCTGCCGTCGTCCTCCTGCTGACGGTTTAACCATAGTCCACCGCCGCCCCTTCGCCCGACGCCCCCGGCGCCTCCGACGCCCCCCCCGCCGCCGCCGCTGCCCTCGAAGCTGCCGCCGCCGCTGCCCCCGCTGCCGCCGCCGCCGCCGCTGCTGCCACTGCCGCCGCCGCAGCCGAGCTCGCGGCCTCCGAGCGCGAGCCGCAGGTCCGTGAACACGCACTCGCCCGCACAAGCATTCCCACATTCGCACTCACACACACACGCAGCCGCGCAAGACGACACCGTGGGCCCCAGCATCACTTCACCAAGGCGCACGGCGACCCGCGCCTTTAGCAGCGCCACGGTCTCGAGCGAGCGCGCCTCCACCACCACGCAGCGGCCGCCCCACGGCGGCCGCACGAACAGCTGCATGGCATCAGCCGGGACCGCAGCGGCGGCGGCGGCGGCGGCGGCAGCGGCGGCAGCGGAGGAGTCGGCAGCGGCCGCGGCGTAGGGCAGGCGGACATTGCCATCCACGTCATAGGGTGCCGTTTAACTCAAGAGGCGGGGGTTGAAATGTGCGTTGGACGACGTGGCGAGCATCGTCCGCCAGGCCTCACCGCGGCGGAGCGCCGGGCCGCGCACTCGCTCCCAAACTGTTTGCCTTTGCACGTAATGCACCGGTACACACGCGCCGCATCCTCATCCCTGGCCGCACACCCCGCCTCGCCCCCGCGGTTGCCCACTCGCTCCCTGTCATCCACGCCCCCCCGCGGCAACTGCCGCGGGTGCCTTCCTGTCAAGGCCATTTTGTTGTTGCTGCCTTCAAAAGAGTGCCTCTTCCTCCTCCTTAAAAAGGCCCGACCCAGCCGCGGCAACGCCCCCGCCGTGTCGCCCTCCGCTATACCGCGCGCGCGTGCATCCTGCGGACTCACACGCAGTGCACCTCCCGGCGCCTCGCCGTGCACACCCACCTCAGCGTGTGTCGGTGTGGAACGGCTCACAAAAGTTTGGTTCAAATTCTCGACGGCTAGCTGGTCGGACGGGGAGGTCTTCAACTTCTGGTCGGCAGAAGTAGATGGGGCGCAGGCGAAAACGTTCGTGACACTTCAATGTCAGCGCCGAGCAGCCGTGCTCCCGCAGCCACATGAACACCTCCAATTGCCCGTATTCAGCCGCCCACGCGCACAATCCACCACGCAACGGTCAACCTTGCTCGCGAAACCACGTCATCATAGCAACGTTGCCGCTCGCAGCGGCAAGTGCAGAGGAGCTTCCACGAGCCCGCAAGTCAATGCCAATGGCAGTGCTGGGCGATATCGACGCCAACGCCGGTGCGGTCCGCTCTCCCCCTGCCGCCGCCGCCGCCGCAAAGCCTTCGGATGCTACCCCGATGATGACGACGACGCCGACGAACATCCCAGCCCCTGGTGACGGCGCTGCCGCTGAAGGTGCTGCTGCTGATGCTGGACGTCGCCTTCTCGGGCTTGTCGTGGCGCCCAACCTGGGGGGCGCGCTCGACGCGTGCGGGTGGCGCGCGTGCGGCGTCCTCGCCTGCGTCAGCCGCGGCGCCGCCGCCGCCCTGCGCACCCACGACGATGCGCGGTGGCGCGCCGCCTGTTTCTCCATCGCCTCGGAGCGCGCTCTGTACGCCCCCGAGGGGCCCATCAGTTCATCGTGGCGCAAGACATTCAACGAGCATCTCCACCCGGCGCGAGACAAATGGGCGGAGGCTGTCGACCTGGAAGCGGCGATGCAGCAGCAGCTATTGCAGCAGCAGCAGCAGCAGCTGCTGCTGCTGCATATGGACGACGCCCTCGCCCCGCCACCGCCGCCGCCGCCGCCGCAGAAGGTGCAGCACTTCAACATCGCCGTGGTGGCGCGCTTCCGCCCCGGCAGGGCCTTACTCTAGATGTATTTTCAGCTTAGACCTGTTATAACTGTTTATCACAGAACCCACCGGAGGTATCCCACTTCATACCCCAAAGATGCTCGGGCGCGGGTTGAGCTGAAGTTAAGCTGAACATGCAATGTAAGGCCCTGCTCCCCGGGCGCGCGGACACGGCCAGGCTGGTGCTGCCGCTGCATCAGCGGCTCAAGATGCTCAAGAAGGGCGAGAAGCTGATGGGTGCTGATGCGGAGAGGGAGGGGGTGGACAGAGAGGCGGTGCTCAGGGCGCTCGTGGGGGAAGGGGCCGAGGGGTTGGACCCAGAGGTGATGGCGGCGGTGCTGGAGGCGGAGCAGCTACGGGCGGCGGCTAGACAAGCCGCCACGGAAGCCGCCGGGTTCGTCGGGGAGTGGAGCGAAGATACCGAGGACGGGGAGGGCGGCGGGTTGGGCAACGGCGGCGGGGATGAAGACGGCGCCGGCGGGGCTCTGGGCGCTGCGCCGTTCTCTGCGCGTCAGGCTGAGGCGCGCGCGGCGGCGGAGTTGAAAGCGAAGGCGGCGGAGGACGCGGGGTCCTTCGCGGACGACGACGGAGCGGCGGGGCGGGCCAAGGTGCTGGCGGTGACGCCGACGCGCGCCGTCATGTTCGTGCCCGGCGCCGGCGTCCGCCCCTTCCACTTCGCCCACGTCTTCTCGCCCAAGGCGACCCAGGACGCCGTTTATGCCAACGCGGCGCGGGGCTCAGTGTTGGCCGCCCTCAACGGGTACAACGCCTGCCTGATGTGCTATGGCCAGACGGGCTCGGGCAAGACGCACACGCTGACAGGGCCGCCAGGTTCCCTGGACGGGCTGGACCCGCAGGCCATGCTGCTGGGGTACCTGCCTCCCTCCGCCGGCGTGGTGCCCAGGGCAGGGGCTTACACTCGTCCACTTCTCACCTCAACTTGAGCCGTGTCTGACACAATAAAACACCCTATACACCCTAAATACCCCCTAACACCCCCTTAACACGGGCTACATAACCCCTTGGCGCACCCCCTATCCCATACAAAGCGCTCAAGTTGAGCTGAGAAGTGGACGAGTGTAAGCCCCTGGCCCAGGGCACTGGCGCAGGTGTTGGCGTCGGCGGCGCCCAGCGGCGTGTCACTGCGCGTTACCGCCCAGTACGTGCAGATATACCGCGAGAAGGTGACGTGCCTCATCTCCGGCAACGACGTGGTGCTGCGGGGGGGGCACGGGCACGACGAGCAGCAGCCGCAGCAGCTGGTGGGCGCAGAGGAGGCCACGTTGTCCGACGCCGCAGAGGCGCTGGCCTTCCTGCGCGCCGGTGAGACGCGGCGCGCCGTGGCCGCCACCGCCATGAACAACCGCAGCAGCCGCGCACACACCGTGCTGGTGCTGCAGCTGGAGCAGTGCCGGCGGGGCACCTCGCTCCGTTCACGGCTTCACCTGGTCGACCTGGCCGGGTCCGAGCAGCTCAAGCTGTCGAAAGCCGCGGGGGAGCGCGCAGCTGAGGCTATTGGCATCAACGGCTCCCTCTCGGTGCTCGGCAAGTGCATAACGTCGCTGACGGAGGGGCGGCGGCACGTGCCGTATTTGGAGTCGAAGCTGACGACGCTGCTGCGGCCGGCGCTGGGGGGCAACTCTCGCACCACCGTGGTGGTCACTGGTTCCATGGAGGACTCGCACGCGCAACAGACGCTGGCTGCGCTGCGGTTCGGTGAGACCTGCTCGCTCGTCACCAACACCACGCGCGCGTGCGTCACCTCCGTGAAAGCGGCGCTGGTGAGGCCCATAGGCCTTGTGCACTCCAGGGCATCATCATCATTCCATCATCCAAAGCGGTCTGCGTCATTCGTGTTGGTCTGAATGACGAACGATGAGCATGATGATTGATAGACCGGCCTAAAAATCGATAGATGTGATGGTACAAATCAACATGTGACCAAATGTCATGGATGATGGTGGATGATGATGAATTTCCGGGGGCCTTGAGCGGGGGCGGCGGTGGACGCGGTGCTGGAGGCGTGCGAGGCCGGCATGTGCAGCCTGCAGTCGCGCGGCAAATCGCACCTGCCCGGGTTTACCAAGATGAAGGAGCGCCACACGCGGTTGGCGCGCAAGAGGAGGGAGCTCGGGCAGGACGTGGCTGCAGCCGCCAACGCCGAGTGAATGTGAGGTGTAGTGAGCTGAGCGCACCCAGTACACTGTGAGTGGGGTGCATGAGCATGTACGGAGGATTGTCGATAGCGGTGGCGGCGGTGGCGGAGGAGGAGGAGGAGGAAGAGACGGAGGAGGAGGAAGCGGAACGAGCTGGCTGCTGGGAGGCACACATCGCGCTTAATTTCACAAACAACAGCACCGCAAGAGCTGTTGCTATCTAGGTGCCGCCCCATGGGAGGCCTGCGGGGACCGGGGGGACCGGGGCGGCCAATATTAGTGATTCCGCGATAGCATCGTGCACATGAAATTCGTGAAATCGAGCTAAGATGTAGGGCTAGCAATAGAGCTGCTGGAAGAGCTAGAATTGACAACGATGAATGTTGTCTCCACGTTCACGGTGAAAATGCAGATTGTCAACTGACGCCATGATTGGCGCATCGCAGGCCTTGCCCGTGCCCCCCACTCCCACTCCTGTGCCCCCCGCCACCGCCGCCACCGCCACCACCGCCGCCGCCGCTGCTGCTGTTGCCGCCGCCACCCCCGCTCCTGTGCGCCCTGCCGCCGCCGCCGCCGCCGGCGGCGGCGGCACGGAGCCGCCGCCGCTGCACCGCCAGGTGCACCAGGTATGTGGCCATGGCCCCGACTGCGTACGCCGCCAGCAGCGCAGCGGCCCCCGTGGAGCTAGTGGGTGACGAGGACGAGAAAGCGGGAGAGGAGGAGGAGGCGGCGGAGGAGGAGGAGGAGGAGGAGGAGGCGGAGGAGGAGGATGGACCGTCATCTCCACCACTATGGCCACCAACGTCTCCACTGCTATCACCACCACTGTCTTCGCCGCCGCCACGTCCGCCGCCGAAGACCTCACCCTCACCCACGCCCGCGCCACCCCGAGTGCTTGTTCTCAATGAACCCCCTGCCCGGTACTGCCCGCCCGCCTGGTCCCACCCCAGCTTCTCCACGCTGAACCCGCCGCCATCCTCGCAGGAGGGTCATTCGACGCAGTTTGGGTGGGGGGGTCAAATGGGCATTTAGATCTGCTTGAGTCAATAGATAGTCGCTCACACAATTACAGTGTAGATCAGCCTCCGAGATGCGGGAGGCTGAAAATGTATGGGCGAGGGTCTATTAACTCATCAATCGTGACCATACCGCGCTACGCGCCATCCCCATTTGCCCCCCTCACCAGAACTGCGTAGTTGCGAACAAGCACTCGAATAAATATCGAGGATGACTAACGTTCAGGGTGAATGCTTATTTAGACGCGCGGAGGAGGAAACGAGAGTCAACGTCGGTCGAGAGCTTGTTCTCAATACCCCCCCTGCCTCATCCGAGGTGACTCGGTCAAACCCAAAGTCGAACACCTCCTGCCATTCCGGCGAGTGCTGCACTAGTAGGAGGGTCATTGACAACAAGCACTCGAACCGAGGTAGGGGCATGACTTACCATCAGTGTGAATACTCATACAGGCGCGCGCGGAGGAGGAGGAGGAGGAGGGGATTTCGTTTCGGTATAGTGCTTGTGGTCGAACCCCCTCCTGCCTGGACGGATGTCCACCCCACATGCCTCCCAAAACTTCCGCAGTTCCAGCGCTGTGGCTTGCGAGAATTTCGCCGGGAGACAGGGCCTGGCAGACGTTGCCCGCCACGTCAACAACACACATTTGGAACCCACATAGCCTCGTTTCTCGAGTGGAATGGAATCCTATAACGTGATGAGTAAGAGCCATATCACCCTAAACCCTAAACCCTAAACCCAAATCCTAAATGCTAAACCCTAAACACAAAACCTGCCCGGCCCCACCGGGTGTGTCCGCGGATCCGCCAGCTCCCCGTGCTAGAGCCTGGCGGATAACGCTCGCCATGTCATGTGATGCCGTCTGAATCAATACACGAGGGTCTAACATGTGGAGAATGACGTGGCAGGAATTATCCGCCAGACTCTACCACGTACTCCCTCGCTCCGATCAAGCACGAGTTCTGCATGAACATGGGGTCAAGCGCGAGCGACCGCGTCGCCGACGAGGCGTAGAATTCGCTCGGGCTCAGCATCACGCTCTCGTCACACCACGCTTCAGGGACGCAAGTTTAATCAGCAAAACACGAAAGCAGCTTATTGTGCTTTTAAGTCTGAAGGCCTAGAACCGTTAATTGCAGTTATGACGGGGCGATTGTGTCCTCGTCCCCACCACGCCTGGACGTAGTAGTCAAACGCCACCTTCCAGCGGTTGCGCGCGCCCGAATCCTGGTCGCCTCTGAACGCGTTTGTCAGATCCACCCCATGCTGTAGAGGCGCAACTTTGAATTACAAGGAAAACATATTCTGATCATATTTTAATCATATTTTCGTCACATTTTAGTCAAGCGTTTCGCTTCAATCATTAAACCAGTGCTGTCAATACGGCTTTCGATTTGCACCACCCCACCATGCCCTGAGAACGCCGTGACTCCCGTGCCGTCCCGGGTGAGGTAGGCCTGGAGCCAGTGGCGTACACTCGTCCACTTTTCAGCTCAACACAAGCACTTTCTGTGCGGCACGTATGCACGTTGGGGTTGTTTCAGTGACAAATACGGCTCAAGTGGATCTTAGAAGTGGACGAGTGTAAGCCCCTGCCTGGAGCGCGGGCGTGTCCGTGATGAGGTGGATGAACGGAAGCTCGCCGGCCGCCCACGTCACCATCGCATCATTTCGCAACTCCTTCAGCGATTGCT
>Ga0307489_10000653_pt1 | contig 21588 bp, 22 predicted proteins | sample SB12metaG_FD_202247 | JGI IMG/M metagenome (GOLD analysis project Ga0307489, IMG submission 202247) | Sea-ice brine microbial communities from Beaufort Sea near Barrow, Alaska, United States - SB 1.2 | ecosystem: Environmental > Aquatic > Marine > Coastal | place: USA: Alaska | collected... | reverse complement strand
CTTACTGCCTCGAAAACTCAGATGACTCACTTAGATGAATAGCAAAACAATCATTCTCACTCTTGTCAGCCTTGGGGCACTATTAGCGGGCGCTGGCTTGTTTAGTTTGTCCACATCCAACCCTGAGCTAGCGGCCAACAAAACTCAGCCAACGCTAGAAGAGAAACGCGCTGAAATATCACTCGATGCAATCCCGTTAACGGATCTGGATGGCAACCAAAAGGTCATCGGGAACTGGCAACAGCCCGTTTTAGTTGTTAACTTCTGGGCTCCGTGGTGCGCCCCATGCCGTGAGGAAGTTCCAGCGCTTATTGCATTGCAAAATGAATTCCAAGGCCAAATTCAGGTACTTGGGCTGGCGCTTGATAGCGAACAGAATGTCCGTAGTTTTGCATCAGAATATGGGATGAATTACCCATCCTTCCTAGCAGGCAATCAAATACCAATGTATAACGCTGCCTTTGCTAACAAAAGTGGCGGTTTGCCTTTTACCGCTATTATTAATCAACAACGGAAAATTCATTACTCACACACCGGCAAAATCACCTTAGATCAATTACGTACAGAATTAACGCCTTTATTGAAAGCAGGTAGTTGAAACAGATGCAGATAACCATAACATTGTCGACAACTTCGCTAAATAGGTAAATAACACACATAACTGGACTCTATATTCCGACTATGTGAGAATTACTACACACTTTACGAAGATAAGCGTCTAGACGCATACAAAAATATAAGATGTCAAAAATACTGGTCATACATGGCCCAAACCTCAATATGCTTGGAAGCCGAGAACCCGAGACTTATGGTTCCGATACTCTTGACAGTATTAATCAGTCACTGACACAGCTTGCGCAACAAAAGAGTGTACAGTTAGAGTCATTTCAATCGAATACAGAGGGTGAAATTGTCAACTGCATTCAACAGGCCGCTAATAATCAATTTCAATTTATTATTATTAACCCTGCAGCTTACACACACACTAGCATCGCCATTCGAGATGCTTTTTTAGCCACTCGAATCCCCTTCATTGAGACCCATTTGTCCAATGTTCATGCACGTGAAGAATTCCGAACACGTTCTTATCTTTCTGACATTGCCGTTGGTGTCATTTGTGGATTTGGCAAAAACAGTTATCTGCTAGCACTCGAAGCTGCAATCCTTCATTGCAATCGATCAAGTTAAAACATCAATCACCCTAAATGATTCGACACAATAAACTAATAAAAGAAATCAATTAAGAGAATTCAATAATGGATATTCGCAAAGTCAAAAAATTAATCGAACTGCTAGAAGAATCAGGCATCGCAGAGCTCGAAATAAAAGAAGGCGAAGAATCAGTGCGCATTAGCCGCTACTCTGCTGCTTCGCCCGTCATGCAAATGGCTGCCCCAGCAATGGCTGTAGCCCCCGTGGCTGCCACGGCGCCAGCCCCAGCCATAGCCGCGGAGGCTGCCCCTGCCCCAGCGGCTATGGCTAGTCAGCAAATCAAGTCTCCTATGGTTGGCACTTTTTATTCGTCTGCATCGCCCACATCGGATCAATTTGTCAGTGAAGGTCAAAAAGTTAAATTGGGCGATACACTTTGCATCATCGAAGCGATGAAGATGATGAATCAAATTGAAGCCGACAAGTCAGGTACGATTCGATCAATCATGGTTGAAAACGGCAGCCCCGTAGAGTTTGATCAAGTTCTGTTCATCATCGAGTAACAGCTAACATGCTAGAAAAAATCGTCATTGCCAATCGAGGTGAAATTGCACTTCGAATTCTACGCGCCTGCCGTGAAATGGGTATTAAAACAGTTGCTGTCCATTCTACCGCTGATCGCGATCTTAAACATGTTCGACTCGCCGATGAGTCGGTCTGCATCGGTCCGCCGTCCTCACTTCATAGCTACCTAAATATTCCAGCTATAATCTGTGCAGCTGAATTGACTAATGCGTCTGCAATTCATCCCGGTTATGGTTTTTTATCTGAAAACGCTGAGTTTGCAGAGCAAGTTGAATCAAGCGGGTTCAAATTTATTGGCCCGAGCGCAGCATCGATTCGTATCATGGGTGACAAGGTAGCCGCAATTAAAGCAATGAAGGTGGCGGGTGTTCCAACTGTTCCTGGTTCAGACGGACCACTCACGGAAGACACCGAGGCGAGCTTGGCGCATGGTCGTCGAGTTGGCTATCCGGTTATCATAAAAGCTGCTGGTGGCGGTGGTGGTCGAGGTATGCGCGTTGTGCATGAAGAAGAAAGTTTGCTCAGCTCGATCCAACTAACCAAGTCAGAGGCGGCGGCCGCATTTAACAACGATATCGTTTACATGGAAAAGTTCTTAGGTTCCCCTAGACATGTTGAAATACAGATCATGGCTGATTCTCATGGTAACGCTATTCATTTGGGTGAGCGTGATTGCTCGATGCAACGCAAACACCAGAAAGTAGTTGAAGAGGCGCCAGCACCTGGCATCACGCCAGAACAACGAAAAAGAATTGGCGAGCGTTGCGCCAAAGCCTGCACCCAGATGGGCTATGAAGGTGCCGGTACTTTTGAGTTTCTCTATGAGAATGACGAGTTTTATTTTATTGAGATGAATACCCGTGTCCAGGTTGAACATTGCGTAACTGAGATGATTACTGGCGTCGATATTATTAAGGAACAAATTTTGGTCGCCTCTGGTAATCCGTTGCGCTACACACAAGATGATATTCAGATCAAAGGGCATGCGATTGAGTGCCGCATCAATGCTGAAGATTCAAAAACATTCGTACCCTCACCCGGCAAAGTTACCTTATATCATGCGCCTGGAGGCGCTGGTGTGCGGATGGATTCGCATATCTATAATGGTTATACCGTACCGCCTTATTATGATTCGATGATTGGCAAGCTGATTACTTGGGGCAATACCCGTGAGTCGGCCATTGCAAGGATGAAAGGCGCTTTATCTGAAATTGTTATCGAAGGCATCAAAACCAATATTGATTTACAAAAAGATATTTTGAGCGATGAGAATTTTGGCATAGGTGGCACCAACATTCATTATCTTGAAAAGAAATTAGGCTTAGATTAAACAGGACTTTCGAAATGGCTTGGTGGCAACTCAGTGTTCAATCTAGCGCAACCGAGCTTGAGCGAACAGAAAATAGTTTGCTCGAACTCGGTGCTGTTGCAATCACACTCAGCGACGCAAAAGACGAACCGATATATGAACCCCTGCCCGGTGATACGCCCGTTTGGCAGCATTCAATCGTTATCGGTTTATTCACCCAAGAGCAGTCACTCGAAGTCCTTTATGACGGTTTGATTCAGCGCCTGCCCGAGCATCAAATTCACACCGCCAAAAAGGCCATAGTTGATGATCAGGACTGGAGTCGCGTTCACTTACAATATTTCAAGCCTATTCAGTGCGCAGAAAAACTTTGGGTCGTTCCAAGCTGGCATGAAGCGCCCGATCCATCAGCGGTTAATATTCAATTAGACCCTGGTCTGGCTTTTGGTACCGGAGGACATGCAACCACGGCGCTTTGTTTGAGTTGGCTGGGCCAACATGACATTCAAAAAAAATCCGTTATCGATTATGGATGTGGCTCAGGCATATTAGCCATTGCCGCCTACAAATTAGGTGCCTGTGAATTACATTCTGTCGATATTGATCCACAAGCACTCGATGCAAGCCGAGAAAATGCAAGACGTAATGGTATCGATCCCACCTTATTGAACATCTCACTACCAGAAGATTTCAAGTCAGAACCCGTCGACTTGTTGATCGCCAATATTTTATCTGGCCCGTTAGTTGAATTTGCGCCCAAGTTTGCTGAACTGGTTAAATCAGGGGGGCAGATTTTATTGTCTGGGATTCTGGAAACTCAGGCCAATGATATAAAGCAGGCTTACCTGCCCTATTTTGAGCTCGATCCGATCTATTTAAAAGAGGACTGGATTCGAGTGTCAGGTACCAGGAGAGCAAGCACAAGACAACATGTTTAAAAGCGCTCAGCTCGATGACACTATAGAAACTAGTTGCAGTTATTGCAACGCGCGCTACCGTATAACTGATGACCAACTTAAAATCGCCGTCGGCAAAGTCAGATGCGGGGAGTGTGGCGAGGTATTTAATGCAATCCCATCATTAAAAACCAATGTTGAAAGTGACCACGCAGCGAACAGACGGCAGCCGTCAGTATTGCCCGACAAAACAGATACGCCTTATAGTCAACTCAGTTTGCATGAAGCAATGTATGGTGAAGGAAGACGTTCTTTTACTCACTTTTATCCGCTATTATGGCTGCTTGGTATTTTATTATTGTTGGTGCTGGTCCTTACTCAGGCAATTTACTACCAGCGTTATGAGCTCATTAGTAAGCCTCGCTACCAGCAGCAAATTTTGAACCTGTGCGAACTTATTCCCTGTGGCGATGCGAAGTTTTCCAATAGCCGTCAAATTAAACTGCTCGAACGTAATGTATTTACTCACCCAGTTAAGCCAAATGCATTGATGATGACAGGCTCTTTTGTAAACAAAGCGCCATTTCCTCAAAAGCTACCTAAACTACTCGTCACACTTTTTGACATTCAGGGCAATTTAATTGCCAACCGCCAGTTTGTGTCTGACGAGTATCTTCAACCAGGTAATCAACCGACTGCGCTGCAAAGCAACCAATCTATTCAGTTCCGACTGGAAATCCTCGACCCAGGAAAAATAGCGCTAACCTATGAGTTTGAGTTCCTTTGACTGAACTTGATACGTCAACGGTATAAGTCACATTAATGGCTCTATCGAAAATAAGTGTTACCTGAACGGCATAACAAACGGTATATTAGTACTTGTCCCGATCAGGTAGTTTAACTGCTCCGAAAACCAGTATCACGAGTTGACCACGTCAGCCTCTACAGGTGACCAGAATTGCTGGACATTATGCGCTAGACTAACCAGTATAGAGCGAAATATCACATTAATTGGTGATCATAAGGCATGAACTTCCAGAGACGTTTTTATCGTTTTTTCCCCTTTCTACGCTGGGGAAGAAACCTTACCAAAGACACCGTGAAGTCAGATCTAATCGCAGGTTTAACTGGCGCGGCCATTGTACTGCCTCAGGGGGTCGCTTTCGCAGCTATTGCAGGTATGCCACCGGAATATGGTTTGTACACCAGCATGATTCCAGCCATTATTGCTGCTCTTTTTGGCTCCTCCTGGCATCTGGTATCAGGCCCTACCACAGCGGCATCGATTGTCATGTTTTCGTCACTAAGTTTGATAGCGGCACCGGGTAGTCAAGAATATATATCACTCGCCATTACTTTAGCTTTTATGGTTGGCATTCTTCAGCTCGCCATGGGATTCATACGATTGGGTGCGCTAGTAAACTTTATTTCACATTCAGTCATCGTCGGCTTCACGGCCGGTGCAGCCTGTTTAATAGCAGCCAAGCAGGCGAAAACATTCCTTGGCATAGAAATCCCGGACACAGATCATTTTTACCAAACTGTCGTTTATCTCTGGGACAACTGGACATCCTTTCATCCACTGGTGATGCTGGTTGCATTGACTACTTTAATTGTCGGTGTCGTTGCCCAAAAAATTAACCCTAGGTTTCCAGGTATGATTTTGGCACTACTGATTGGCAGTATCACCGCTGTTATATTTAACGCTGTGCTCGATGTTGAAACTACAGGCATTCAAATGCTGGGTGCTTTACCTCAACAGCTACCGCCACTTTCCAGTCCTCAGTTCTCATTGGATGTATTAAGGGATCTTGCGCCTCTGGCACTCGCCATGACACTGTTTGCACTAACCGAGGCCGTCTCCATAGCGCGCTCCATATCGATTAAATCAGGACAACCAATAGAAGGTAATCAGGAATTTATTGGTCAAGGTTTATCTAATATATTGGGTAGTTTTTTCTCTGCCTTCGTGGCTACAGGATCGTTTAATCGCAGTGGTGCCAACTACGATGCAGGTGCACGCACACCACTCGCCGCCGCTTCGGCCGGTGTTCTCCTGATTGGACTGGTGCTGCTAGTAGCACCTCTCACCTCTTACTTGCCCATGGCTGCCGTTGCTGGATTATTGTTCCTCGTGGCTTGGCGTTTGATCAACTTTTCACAGATAAGGAAAATCCTCCGCGCTGACAAAAATGAAGCGCTCGTGTTGTGCGTAACATTCTTTAGCACACTGTTTCTCAAGTTAGAGTTTGCAATTCTACTGGGTGTAATGCTGTCACTGATGTTTTTCTTACGCAAAACATCTAAACCCAAACTAGAGCCAAGAGCACCCGACCCAAAAAACAGAAAGCGTAAATTTATGCCTGGCAGCAGTTTTCTAGAATGCCCTCAAATGAAAATTCTACAACTGGATGATTCGCTTTATTTTGGATCAGTATCTCATGTTGGAGAATTGTTGCGACGCTATCGCGAACATTATCCAGCTCAAAGGCATCTATTTCTGCTGACCCAAGGTGTTAATCAAATTGATGTCGCCGGGGCAGAATTACTGGTTAATGAAGCCAACGCAAGGAAAGCAATCGGCGGAGATATGTATATTTATCAACTCAAAGACAGCGCAATGAAAGTTCTTAACCGGGGGGGGTATACTGATGAACTTAATCCTGCAAATATTTTTGACTCTAAAGAAGCAGCCATCTCCACTATTTTTTCTCGACTAGATAGCGATATTTGCGCAACCTGTAAAAACCGTATTTTTGTTGAATGTGGTTCCGCTACACCGGAAAAAAGAAGAGCTAGCGAAGAAGGCACACCGCTCGAAGCAAATCTTCCATAACTAGCCAGAAATAGCGAGAGTCAAAAAATGCCCTTTACGTAGTCTATTTTTTACTTTGTCACTATCAGTAAGACACAATACAGCCAAGGTAACCATTTCAGAAAAAAATTCATTGTTATAGACGCGCTCAACTAAACCCCTGCTTTATAAAAATAGGTTGAGTCATAATTATGTTTACCCTGCTGGTTGAATTAACAATTTTTAGCTATAGTCCGCTTCTTCAATAAAACCAGCACTCCTTTCTATGTCATTTAGTATTGGTCCCTATCAATTTGCCAACCCATTAGTGCTTGCCCCCATGGCAGGCGTCACTGACCGACCTTTTCGACAACTTTGTCGATCGCTGGGTGCTGGGATGACGGTATCCGAAATGATCACTAGTCGACCCGATTTAAGGGACAGCCGTAAAACACAACTGCGCATGGATCACCAAGGAGAACCAGGGCCAATTATCGTTCAAATTGCGGGCGGTATTCCACAGATGATGGCAGATGCAGCCCAATACAATGTCGATCACGGCGCTCAAATTATTGATATCAACATGGGTTGCCCTGCCAAGAAAGTTTGCAAGGTCGACGCTGGGTCGGCACTGCTAAAAGATACAAATCTGGTTCGTTCTATTCTTTCCGCAGTGGTAGAGTCGGTGTCAATTCCAGTCACGTTAAAAATGCGAACTGGATGGTCTCGTGACAACAGAAATGCACTGGAAATAGCAAAGATTGCTGAAGACTGCGGCATTCAGGCACTGACGATACATGGACGAACTCGAGAAGATAAATATTTAGGTCAAGCTGAATACAGTACTATTCGCACCGTAAAACAAAGCATCGGTATACCAGTCATTGCTAATGGTGATATTGATAGCGCACAAAAAGCTAAGATGGTCATGGACTTCACTGGTGCTGATGCTATTATGATCGGCCGTATTGCGCAGCAGCGTCCCTGGATTTTTGAGCATATCGAGCGTTTTTTAGCGACTGGACAATTGCAGCAGGAACCCGGTGAGCAGCAAAAGCAAAAGTGGCTAAGAGATCACTTAAGCAATTTATATGCGTTTTACGGCGAACATCTTGGGGTTCAAATCGCGCGTAAGCATATTAATTGGCAACTTGGAAAAAACTGTCAATATAGTGTAAATGTAAAAGCTGCTTTAATGCAGGCAACGACCGTAGAAGCCCAACTATCATTGATTGATACATATTTTGAGCAATGGAACCAGCTAGAACGTGCCAGAATATTTTAATTAAAACTATGTGTGATATAAAGTAGGTCGTTAAATTTGTGAAAAATAAAAGTCAAACAAGCGCGTTACAGCAGTCAGTTGAACAGGCAATACGACAGTATTTAGTCGACCTCGACGGAGAAACCCCTTGTAGCTTATTCGACACGGTTATCACAGAGATAGAATATCCTCTGATACAAACCGTACTCAATCACTGCAACAATAATCAATCAAAAACAGCGACCTACCTCGGCATTAATCGCGGCACATTACGCAAAAAGTTAAAACAATATCAGATCGAACATTAATAACGCTCACATCCGACAATGTTTCAATATATGGAAATAATCTCTGCGCAAGCGGAATATGAAAATATAACTTGTTACTTTAATAAAACCAGCAAGGATAATATCTCTCACATTAGCATTCAGCTATATTATCCAGCTTCCGATTTAGGCTCAGAAAAATTATGTCCTCATCCGCACAGCCCGTACGCCGCGCACTAATTAGTGTGTCAGACAAAACAGGTATCGTTGAGCTAGCCAACCGTTTGCATGCTCAAGGCGTCGACCTACTGTCAACCGGTGGCACCGCAAAGTTGATCGCTGAGAACAACATTCCCGTCACAGAAATAGGGGACTACACTGGCTTTCCAGAAATGATGGCAGGACGGGTTAAAACACTGCACCCAAAAGTTCATGGCGGTATTCTAGCTCGACGTGGCATTGACGAAGACGTGATGGAAGCCAATCAAATTCCTCCCATCGATCTGGTAATCGTGAACCTTTATCCATTTCAAGCAACTGTGGAGAACCCCGATTGTACGCTTGAAGATGCTATTGAGAATATTGATATTGGTGGCCCAACGATGGTTAGAGCAGCCGCGAAGAATCACGCCAGTGTTTGCATTGTGGTTGATCCTGATGACTATCCAACTATTCTGTCAGAAATGGCTGCCGATAATGGCAAGGTCAGCGATGCCACTCGATTCTCGTTCGCTATTAAAGCGTTTGAGCATACGGCTTGTTATGACGGCGCGATTGCTAATTACTTTGGGCGCAGGGTCCAAAAGACTGAGGACAATCAGTTCCCACGGACAATTAACTTACAGTTCAAACATGCTCAAGGAATGCGTTATGGCGAGAACCCTCATCAAAATGCTGCATTTTATGTCGAGGCTGGCATAACGCAAGCAAGCGTATCGACCGCTGTACAATTGCAAGGAAAAGCGCTTTCCTTTAATAATATTGGCGACACTGATGCAGCACTCGAATGCGTAAAACAATTTGAAGAACCAGCCTGCGTAATCGTCAAACACGCCAACCCCTGTGGTGTTGCCACTGATGGCAACGTGCCTAATGGTAATATCTATGATGCTTACCAACGCGCTTATCAAACCGACCCAGAATCGGCCTTTGGCGGCATTATTGCGTTTAATCGAACGCTTGACGCAAAAACGGCCCAAGCCATTATTGACCAACAATTTGTCGAAGTGATCATCGCACCTGAAGTTGACGACGACGCTAACGCAATCATAGCCACCAAACAAAACATTCGTTTACTACGATGTGGTCAATGGCAGTCAGCTGACTATCGACTTGACTATAAGCGAGTGAACGGTGGACTGCTGGTTCAGGATACAGACTTACAGCTTTATGACACGCTCGATATTGTCACTGAAATAAAACCGAACCAACAGCAAATGAACGACATGATGTTTGCATTGCAAGTGGCAAAATTTGTTAAATCGAATGCTATCGTCTATGCCCGGCAACAGATGACTATTGGCGTTGGCGCAGGGCAAATGTCACGTATTAATAGTGCTCGCATCGCCGGTATCAAGGCCGAGCATGCCAAGCTTCAGGTAACTGACTCGGTTATGGCATCCGACGCATTCTTCCCATTTAGAGATGGAATCGACGCCGCACATGAGGCAGGCATTCGGGCCATCATCCAACCAGGTGGCTCGATGCGGGATGATGACGTCATTGCTGCGGCCAATGAGCACGGCATTGCAATGGTATTCACTGGCATGCGCCATTTTCGGCATTGATTGTAGGGGTTATCTAGATGAATATTTTAATTATTGGCGGCGGTGGGCGTGAGCACGCTCTAGCCTGGAAAGCAATTCAATCTCCCCTAGTGAGCCAAGTTTTTGTTGCTCCAGGTAATGCGGGCACTCATCAAGAATATGGCGTAAGGAATGTTTCCATTGATGCTGAAAACATCGAAGCATTGCTCGACTTCGCAAAAAGTCAGTCTATTGAGCTCACGATTGTTGGCCCAGAAGCACCACTCGTGAATGGTATTGTGGATCAATTCCAGACTGCCGGACTTCGCATCTTTGGGCCCAGTGCAGCAGCTGCACAACTGGAAGGATCAAAAACATTCACCAAAGACTTTCTAAAACGACATGACATACCAACAGCGGATTACCAAAGTTTTACCGAAATCGAACCGGCACTCGAATATGTTAAAACAAAAGGCGTTCCCATTGTCATTAAAGCCGACGGTCTAGCCGCTGGTAAAGGTGTCATCCTGGCGCACTCTGAAAACGAAGCGATTGATTCAATCAAAGATATGCTCTCTGGTAACTCATTCGGCGATGCTGGCCATCGTGTTGTTATAGAGGAATTTCTGTATGGTGAAGAGGCCAGCTTTATTTGCATCGTCGACGGTGAGCATGCTTTGCCGCTAGCAACATCACAAGACCATAAAGCACGAGACAATGGCGACCAAGGTCCCAATACAGGGGGTATGGGTGCTTATTCCCCAGCACCGATTGTAACGGCAGAGGTTGAAGATAGGATCATGCAACAAGTGATTTGGCCTACGGTTCGAGGTATGGCCAACGAAGGTTCGAAATATACCGGTTTTTTATATGCCGGCCTGATGGTGAGTAACACTGGTGACGTCAAGGTAATCGAATACAATTGTCGCTTTGGTGATCCAGAGGCACAACCCATCATGATGCGACTCCAGTCAGATTTGGTCGAACTGTGCATCGCCAGTTGTGATGGCAACCTGCTTGATAAACAAATACAGTGGGATTCACGCCCATGCCTTGGCGTTGTATTGGCAGCCAACGGTTATCCAGATAGTTACGTCAAAGGCGACGTTATAAAAGGAATACCACCAGCTGACTCAAACTCAAAGGTGTTTCATGCAGGCACTAAAAATGATGATAAGGGCAATATTCTGAGCAGTGGTGGCCGAGTTTTATGCGCCGCAGCATTAGGCGATACGTTAGAGGACGCACAGAAAAAAACTTACCAGATTGTCAACCAAATTGACTGGAATGGTGCCTATTTCAGAACTGATATCGGTTTTAAAGCCCTGTAAAACTGACTTTTTTGAATTCTTAAAAAAAAATTCCGTTGCCATTTATACACTGTAGTTCAAGTAAAACATCAACTTTACTTTTCAAGCAGTTGAACTAACAGCTACTAATTTATTGTTAAAGAAACCACTCTAATACACTATATGGTGGTGAAGTAGGAATGCATACACAATATATTGTGATTCTTGTCATTAAAGTTATAATACTTTTTATTCAAACTGACATTGATGAGAATCACAATATGAAATGTCCCAACTGCAATTCATCCATGTTTATCGCTGATAAAACAGCTGAGGGTAGAAGCTTAGTTACCTTTTTGCGCTGCTCTAATTGTATTGGTGAACATGTATCGTCTGAACTCATTAATGATGATCAAGATTTTTCTTCTAGCCGGTTAGAATTTTTTGAATCGGGCTTAGCCCAAAAAAACAAGCAGAGCCTAATCCTTTAACTTATCGCCTTAATCCATAAGCCTGTTACATCTCGCATGCCTTCTAGGCACTAACATTACTCTTTGCGGAAGCTGGTTGTTGAAACTGTTTAGTTCGGGACATCCTTTATTATGAGGACACAACCTGAAGTGCTAACACTGCCTTCAATCCACCTAAGACAGAAGGTTCAAATCTCAAGTTGATATTATAAGATTTGACTAGCCCAGCAACGACTGCAAGTCCGATACCCTGCCCTTCATTGGTTTCATCGAGTCGAGTGCCCCGATTTAGTATACGATCTATTGCTAACGAATCTAAGCCACTTCCGTTATCTTCGATATTTAATTCAATTTCGTCATCGTCCGTGTCAATATAATTGATGTGCACTTTATCCTGACAATATTTAAAGGCATTATCGAGCAAGTTCCCCATGACTTCATAACAATCACTTTCATCCATTCTGATCAGAATGGAACCGGGCAAAGTCGATTTAAATTCCACCCCTTTCTCCTTATAAACCTTTTCAAGTGCTGCACTTATTTTGTCAATAAAGGTAATTAAGTTAATCGGTTTATTTATTTTTACACCGACAACATTAGCCACCCTCTGTAATTGATAGGACACGATTTGATTCATCCTTGCAGTTTGCTCTCGCATCGTCACTAATTCAGCTCTCCCTAACGAGTCATTATCCGTCAGCCCATTTAATACAGCCAGTGGCGTCTTCAAGCTATGTGCCAAATCATCCATCGCATCACGATAACGTTGGTGCTGATATTGTTCTCGACTGAGTAGAATATTCAGATTATCCGTTAATGGTGTTATTTCTGTTGGATAGTTTTGCTCGAAGCCAGTTTGCTTTCGGTCTTCGATTGCCTTGATCTCAAGCCCCACTTTTTTAAGTGGGCGTAAACTCCACACCATCACCAGATACATTACGCTCAGCAGCAGAACAATAGTTATACTGAGCCAGCCCCAGAGCGTTTGCCGAAAATGATCGAGCTGCCTTAAATAACCACCAGCATCCTGCCAAATCACCACATTGTATCGATTGAGCTGGTCATTGGTGTCTGGCCAAAGAATAGCGAATACCAGTCTGAAGTGATGTTTGTTATTAAATGGCTGTGTACTAAATTGCCAATCACCGACGTCGATATTTTTAGCCTTGGGGAGCGCTTTCCATACAGCGCTTTCACTGCTAGAACGGGAACCCCATATTTGTTGGTGATGCTCGTCATACAAGATTGCGTAAAGTCCAGAGTCTCGCGTCATTAACCGCGATTCAAACACGCGTTCGTTAGAGACTGTAACACTCAAACCATCAGGACTTTTATCAACAGCAGCTAACAGGCTATATATCATTACCTGCAATTTATCTTCCTCTGCTTGTAAAGCACGCTTAACGACGGCTTTTTCGAGCGCTATCGCCATCAAAATCATAAAGATGACTAGAACAATCATCGAGACAAAAGTAAGTCTTGACTTAATCGACCTCATTTAATGACTTTACTTAACACTAGCTTGTTCAACTCGAGTCAGAGTCAATCGATACCCTCTTCCGCGCAGTGTTTCAATTGGCTTTAAGTCCTCATTTGGATCTAGCTTCTGGCGCAACCTACGTATAAATACTTCAATGACATTACTATCATTGTCAGCTTCATCGTCATATAGGTGTTCGGTCAATACCGTTTTTGAAATAACCTCTCCCGCATGCACCATTAGGTATTCCAACACTTTATATTCGTAGGCGGTCAAATCAATTTCTCGATCATCCACAAAAGTTCGCTGAGTGGTTGTGTCAAGACTCAGTGGCGCGCAGATAATACGCGAATCTGACCAACCAGAAGCTCTACGAATTAAAACTCGAATACGCGCCATCATTTCTTCGTGATGAAATGGCTTGACCAAATAGTCATCCGCACCAGCGTCCAGGGCTTCTACCTTATCCTGCCAGCGACCCCGCGCCGTTAGAATTAAAATAGGTGTGTTCTTGCCTTCTTTACGAATGGCATTAATAACCTCCAGTCCTGACATAACAGGCAAACCTAGGTCGATGATAGCAACGTCGCAAGGATATTCCTGGAGTAGATACAAGCCCTCTCGACCATTGTCAGCACAGTCAACAACAAAACCCGCTTTTTTTAAGCGACTAACAACCTGCTGCTGAATAGTCAGATCATCCTCAATCACTATTGCTCGCATTTAAACATTTACCTCTCTTTAACTAACTACCAGTTGCCTAGGAGCCTGTCGGACTTAGGATAAATCTACTGCGTAAAAGACATTTCGGCCAAATTTCTCGATCCAATTCGTTGAATAGAAACACTATTCACCACTTTGGATCAAAAAAATTAACTCAAAATGACTTTCCCTCGCTACGATTACCTAAGTCCGACAAACGCCTAGGTAATCAATTTTCTGATAACTTACTAATGTCACATCACAAATTTCATTTCGCAAATACATAACGCTAATTCTTAATTTAATACGGCTGCCTGGATATTATGAGATTTCAATAGGGTGACGTTCTCCTGATATCAGTAGATTACAACATAGCCATCTATAACGTCACCATAACTAATTTGATGCTGCACTTCACTACGTTAAAGTTTTCGTAGTGTGTATCGCAATTTCTCTCGATAAATTGAACATCGTAAAACACCGAGCTATCCCCCAATGAAAACTAAGGAAAAAGTTAGTATTGATATGGCTAGTGTATCTGTAAAAGCTAATTGAAAGTTTCTTATGCCAATTCCTGACGTTGTACCCTCTTAATTAGCCCTCTTTAACACTATGATGGCGTCAATATAAACTTGAGTAGCTGAATTAGAGCTTAATATTGTCGTGAAGCGATTGAGTGGGAAACTAAAGCTGTGAATGTGATCCTTTTATTAGGTTGATTTAAAATGCTAATCTCGCCTCAATTTGTCATTCAAAGCAATTGGGGTTGGATAATTTGCAACAATGTAATAGGAGGAAAATACAAAGCTGACCAAAGTTGCAATTTGAATCAGGTAGGACACCTCGGCACGAATAATGGCAAGCTCTGTCGCCATCACGGCTAATAGCAGAGAAAACTCACTCATTTGCCCAAGTCTCAGGGCAATTTCGGTAGAGCGGCCCGACGCCTCATGAGAAAAACGAAGTAGGAATCGGTACAAGATAGGCTTAATCACGATTGCAATCAAACTCAGTCCAACTGCCACCAACCAGATATCACCCAAAATACCCAAATTAAAATTAGCGCCCAACGCAACAAAGAAAATGATCAGGAAAAAATCACGCAACGGTTTCAGGTTTTCAGCTATAAACAGTGCGATTGGATTTCGCGCAATCGTAACGCCAGCAATAAACGCACCGATCTCATAGGATAGACCCAACTGCTCAGCCAGTTCGGCAAGCCCTAAACACCAACCAACTGCCATCAAAAAAATATACTCCTGAATACGATCAAACTTCATGATTAGTTGAGTCAGGACATATTTTTCCAGCACATAGGCTACACCAACCATCACTGGAAATGCGAGTGCCGGTTTAATCATCGCAAGCCAACCAATATCAGCGTTAGAACTACCTTCAAGCACCACCATTAAAAAAATAGCAATGATATCCTGTAGCAACAAGACACTAATAATGACCTCACCGGTGCGCTGGTGATGCAATACAGTGGTCGGTATTAACTTAAGCCCGATGATGGTACTAGAAAACATCAGCGCCGCACCAATAATGAGTGACTCAATGACGCTATAGCCAAATAGCTGGCTATAGCTAAACCCAAGTGCACACAATACGATCGAACTAATACCCGTTACGACTGTAGTTTCACCCACCATACGAAACAAATCCTGCGGGTGTAAATTAAGCCCTAATAAAAACAATAGAAAGATAATGCCAACATTCGCAATATCCTGAATTAGGCTTGCATCCGCTATCAAATTCAGACCCCAGGGACCAATTAAAAGTCCAAGGCTGATGTAAGCAATAATCAATGACTGGCGCATGTACAGTGCCACCGTTGCCAATACTGCGGCACCAGTGAATATTAAAAAAAGTATATAAACAATCGAGGTATCTTCCATTTCAGGAATCGCACGTCACGTCGGCTAAAAGTAGGTCAATCCTAACACGCCAAGGTAGGACTGACCTCAATACCCAGTGCTTTTCTAGGGCAATTCCCTAAGGTTTGGCCAAGTCATATTAATCAATCGAGCAACATTGTGTCAGGCCAATAAAGAATCCTCGATTAACTGCTTCACCTCAGAGGGCTCAAATGGTTTATTCATAATGGCTGATACACCATCTTGCTGAATAGCAGCAAGCTTCCCAGCATCGCCTTCAGTGGTCACCATGAGAACTGGAACATGACTTTGGTTACTTTCTATCCGAATAAAACGTAACAGTTCATGTCCATCGACTTCTGGCATATTGAAATCAGTAACAATAAAGTCATAGCGATTAGCCTGAATCAGTGGAATTGCTTCACTACCATCATCGGCTTCAGTAACTTTTTCGATTCCCATTTTGTTCAAGGTTCGGCAAATCATCTTTCGAGCCAATGCACTATCATCGACCACTAAAACATCGAGCCCTGCTGTGTCTATGTTTTCAAAGGTGATTTTGTCTGGATTGACCCAATTCATCGCACTGGTCACAGCGCGCTTTAAATCACTTGCTACAAAGGGTTTATTCAGCACAGCCGAAGCACCCGCCTGTCTTATCGGATTCAGCTCTTTAAATGACGTTGCTGTTGATATTAAAATAAACGGCGTATTTTCGGTTGTCTCAAATTCTCGCAGTTCTAAAACCAAATCACGGCCCGTCATGTCTTCAAGGTGCAAAGAGCTAATCACTAAATCGGGAATATCAACAAATATTGAATCGAGCGCTTCCGTTCCTTTGTCAAAATGGCGAAATTGACTGATACCCAAATCTTCAAACTGTTGCAGAACTATCTTGCTTTGTGCCGTTGATGGTTCCACTAAAACCACATAGATTGAAGCCATTTGATGTTCCATTTTTTCTCCGTTTAATATTTCGTACATTTATAAATTTGTTTATAGCATAGCTCACCAAAAAATTATTCTATTGAATTTAGTATTGTTTGATGCATCACTTGATTTCTGGCTTCGAACGCCTAAGCTAACTAACTGTTTTTGATTGGCCAATTTAATGCACGCGCTTGAGATACACGATCTACATAAAACCTACCGAAACGGTTTCCAGGCATTAAAAGGTATTGACCTTATAGTTGAGGAAGGTGATTTTTTTGCACTACTGGGCCCCAATGGTGCGGGGAAATCAACTTGTATTGGTGTTGTATCATCGCTGGTTAACAAAACCAGTGGCAGTGTAAAGGTATTTGGTCACTCTATCGATAATGACTTAATTAATGCAAAGTCAGCACTCGGTTCTGTGCCACAGGAATTTAACTTCAATACTTTTGAACCAGTCCATGAAATCGTTGTTAACCAAGGTGGTTTTTATGGTGTTCCACGAAAAGAAGCCACTAAGCTAGCCGACCACTACCTTAAAAAACTGGGCTTATGGCCACACCGCCAAGTCGAATCAGGCAAGCTGTCTGGTGGTATGAAACGCCGATTAATGATTGCAAGAGCGCTCATTCATCGACCAAAGTTATTAATCCTCGATGAGCCTACCGCTGGTGTGGACATTGAGCTACGTCGTTCCATGTGGCAATTTATGGATGAGATAAATCAACAGGGAACCACCATTATCTTAACTACGCATTATCTCGAAGAAGCGGAATCTATGTGCCGCAATATCGCTATTATCGACGACGGTTCAATCATCGAAAACACCAGCATGAAAGCACTGCTTAAAAGTCTTAATAGCGAAACTTTTGTACTTTATCTGGCAGATGAGACGCTCCAGAAACCCGCTTTACAAGGCTTTGGTCGAGTGGCACTCATCGATAACCACACGCTTGAAGTAGAAGTACCAAAAAAACAATCACTAAACGAGCTCGTTCATCAACTCGACTCGCTTAAAATCACGGTTAACCGTATGCGTAATAAAGTGAACCGGCTGGAAGAGCTTTTCATCAATATCACATCAAAGAAGATTGAAACCGCATGAGCCAGACTATTAGCCAAGCCAATATTTCGCGATTGAAAAGAAACTGGGTTGCCTACGTCACGATCACTCGACGCGAAATTCTTAGATTTAGTCGAATTTGGATACAAACACTGGTGCCTCCAGTGGTGATGACGGGGCTATATTTCGTTATATTCGGCAATTTGATTGGTCAGAAAATTGGGGTAATGGACGGTATATCCTATATTGATTTCATAATGCCGGGGCTGGTAATGATGTCGATTATTACCAACTCATATGCCAATGTCGTCTCATCTTTTTATGGTGCAAAATATTCACACCACATAGAGGAAATGCAAATATCTCCCATTCCAAATATTATTATTATGCTTGGATTCATTACCGGCGGCGTGGTAAGAGGTTTGTGTGTCGGTGTGACCGTTGCTTTGGTGTCTCAAATTTTCACCGACTTTTCGATGCATAATCCACTTGTCATTATTGTTGTTGCGATTCTGACAGCCTTTCTTTTCTCAATAGCCGGACTCATTAATGCCGTATTCGCTAAAAGTTTCGATGATGTCAGCATCGTGCCAACCTTCGTCTTAACGCCGCTGACTTACCTAGGTGGTATTTTCTATTCGATCAAAATGCTTCCTGAATTTTGGCAACAGGTATCACTAGCAAACCCAATCTTGTATATGGTCAACAGTTTTCGGTACGGCTTTCGTGGTACTAGTGATATTGATTTGACCACAGCCATTAGCGTTATCATCTTATTCATAGTAATTCTATTTGGTATATGCCTTACATTATTAGAGCGAGGCACAGGCGTCCGGCAATGAGCACTGTCCACCCAATAATTGATATCGGTGCCAATCTAACCAATCCAAGTTTAATCCAAGATCTGGAACAGATTCTGCATCGTGCCTCTGATGTAGGCATTAACACAATAGTAGTTACCGGTACTGATTTGAAAGAAAGTGAAAAAGCAATTCAACTCTGCACCCAACACCCTCGGCAATTAATTTGCACTGCAGGTGTTCACCCTCATCATGCCAGTGACTGGACGGCAGATACCGCAAGTCAAATGACTCAATTAGCAGCTCAACCTTGTGTAAGGGCCATTGGTGAAACTGGACTCGACTTTAACCGTAGCTACTCACCCTCGCCGGCTCAGATGGATGTATTTCAACAACAGTTAGAGATAGCCATCAAGTTAAACATGCCTGTGTTCTGCCACCAACGAGATGCGCACGAATCATTCATTTCCATCTTAAAAGAATATCGTGACAATCTGACAAAAGTTGTTGTTCATTGCTTTACTGACACCAAGGCTGCGTTGTTTGATTATATTGATCTTGATTGCCATATTGGAATAACCGGATGGATATGCGATGAACGGCGAGGTACTGAGTTACAGGATAGTGTTAAACACATTCCTGCTAATCGCCTCATGCTGGAAACAGATGCACCTTATCTACTGCCACGTAGCCTTCTGCCAAAGCCAAAATCACGCATCAATGAACCTTGCTATCTTCCTCACATTTTGCAAACAGTGGCTCATCATCAAGGGAAATCAGCCAAGAATCTAGCGGCTGAATGTTTAGCAACCAGTCAGTTATTTTTTAATATTGATAGTTAATGCACTTATTGTTTTATGACTTCTAAGCCAAGTTTACAAATAGGTTACTGATAAATTGACTCTATATTTTCCTTTTATCATTTTATCTTCTGCAATCGCTATTATCCAGACTACACTCTTGTCAGATACGATAAATATCGATCAAAATGGAACCGGCATAAAAGATGAACACCGATGATGAACGACCAAACTAAATTAAACTTCTTTGCTTCAACCGCAGAACCCTGTAGCTATCTTGACGGCAGGAGTTCCGTCAGTGCGTTTGCAAATCCACATATCGATATGGATATGCAAACTTATAGCGCGCTAATTCAGCACGGATTCAGGCGCTCTGGTGGATATGTTTATCGTCCCCACTGCCCTAATTGCAAAGAATGTATTTCTGTTCGAATTCTGGTTAAACAGCATAGTCCATCTCGCAATGAAAAGCGCATTCTGCGGCTCAATAACGACATTGAAATTAGCGCGTCTTCGAGTAAGTTCAGTCAGCAGCACTTTGACTTATACAAAAGATACATTGCCAGTCGCCATGGCGACGGCAGCATGGCGAACCCAACTAAAGCGGACTATCACCGTTTTTTGATCTGTGACTGGACCGAAACTGAGTTTATCGAATTTCGCCTTGGGAAGACCCTAGTCGCTGTCGCCGTATGTGATATTACTGACTCAGGATTATCGGCCGTCTATACCTTTTTCGACCCTGATTACCATGATCGTAGCTTGGGTCATTTCGCAATACTAAGCCAAATAGAAGAATCGAAATCTCGAGGTCTTGATTATCTCTACCTTGGATACTGGATAAAGGACTGCAACAAAATGAACTACAAAAATCGCTATAAACCATTAGAAGGATTCATAGACGATTACTGGCAAGATATGACCAACAGTTAAAATCATAGCAATAGTAATGAACAATAATTAAGGAAAGTTTCTTGAAATAGTGACCTTTTAAATACCTTATCTTGTGCTTTTACTCCAACAACAAGTACCGTGAAGGTAAATAGCATACACACCATACTTAGCGATCAATGTTAAGAACAGCAACAGTGCAAAGGATAGTCAATAAAGGTTCGAACACGGAATTGCTACCATAATATTAGAAAACCTATTTTTACAATGGCTTTACCTAATGTCTTGATCTAATTGGCGCTTTAATCGAGGCCAATCGAAAGCTGCGCCTGGGTCAGTTTTCCTTCCTGGGGCAATATCACTATGGCCGCACAAAGCGTCAGCTTCAATCGTCAAATATTCATGTCTAATACACCGAATTAATTGATTTAGCTGCTGATATTGGCTATCGGTATAACTCAAATCATCGGTTCCTTCCAACTCAATACCAATCGAATAATTGTTACAGACTGGTTCACCCTGCCAACTCGAGACGCCAGCATGCCAGGCTCGATCAAGAAAAGAAACAAATTGAATCAGATTACCATCACGCTCTATTAAACAATGAGACGATACTTTTAGGTCACAAATCGATAAAAAATATTTATCCTTACCTCGATCAAGCCGATTGCAAAATAAATCTTGAATATAGCCGCCACCAAACTCAGCTGGTGGTAGACTGATACCATGTATGACAATTAGTTTTATATCATTTTTGTCAGGTCTAGTGTCGAAATTAGGTGATTCAATCACCTCCACCGTTTGTAACCAGCCTGCTGTATTAATTGTTAGTTTTGTCATTCTCTCGATGTTTCGAATAGCGGTGTTTGAATAGCATTAGTTGTATAGAGACTTTACTCTACGCTGTATTCTACGATAAATTATCTAATATGAAGCTGCAAGATCTAAACCTCCCGCAACAACAAGCCGTTACCTGCATTGACAAACCTTGCCTGGTTTTAGCCGGTGCCGGTAGCGGAAAAACTCGCGTCATTACCTATAAAATCGCTCATCTTATTCATCAAGCTGGGTATGCGCCAAACACCATTCGCGCCCTTACGTTCACCAATAAATCTGCACGCGAGATGAAGCAACGCATTGTCGCACTACTAGGCAAAAAGCACAGCAAAGGCATTGGTATATCCACTTTTCACACCCTTGGCCTACGCATATTGCAGACTGAATATTTCGAACTAGGGCTACGTAAAGGTTTTAGCATTCTAGACTCGAAGG
>Ga0307489_10000652_pt1 | contig 21596 bp, 37 predicted proteins | sample SB12metaG_FD_202247 | JGI IMG/M metagenome (GOLD analysis project Ga0307489, IMG submission 202247) | Sea-ice brine microbial communities from Beaufort Sea near Barrow, Alaska, United States - SB 1.2 | ecosystem: Environmental > Aquatic > Marine > Coastal | place: USA: Alaska | collected... | reverse complement strand
CATGCCCATGCACTGGACGTGCCCGCCCCCCGTGTCGCACCCGTCGCATAACACGAACGACTCCTCCCCGTCTGCAGGGTTCGCGTACACTACTGTAATGAATTATGTCTGAACTCCCCATAAATGAGAACGTGCGTCAAATTGTTACGAGCAAAAGCAAGAGCAGAAAGCATGGACCAATCACAGGCTCACACAGGCTCGGAGCGGTTCTCGTCGGAGCCTGTGATTGGTCGATGCTTTTTGCTAAATGCTTTTGCTCGTAACACGCATTCCGTCATATGACCGCAAATACCACTGAAGGATACCAAGCTGACTTTCTGTGAGAAGGGCCGGGCTCTTTTCAGTTCAGGATATGGGCCACCGTGCTTCAGCTTGCTCACATTTCAGCCTGAAAATGTGAGCATCCTTGAGGCGTTGACATCGCGTGAATGCATGTACGTGAGGAAACGTCTCAAGATGAACTCAAGTTGAGCTCAAGTTGAGCTGAAACGGGAACTAGTGTTAGTGCAAGGGAGGAAACGGCACAAGGTGAACTCAAGTTGAGCTCAAGTTGAGCTCAAGTTGAGCTCAAGTTGAGCTGAAACGGGAACTAGTGTTAGTGTAAGGGAGGAAACGGCTCAAGGTGAGCTCAAATTGAGCTCAAGTTGAGGTGAAAAGGGAACTATTGTAAGGCCCCGCCGGTCAGTCTTGCCGCAGACCATGCACGGCATATCTAAGGCTTCACGGGAGACCACCGGGGGCGCAGCGGCGGCGGCGGCGACGACGGCGGCGGCGGTCGCGGCGCCACCGCCCCCGCCCCGGCCCGCTCCCACTCCCCCGGCGTCGTCATCGTCGTCGTCGTTGTCGTCGTTGATGATTGTGATGTGGCTCTCTCCCCCTCCACCTCCCCCTCCCCCTCCCCCCCCTCCCCCTCCAGAACCCCCTCCCTCGGCGCCCGCCCCCTTTGACGTCCCAGCCACCTCCACCTCCTTCCCCTTCCGCCTGTGCCTCGGACCAGGGGCTTACACTCGTTCCCAATTCAGCTCAATTTTTGCTCTTCTGCCCACCGTAAACCCCCACTGAGCTCATGAGCGCTACCTGGAGTTGCTCAAGTTGAGCTGTAACGTGAACGAGTGTAAGCCCCTGCCTCGGGCAACGGGGGGACCCGTGCACGGCGGTGAACTTGCAAAACCACCCTCTGCCTCTACTATCGTACTTAGAACACTGCGCGCCGCCGTTGCCCTTCACCCACAATACTTCGGCGGCGACAGCGGCGGAGGCGGAGGCGGAGGTGGCAGCGGCGAGGGCGGGCCCGGAACAGGGGGTGCCGCCGGCGGTGGCGTTACGTTTGGCGGCAGGCAGGAACCCCCCTGCCTGCACTCCCACGCTGAGTCCCGCGGCCTCCGCGGCCTGCTCCTTGCGCGATCGCTTCAGCGGCCGTACGGGGCGCCGCGCCGCGTCCGCCCCGGAGGAGGAGCCGACGGCGACGAAGCCGGGGACCGCGGCGGGGACGGCCGACGGGGCCGTGGAAGCGTCCACCATGGGGGTGCCGCCGGCGGTGGCGGTGGCGGTAGGTTTGGCGGCTGTCACGTGGCCAACCATCACACAGTGCTCCACACTCTCGCCGTTGTGCACGCACGCGGCGCAGCGGCTCGCGACGCTGGCCTGCCGCCTCCTCTTGGCCTCCGCTGGAGACTTGGGGCGCGACAGCGGCAGCAGCGGCGGCGGCGGCGGCGGCATAGACTCTTCCCCTCCCGTCGCCCCCACCCAGGAGCCTCCCCCCTGCCTCTTCATATCCTCGAAAGGGGCAGGGAGGGCCGACGACGGGATGGGAGGGGAGGCGAGGCGAGATCTGGAGTATCGCGTTGGCGCGGTGGGTTCGGCTGTCGACGACGATTGCCGCCGCTGGGCATGTATGACGCGCCTCCACACACACGCCGCGGACAGTGGTGGGCTCGGAGTGAACAACGTTTTCTTCTAGTACGATGCCTTGTGGTCGGTCGGGGCCAGCGGTGACTGCAATGGTCGAGTGGGAAGTTGGAGCCCTCTGGAGGACTTCAAGGTTTGCACACTGTGGAAGCTCACCCGATATGGTGCACAAGCGTGTCAGAAACGCTGCTGACAGTCTGACAGTTGGTGTGCTTTGCTCCAGGGAACTCGTTCGAGCCACGCGTGACTCGCCTGTGCAAGGCGGCGGCAAGCGCCCTGTCCCTATGGGCTGTGTCATGACACCTCGGGGTGTTTCAACTTGCTTTTTACACCAAGCTCGCCCAACAGATGCTGTACCACGTAGTCAGAGTCGACCTGTGTAGCGCGTGGAGTCACCCACCGCCCAAATATGTCACAATGAATAATTGCAGCGCGCGGATCCAAGAGTTGTGCACGTCACAAGAGGACGGTGAGTTGTTTAATTATTGTCAACGTGATCACCACAACCCAGTAAGAGTAACCACGAAAAGAATGCGGGCCACAGCCCAGCTACCTGTATACACAGCGTCTATCGTGCCCCTCCACCTGACACTACCTTCCCCAATCCTTCCCTATAAGCCCGGTACCTATCCACAAAGCCCTTCCCTATAAGCCCCCCCAAATCCACAAAGCGACCGGGCAACCAGCCCAATCGACCCACCCTCTCTCCCTCTCTCTCCCTCGCAGCAGGGGCTCACACTCGTCCACTTTTCGGCTCAACGTAGGCGCTTTCTGTGGGATAGGGGGTGCATTTGGGGGTTGCCTAGGGGTGTTTGGGAGGGATCAGGGGGTCCTATGGGGTGCTCAGGGTGTGTTTTGGGTCCGAAACGGCTCAGGTTGAGCTGAAAAGTGGACCGAGTGTAAGCCCCTGCCTCGCTGTTGTCTAGCTGAAGCGGCTGATGTCGCGGCCGAAGAGCTTGGTGCGGACCATGTCGGCCGCCACCATCAAGACGTTGCGGACGGACACCTGGCTGATTGTCTCGAACGACTTCCAGATGAGACCCGCTGCGACACCCTTGACGATGGTGAAGCCGGGGATCCGGGGCTTACACTCGCTCACTTCAAAGCTCAACTCATGGACCTTTGGGAACACATCGCTCACGTTCTAGCTCAACTTGAACACCTTCGGGACACATGCACGGATTGGTTTTGGTTATATCGGGGTTAAGGTGAGCTTTAGTTGAGCGGAAAGGGCCAAAGTAAGCTCAAGTTGAGCGGAAATGGGAACGAGTGTAATCCCCTGCCCGGGATGTCGGCCACTGCCGCGTCCTTCCCGATGTACGCCAGGCTGCCCTTGTGCTCATAGTCGAACCTGGCCACGCCGTCGGCGCCCAGCAGCAGGTCAGCGTTGCCATCGCACTCCGCAAAGAACGCCGCCCGGTTGTAGCGGCGCAAGTTCCAATTGAAAGTAAAGATTGAAAGCAGTTACTCAAGTCCCAGCTTCAAGCGCTTAGATCCAGGCGGTTTCAAAGTGGGTTTCATAGGGTCAACCTGCACCGCCCTACCAGGTGCTCGCCCTCCTGTTTGGCCACCTGCGCCGTGGCGGGCAGCGCGCGCAACCCGTTATCCACCTCCGTCAGCATCTCCTTCATCTAGGGTCCACCAGATATTGGGAGTCACCATCAGAGGTTGCCATTTATCTCAAGACACCAGGGTTCAACACGTGTGTTGATGACGTGGCAGGCGACACTTTCCAGGGCCTGCCTTGAAGCCATCGAAGGAGATACGGTTGTTCTCGGCGAACTGGTCGAACTTAGCGTCGATGTTGTTGATCACCTCCTCCAGGTGCGGGAACTCCTCGCTCCCCGCCGTCAGCGCCACCTTCATGCACGGCCGCCCACATATTTCAAGGAAAACGTTACAGGTTGCCAATCGGCCGATTTCGGTGTACCGCTTCCAGCGCCGAGCGCTGACGCTTTGTCCGCAACCCTGTATGGGCATTCAACCTGGCGCCCGATTTCCCGCGCGGAGCGCTGACACTCTGCCCGCAACTCTGTATGGGCATTTGACCCAGGGGACATACCAAAATCGGCCCATTAACTCAAGAAACGAGGGTCCATAATCCGCATCGATGACGTGGCAGGCACCATATACCAAACCCCACCTTGATGGTCTCCTTGTCCAGGTCGACCTCGCACACGCCGTCTGCCAGGGTCACCCACATATTGCTCGCTACGTCATCGACACGATTTGTTGACCCTCGTCAAACCCTTGTTTCCTCAGTTAAACGCCATCCCTGACGTTGCAAGCGATGTGTGGCAGGGCCTGCCGGCCGCGGTGCACTTAGCGGCGGAGCGGTAGAGGTCCTCCGCCATGGAGAGGGAGCGCGGGCGCTCGATGGTGGCGCAGTCACCCAGCGCGAAGATGGTCCCCTCGGACCCCTTCACGCGCAGGTTCTTGTCCGTAATGTAGCGTCGCAAGTTGAAATTGAAATCAAAGTTTGAAAGCAGTCCATCATATTCAAGCTTCAAGCGCTGTAACCGTAGGCGCTTTCAACATAGGTTTTGGAGCTGTCAACCTGCACCGCCCTACCGTGACGAGCGAGCGGCGGTTGGCCTGCGCTCCGGCGGGCATCGCGTCGATGATCTTCTCGCACAGCGGGTTCAGCTTGATGCCCGTGCACCACACCGCCAGCCCGTACGGAATCTCGAACGGCTCCCTCATGTAGGGTCTTACAAGCGCTTCCGTTCTCAGCTTAACATGAGCCGTTTGGCAGCTTAACTTGAGCCGTTTGGAAGTTTAACTTGAGCCGTTTGGCAGCTTAACTTGAGCGGTTCGGCAACTAAACTTGAGCCGTTTGGCGGCTTAACTTGAGCCGTTTGGCAGCTTAACTTGAGCCGTTTGGTCCCTGATCCACTCAGTCCCTGAACTCACAGTCCCTGCCCCCGAGACCTTGTCGGTGGCGAGGATGACGCCGTCCTTGACCTCCTTCACCGCGGTGTTGAGCAGGCACTCGATGTTGGCGCGCTGGAAGAATTCCGTGGTGTAGTGCCTTACACTCCTTCACTTCTCAGCTCAACTTAAAAGCGCTTTTTATGTGATAGGGGTTGCGCGTAGGGGTTGTGTAGCCCGTGTTAAGGGGGTGTTTAGGGTGTGTAGGGTGTTTTGTGTGTGTCAGACACGGCTCCAGTTGAGCTGAAAAGTGAACGAGGGTAAGCCCCTGCCGTGGTGTACTCGGCGATGCGGCGGTCGTACGTGGAGAGGAGCTTCTCCTGCAGGTCGATGATCTTAATGGACACGTCTTCCAGCAGGCGCGTCGGGTAGATCTTCGCGGTGTCCTGGTACACCGTGCCGCAGAGTCCGCCGGTTTGCTGATACAACTTGTTATAAGTTCGGCCTTGTATACCCAGGGCCGTTCATTCCATTGGCCCATACCCACACTCCGCTTCTCTTGTTATGAGTTGGGGCCTTTGTTAGCACCTGTTCACATCACCCAGTGTCACACACAGCTGTTTAGTCACTGCTTCCCATGTGCTCGGGGGGTCGCCACGAGAGGGCGCGTGTGTGCAGGTGCAGGTGCTCTATGAGCTATCTGTCAGGGAACGAATGGCCAGGCCAGGGAGGAGAATGCGGCGAGCGTGAACGGGTACACCTGATGGTGTGTGCCTGGTCTACGTGGTATAGACACACGCTGAGTCAGCCAAGCTAGCTTGGTCTCAGGTCCCTATGAGCAAACAGTGTGGGGCCCAGCCCTGCCATGTCGTAGAGCTCCGCGGAGAGCTCCACCCCGGTGGGCCCGGCGCCGATCACCACGAACGTCAGGAGCTCCTTGATGTAGCGGCACCAGTTGAATTTGAAAGCCAAACTTGAAAGCGGCTCATCATGTTTCTGTTTCGAGCGCTGAGTTTCAACGGCTTTCAACATGGGATTCAGCCTGTCAACCTGCACCGCCCTACCTTGATGCGCTCGCGGGGGATGCCCGGCAGCGTGGCGCGCTCGAAGCGCTCGTTCACCTCTTGCCGGAACTTGGACGCGTCCTTAATCTCCTTGAAGAACATGCAGTTCTCTTCAACACCCGTAACCAGGGGCTTACACTCGTCCACTTTATGGCTCAGCTTAAGCGCCTTCTGTGGGATAGGGGGCATGTGTAGGGGTTGTTGAGGGGGTGTTTAGGAGGTGTCAGGAGGTACTAGGGGGTGTGTGGGGTGTATCTTGTGTCAGAACTGGCTCAGGTTGAGCTGAGAAGTGAACGAGTGTAAGCCCCTGCCCGGGACGCCGAAGGTGTTTGGCAAGGCGCCGACCGCGGTAATGAGGTAGTCGTACTCGAGCTCGAAGGTGGTCCAATCGCACGACGCATCCGCGGTTCCCGCGCGTTCCTTGCCGTCGAAAGAGGTGTCGGCCGCGCGGCAGGGGCTTACATTCGTCCACTTTTCAGCTCAACTTAAGCGCTTTGCATGGGATAGGGGTTACGCGTTGGGGTTGTGTAGCCCATGTGCAGGTGGTGTTAGGGGGTGTTTAGGATGTGCAGAGTGTTTCATTGTCTAAGACACGGCTCAAGTTGAGCTGAGAAGTGGACGAGTGTAAGCCCCTGCCGCGCGGCACAGGATGCTCTTCTTGGACGCGTCCACGCTGAGGCACGAGGCTTCAAAGTACTTGTACCCCTTCTCGGCGATAGGGCGGCGGATGGGCTCCACGATGGAGCGTGGCTCCACGGCGCCCGTCGCGGCACCGGGCAGCAACGGCGTGTACAGGAAGTAGTTGCGGGGGGACACCAGCACCACGTTGTACGGCCTGCCAGATGCTGCTCACCACATCATGGGTTGCCAAGGGGTGCCAAGGGGTGCTGCCATAGGGTGGCGTGGGGGCATGGGGCCAAGGGTGCCATATGGTGGCGTGGGGGCATGGGGTCATCCGGTACCATGCCATAGTGCGCCACACCATAGAGGGGTCAGCAAAAGTGAATCCGAGCGGGTATTCATTTACGCCCGCGCGGATCCCCACTATAGCCACCGTCAAGGGAGTGACTTTTCACTCATAAACGAGGGTTTCAACTGTGTTTGGACGACACGGCACGGCAAGCAATATCTGCCAGGCCCTACCACGTCGTACGGGGAGTCCTTGGCCATCGCCTTGACGAAGCTGATGGCGCCCCATCCGCTGCCCAGGATCACCACCTTCTTGCGCCCCGTGCCCGCGGCGTACGGCCGAGGCAGGAGGTACCGCCACGTTTTCCATTGTATTTTGGCGGCCTCGTTCCTCCCGAGCATTCGACACATAAATGGCATCCGTGGCACCCGTGCCGAGTCCTTACCGTGGTGCGCGTCACGATTTTCTCGCTCGGCGTGTCCGTCGGTGCCGGGGGGTCAGCGATGGCGGCGCGCGTGGTGCGAGCGGCGGCGGCCCGAGGCGCCTTGCTGGACGTTTTGGCGCGTAGAGCGGAGCCGCTGAGGCGGGCCCGGCAGAATAATCGCTCGCCACGTCACAGGATGCCATATGACTCAAGAAACGAAGCATCACAGCGCGAGTCGATGACGAGGGGGGGGGTATCTGGCAATCCCCTACCACGGAGCGCGGACATTTGTTGGGCGCATACGGGGGCGGTGGCGGCGAGGGAGGAAGCCATCTTTGAGAGACTTTTCGGAGACGAGGGGTCAAAACAGTGTTCTCAGAATCTTGGTTGGGGAGGCGGGAGGACGACGCTGGCGGGTGGCGCGTTAAGCTATGTGCGTTGCACGGCCGGTGTTGGACGATCCAGTGGTGTGGGGTAGTGGTCAGGGCGTGCTTGTATGGCGCCTGACGTCCTCCGCTTCGGTGAATGATAATCACAGGAGCACTGGAAAAGCGTTTTAGGGGGTGGGTAAAGTCGGTAGGGGGGTATTTTAGTAGAGTCGGTCCCTCCCCAGCCACAAGAATAGGCCAGGTGGCGTGATCGAAAGGCCGCTTCCCGCGCGAAGCGCCATAATTTTTGAGACACTGAATCGGTGAGGGTTTAGGGTTTAGGGTTTGGGGCTTAGGGTTTCGGACAGTCAGCGTCAGCCTTCTTTTACACAGTACACTTCCCTCCACCACGCGTCACAGCCACCGACGGCCATCGTTGGTACAGCACTGCACGCTTCGAGGGGGACTGCACGCGCGGCGTCCGCCTCCTTCTCGGCCTTTCGCACAGGTCCCAACGCCCAAGCACAGCGCGCCCCCGGGAGAGGCCACCAGCCACGCGAACGAACACACACATATAATGGCGAACCGAAGTGGAGGCGGCGGCGGCGGCGGCGGTGGGGACGATGAGCGCAAGTTCAACAAGATGAACGCCAGCGGCATCAGTATCCTGGCAGGGCCTCCACCTGCAGTGCTTTGCCCAGCTGCTCCGCGGCACCCTCCTCCTCTCCTCCGGCGCCTTCGGCGCCTTCGGCGCCTTCGTCGGCAACGGCGACTGAGGCATCTGCTTCGGCACCGGCATTCGTCGCAAGATTGCGGTGGTGACGCGGCCCCAGCGGGTGCGCCTCCGCCTCCGCCTCCGCCGCCTCCGCCTCGACCTCCGCCTCGACCTCCGCCTCCGCCTCCGCCTCCGCATCCGCCTGCTGGCACTTGAGCATCTTCGAGGTATTAAGTGGGATGCTCAACTGGTTTGAGGGACAAACAGCATCAACAGAAAATGCCGGCTGAAAAAAGTTAAGCTGAAATATGCTTGTGTGTGAGGCCCTGCGTCCTGGGCTCCGACGGCAAGCGGTACACCGTGGACGAAAGCACCCAGAGCTACTTCTACGAGATCGAGGCGCTGTTGGCAGGGGCTTACACTCGCTCACTTCAGAGCTCAACTTGAGGACATTCGGGACACAACGCTCACGTTGGAGCTCAACTTGAGCATCTTCGGGACACATCGATTGGTTACGTTGGGTGATATGGGGGACACAGTCAGCTTGAGTGGAGCGGGAAAAGGCAAAGTAAGCTCAAGTTGAGCGGAACCGGGAACGAGTGTAAGCCCCTGGTTGTTGGAGAAGGAGCCGGAGACGCCGGAGGCGGTGGAGGAGCGGCAGCTGGTGGCGGGCAACGCGCTGGAGGAGGCGGTGGGGCACGAGATGGCGCTGTCCATGGCAGGGGCCTACACTCGTTCACTTTTCGGCTCAACGTAAGCGCTTTCTGTGGGATAGGGGGGCATGTAGGGGTTGTTTAGAGGGTGTTGAGGAGGCTTGTCAAAGGGTATTAGGGGTGGTCTAGGGTGTGTATTGTGTCAGAGACGGCTCAGGTTGAGCCAAAAAGTGGACGAGTGTAAGCCCCTGGTCCATGGACGCGCGGTGCAGCCGCATCATGGAGAAGCTCCTGAAGGCGGCCACGGACGATGACCTTGTGCGCTACTTGGTTGGGCCGCGCACGGCGTCTGTCTGACACCCGACTGTTTGCTCACAGTGCACCAGTACAACACCGCCGTCGCCGCCGCCGCCCCGGGCCTGGCACAGCGTCCCCCGACTATTTGCTCACGGTGCACCTGTACACACTGCCGCCGCCGCCGCCGCCGCCGCCGCCGCCGAGGGCTTGGCACGGTGTCCCCTCATTGTTAGCTCGCAGCGCACCCGTGAAAACATTCAGGTTGAGCTGGAAAGGGAACTCCATGTGCGGCCCTGGCACTCGGAGGGCATCACGCGCGAGCCCACGGACTTCTTCACCATGTGCAAGCAGCTGTTCGGGAGCCGGGTCGCCGAGCACGTGCTCGGGTTCGTTGCGAGCCGCGTGGGGAAGAACCCGGAGGAGGCGCTGTTGGAGAATTTGAACGCGCCGCTCAAGGCAGGGGCTTACACTCGTCCACTTTTCGGCTCAACTTAAGCGCTTATTGTGGGATAGGGGATGCACACAGGGGGTGTGTCGGGGGTGTTTGATAGCAGTTAAGGGATGTTGGGGGGTGTTTGGAGGTGTTTGGGGTGTATTCTGTGTCAGAAACTGATCAGGTTGAGCTGAGTAGTGGACGAGTGTAAGCCCCTGGCTGAAGGCCATGGCGGACTCGCTGGCAGGCTCCGCGGTGGACGCCGCGTACGACCCGCGGGTGTCGCCCGTCGCGCGCAAGTTCCTTTCCCTTCTGAGCGGGCGCGAGTGCTCCCCGTCGGCCAAGACCGGGGGCCTGGCGGCAGGGGCTTACACTCGTCCACAGCCTTCCTCAACCCGAGCCGTTTTTGCCACTGAAACCAGCAGAGCACCCCACCACATGGGACAGAATGTACTCACGTTGAGCTGAAAAGTGGACGAGTGTAAGCCCCTGCCGGGCGGCGAAGCTGAAGGGCGGCACGTCTACGGCAGGGACATTCGCGGACTCCGGCGCGGCGCCGCCCGACCGGCACTGCTTTGCCGACCTGCTGTCCTCCTTTTCCGACACCGTGCTGGCGGCGCTGGAGGCAGGGCCTTACACTCGTCCACTTCAGAGCTCAACTTGAAGACCTTCATGAACACATCGCTCACGTTAGAGCTCAACTTGGGGACCTTCGGGACACATCCACGGATTAATTTTGGTCATATGGGGGGCAAAGTAATCTTAGTTGAGCGGAAAGGGGCAAACTAAGCTCAAGTTGAGCGGAAATTGGAACGATTGTCAGCCCCTGGCTGGAGGCGGAGCTGTGGAACCTGACAGAGGACAGCGCGGGCTCCGCCTTCCTGCAGGCAAGGGCTTACGCTCGTCCACTTCTCAGCTCAACCTGAGCCGTTTCTGACACAACAACACACCCCCCACACCCCCTTAAACTCCCTAACACCCCATAGACACCCCTGAATAACCCTAAACGCCCCCCCAATCCCACAGGTAGCGCTTAAGTTGAGCTGACAAGTGGCCGAGGGCAAGCCCCTGCCTGCAGGCGATGCTGAACGCGCACACGGGCGACAGCTTGGCGCTGAACTGGATCATCCCCGGGTTCCTGGGGTGCTCCCCGGAGGAGGGCACCAAAGAGGGCGAACTCTTGGCGGGGACCAGGTCATCGGGGTGCCCACTCATTGTATTCAACTCAGTGTCGGATCTGGTTTGTGGTATCGAAGATATGGTACCGAATCCCGTCCGACCAATCAGAACTGCACACATAGAAAATCCCACCTTCCGAATCGCCGTCTGTCCGACCTGGTCGCGATCCTCGAGTAAATAGATCATCGATTTCGAGGAGATAGGCGTTCCCGGGGACGCCGACACTGAGTTTAACACATTCCTCCAGCCCATCGACCAGAGCTGTTCTGGTGTTGTAATTACCGGCATGCTTCGAGGGGCTGAGCTGCAATAGGTTCACGATATGATCGGTCGCCACGTCATCTGCTGCCATCGAGCGCAACAAAAGAAGGTTTGGACAATGCATTGGATGACTGGATGACGTGGCGAGCGGTTTTTACTCGTCCCTAGCTTCTGGCCACCGCAAAGGAGTCGGACATCAAGCAGTTGATCGAGTCTCGCGCCGGCAGCCACATGTTCGAGGCAAGGGCTTACACTCCTCTACTTTTCGGCTCAACTTAAGCGCTTTCTGTGGGATGGGGGGTGCATTTAGGGGGTGTTTAGGAGATGTCAGGGGGTATCAGGGTGTGTTTAGGGTGTGTTTTAGTTTCAGACACGGCTCAGGTTGAGCTGAAGAGTGGTCGAGTGTAAGCCCCTGGTTCGAGGCGGTTCTGAGGGTAGCACCCAAGGGGCTGCTCAACGAGATTTTCCGCCGGTTTTTCCGTGGGAAACTCCGGACCATATCCGGGAACCCTACGGCCAACTTTGTGCTGCAGGCTCTTTTGGGCGCCACTCACAACGAGGAGCACATCAATACCGCTATGCAGGAGCTGGGCCCCGACTTTGGGTCACTGATCCGCGAGCGGCGCGCGGGGGTGGTGGCGGCGCTGTGCGCGGCGTGCGCGCGGGTCCGCGCCGCCGAGCGCGACGCCGCCAAGAACCTGGCCCGCGGCATGGGCTTACACTCGTCCACTTCTCAGCTCAACCTGAGCCGTTTCTGAAACCATAACTGGCCCTGCACACCCCCTAATACCCCCTATCACCCCCTAAACACCCCCTTAATGCACCCCCTATCCCACACAAAGTGCTCAAGTTGAGCTGAAATGGGAACGAGTGTAAGCCCCTGGCCCGCGGCTTGACGTCCAAGATGGCGGCTCGGGTCGATGGGCGGTCGCAGCTGGCGCCCGGCAGGGGTTTACACTCGCCCATCTTAATCTGAGCCGTTTTGGTCACACCTCCCGTGTCCCCCTGTCTAATAGACTGGGGGAAAATCTTGCAGCCAACGTATCCCACAAAATGTGCTTACGTTGAGCCGAAAAGTGGACGAGTGTAAGCCCCTGGCGCCCGGCCTGCTGTGGATGGACCAGCACAGCGGAGCCGCTGGCGGCCGCTGCTCCGTGTTGGGCGCGGCACTGCTTCAGACCGTGCTCAAGTTCCCGCCTGACACCACGCCGCAGTTCGTGGAGTCCGTGGCCAGCCTGACGGCCGCCGAGGCCATTTCCGCGGCGTGCGACGCCGGCGGCAGGGGCTTACACTCGTACACGTCAGAGCTCAACTTGAGCAAATTCGGGACACATTCATGGATCTATTTGGAGTACGTGGCGCACAAAGACAGCTCAAGTTGAGCTGCAAGTGGACGAGTGTAAGCCCCTGGCCGGCGGCAGCCGCGCGCTGGAGGCTTTCCTCGGGAACGCGGCGCATAAGCCCAAGCTCAAGAGGGAGCTGATTGACGCGTTATCCGGGCACTGGGCCCGACTGGCGGCGTCGCCCTGCGGCTCGCACGTGTTGGAGGCGTGCTACGGCGCGGCCGAGCAGCGCACGCGGGTAGGTTCCGATAGATATTGCTCGCCACGTCATAGGATGCCATTTAGATTCAGTGTCGGGTCTGGTATCGAATATATGGTGTCAGATCCCGCTCGACTAATCAGAGCTGTCCATTTCGAAAATCCCACCTACCGACTCGGGACTGTCCGACCGGGACGCGATCCTTGATTAAGTAGACCCTTGATTTCGAGGAGATCAGCGCTACTAGTAACGCCGACACTGAGTTTAAATCTAGCTTCGAGGGTTCAAAATGCGTTAGATGAGGTGGCGAGAAATATCTGGCCGACCGTAGACACAGGAAGGGATCGTGGGTGCCATGGCGGGAGCGGAGAAGCAGATCTCGGCGACGCGGCACGGCGTGTTCCTCATGCGGCGCCTGGGCGTCACGGAGTTCAAGGCAGGGGCTTACACTCGTTCACGTTAGAGCTCAACTTGAGCAACTCCAGGATACATTCATGAGTTAAGTTGGGTTATACGGTGGACGGAAGAGCTCAAGTTGAGCTGAAATGGGAACGAGTGTAAGCCCCTGGTCCAAGACGGACCCCGAGCAGTGGAACAACCGAGCCAAGGTGGCGGAAGATGTGAAGGTAGGCTGGTGCAGGTTGACCCTATCGAACCCACGTTGAAACCGCCTGGAACTAAGCATTTGAAACTAAATTGTGATAAACTGCTTTCAATTTTGCTTCAATTTTGCTTTCAATCTCAACCTGCGCCGCTACATCAAGGCGGACTTCGCCAAGACGTTCGGAGGCGGGGAGGAGGAGGAGGAGCACGGGGGCGGGGGCGGGGGCGGGAGCGCGGGCGCGGGCGGAGGCGAGGGCGGCATCGCGGGGGCGAAGCCCGCGGCGGATGACGACAGCGATGACAGTGCTAGCGACGATGAGGAGGAGGAGGAGGAGGAGGAGGAGGAGACAGCGGAGGAAAAGGCTGCGAAGGAGAAGGCCGCAAAGAAGGCTGCGAAGGAGGCTGCGAAGACAGCAGAGAAGACGGCTGAGAAGAAGGCTGAGAAGTCGAAGTCTTCCTCTAAGCCGGCCAAGACTGACGAGGTCGCGCCGAAAAGTAAGGATAAGGCGAAGGACGCGTCGGATAAGAAGAAGAAGAAGGATGAGAAGAGCGAGAAGAGCGAAAGGAGGGAGAACGGAAGGAAGCGCAAGGCGGAGGAGGCGGCGGCCGAAGCCGCGGGGGAGGCGGCGCCGGGCGGGGACGGGGTAGGACCCGCCAGATATTGACCGCCACGTCATCCAACGTGTTTGAACCCTCGTTTCTTGTGTATTTTTTTTAACGTTAATCGCGCTCTAAGGCGGTTCGCATGGTGAGCTTCACCAAGCCTCTCCGCAATTTCAAGCGGACATACCTCAATCTGTCAAGGTTTATGGCCGTATCAAGGGGCATTCCCTCATCCAAATGCACCATTTGACGTGGCGAGCAACATCTGGCGGGCCCTAGGATGGGGAGAAGAAACCCAAAAGAGACAAGAAGCAGCGGGAGGCGGACAAGAAGTACGAGGAGCGGCAGAAAAACCCTAAACCCAAAAACCTGCAGAAGGGCAAAGAATAGGTCGGAGCATGTTGGCTTCTTTTGTCACACTGTAGCGCGCTTTGTAGCCAGCACACACGCCATGATTAATTTCATGGAAGGTCATATTCATTTCATCAAGGACTAAAGGAGCCTATCGTAATACGTTCCTTTTAAATCAATCGCAACTCCGCAACTCAGCCGTTTATCTAATAAAACGACCCGCCCACCCCCCAATCATATCTCCACGAGACACCCACCGCGCGAACCGCTTAGTCCTCCTCATACGCCGCACTCATGTCCTTGGCCGACATGTGCTGCCCCCCCCCGGCCGCGGAACCGGCGGCCCCCATCGCCGCCGGGTCATACAGGCTCTTCATGTTGCCCTGCTGGATCTGCAGGGAGTAGGGAACCAACCACAGCGGCCACACGACACCAGGTTCACAGGGGTCTCTTCGTGGACGCTTCACTTGAGCTTCGTCTAGGGGTCTAAATGCGGGGTTTACTGTAGGGTTTTGATCGTCAGACTTGTAATAGAAGACGGACAAATGTATGACACAGGCATTGAGTCAGACACGGCACGACATGGCGGTCTGTGCGTTGGTGGTGTATGGTGTATGGTGTATGTTGTATGGTGTATGGTGTGGTGCATGATGTGGTGTATGGTGTATGGTGTATGGTGTATGGTGTATGGTGTGTGCGTAGGCCGCGCCGTGTAGTCGTCCTGGCCCAGCAGATCGCACTGCGCGTACTGCATCATCAGGTGGTCCACCAGCACCAGTGCCACCATCCACCAGGGGCGCAACACTCGTTCACTTTCGGCTCAACTTGAGCGCTTTCTGTGGGGTAGGAGGTGTACTTAGCGGTTGTGTAGGGGGTGTTTAGGAGGTGTTAGGGGTGTTTAGGAGGTATTTTGTGTCAGAAAGGGCTCAGGTTGTAAGCGCTTTCTGTGGGATAGGGGGTGCATTTGGGGGCTGCTTAGGGGGTGTTTAGGAGGTGTCAGGGGGGTATCAGGGGTGTTCAGGGAGTATTTTGTGTCAGAAACGGCTCAGGTTGAGCTGAAAAGGGGCTTACACTCGTCTACTTTCTGGCTCAACTTAAGCACATTTTGTGGGATACGTTGGGTGCATGATTTCCCCCCAGTCTATTAGACAGGGGGACACGGGGAGGTGTGACCAAAACGGCTTAGGTTGAGGTGAGAAGTGGAGGAGTCTAAGGCCCTGCCATGGACTCCACCATAGGCACGGCACGCGGCACCACGCACGGGTCGTGCCGCCCCTTGGCGCGCAGCTCGGTCTCCACGCCGTCGCGGTTCACCGTCTGCTGCTTCTGGGTGATGGTGCTCGTGGGCTTGATGTAGCGGCGCAAGTCCATTTGAAAGCAAAAGTTGAAAGCAACATATCTCATTTTAGTTTCAAGTGCCTGGTTTCAGGCGGTTTAAACATGGGTTTCATAGGGTCAACCTGCACCGCCCTACCTTGAACGCGATCTTGAGCTCGATGATCTCACCGTTGGAGATGCCGCCCTGCACGCCGCCCGACCGGTTGGTGCGCGTGTGCAGCCCGTCGGCCAGGGGCTCACACTCGTCCACTTTTCAGCTCGACGTAAGCGCTTTCTGTGGGATAGAAGTTGCATTTAGGAGTTGTTCAGGGGGTGCTCGTACGGTGTCAGGGGGTATTAGGGGCGTTTATGGTGTCTTTTGTGAGAGAAACGGCTCAGGTTGAGCTGAAAAGTGGACGAGTGTAAGCACCTGCCGTCGGCACCCATGTAGAACTCGTCGTTGTGGTCGGACCCCTTCGTGGCTGACCCGCCGAACCCGCTGCCGATCTCGAACCCCTTCGTGGCGGGCAGGCTCATCATCGCCTTGGTGTAGCAGCGCAAGTCGAGATTGAAAGCAAGACATGAAACCAGTCCATCACAATTTAGCTTCAAGGTCTGAGACCAGGCGCTCTCAACATGAGGTTAAACTGGTTTCAACCTGCACCGCCCTACCTTGGCCAGGTCCGCCTCAAGCTTGTCGAAGACGGGCGCGCCGAGGCCGCGCGGGCAGTTGCGCACGATGCACGTCACCACGCCGCCGCAGCTGTCGCCCTTCACGCGCACCTCGTTATAGCGGCGCAAGTTGAATTTGAAAGCAAAGTTTGAAAGCGGTCCATCATATTGTAGCTTCAAGCGCTGAAAGCATGTGCGCTTACAACACGGGTTTTGATTCTGTCAAGCTTCACCGCCCTACCTCGTCGATCGCTTTGATCATTTTTTCCGCCGACTCTGCGTCTGGGCACCGCGCGATGTTGGACTCCACATCATCCATGGTCATATTCTCGTGGTCCACACCCGTGGCCAGGGCCTCACATCAGTACTGGTCCCAAATCAACTTTGAACTGATGGTTTCTGAGAGAGATGCTTCCGCGTGTATAAGTGGCACCAGGCTCTCGCCCTGTCCTCCGCCCGTGTGTCCCTGAATGGACTTGATGAATCCCAATTCATACCCCAATGGTACTGGTGCCTGGTCTGTGAGTTTACAGTGAGAAGTATCATAGTATCTGGCCCGTTTGGCCATTGGCCAAAAGTCAAATACGTGATTTGGTAATTTACCAAAGAAACTACTTACTTGAACTTACTTACTCACAGACCAGGCACTAGAGTCGATGTGAGAAGAACAGCAAGGCAGGACCCTGCCTGTGGCCACCACATCACGCACCTGGCTGACGTACGCCAGGATCTCTGTCCCCGCCACCTCCTTCAGCACCCTCTTGGCAGGGGCTTACACTGGTCCACTCTTCAGCTCAACTTGAGCCGTTTTCACACTAAATACACCCTAAACAACCTAAACAACTCCTAGTACCCCCTAACTCCTCCCAAACACCCCCTGAACACCCCCTGTATGCACCCCCTGTCCCACACTAAATGCTTACGTTGAGCCAAAAAGTGGACGAGTGTAAGCCCCTGCCTCTTGGCGATGGCGCCCGCGGCCACGCGCCCAATGGTCTCGCGCGCGGAGGACCGCCCCCCCCCGGCGATGGCTCGCACGCCGTACTTCATGTCGTATGTGGCGTCGGCGTGCGACGGCCGGTGCGCAGGGGCTTACACTCATACAATTTTCAGCCCAACTTGAGCCGTGTCTAACACACAAAAACACCGTACACACCCTGAACACCCCCTAGCACCCCTTGAACATGGGCTACACAACCCCTACGCGCACCCCCGATGCCATAAAAAGCGCTCAAGTTGAGCTCAGACATGAACGAGTGTAAGCCCCTGCCGGTACGCCACCGCGATCTCGCCGCGCTCAGGGCCCAGGCAACACCGCAATGCCACATCACAGAATGCCATCTGAACTCAGTGTCGGCGTGACGCGGCACGCCGGGATCAACAAGATCCAGGGTCTATTTACTCAAGGATAGAGATCCGGTCGGACTGTCGGCGAGTCGGTCGGTGGGATCCTCGAATTGGACAGTTTTGACTGGTCGAACGGGTTTCGACACCATGTCTTCGACACCATGTCTTCGACACCATGTCTTCGACACCATGTCTTCGACACCATGTCTTCGACACCATGTCTTTGACACCATGTCTTCGACACCAAACCCGGGTCAACTCTATAAGTGGGAGACTAAATGTGGTGGGTGACGCGGAGAGCACTGGCACACCACGTGGAGGATGACGTGGCGAGCAGCAGAAGACTATGCGGCGGAGGACTGGTGACGGTGCCTACCCGTAGTCCTGGCTGCGGTGGTCCTTGTTGCGGACCAGGACGGCCACAGGGGTGCCCAGCGTGATGCCGTCCTGCCCCACGCCAGGGGCTTACACTCCTCCACTTCTCAGCTCAACCTGAGCCGTTTCTGACACAAAAAACACCCTAGTGCCTGGTCTGTGAGCCGTAAGTGGTTACTTGGCTAGTAAGTACTCGGACGAGTTATTAACTCGTCAGATCACTTACTTACTTCCTCAACTTACTTAGCTAACAGGCCAGGCACTAGATATCCTCAAATAGCCCCTACGTACCCCCTGAACAACGCCTAAATGCAACCCCTATTCCACAAAATGCGCTTGAGTTGAGCTGAAAAGTGGACGAGTGTAAGCCCCTGCCCCACGCCCGACAGGATTTCGCACGTGTCGGTCTCGTCGCGCGGCGTGGTGATGCGCCGAGTAGGGCCGCCTACACAACGCACGCCGCGTCATAGGATGCCATTTAAATCACCAAACGAGGATTCACTGCGTGATGGATGACGTAGCGAGCACCGATACACCATGTGGTGGATGACGCGGCGAGCACCGGTACACTCTCTGGTGGATGACGTGGCGGGCACCGGTACACTCTGTGGTGGATGACGCGGTGAGCACCGATACACTCTATGGTGGATGACGCGGCGGGCACCGGTACGCCATGTGGTGGATGACGTGGCGGGCACCGCTACGCCATGTGTTAGATGACGCGGCGAGCACCGATGCACCATGTGGTGGATGACGCGGCGAGCACCGGAACACCATGTGGTGGATGACGCAGCGAGCACCAGTACACTCTGTGGTGGATGACGCAGCGAACACCGGTACAACATGTGGTGGATGTCGCGGCGAGCACCGGTACACTATGTGGTGGATGTCGCAACGAGCACCGGTACCCCATGCGGTGGATGACGCAGCGAGCACCAGTACACTATGACACTATTGCCTGGTCTGTGAATGAGTAAGTTCAAGCACATGATCTCTTTGGTAAATTACCAAAATACGTACTTGACTTTTGGCCATTGGCCAAACGGGCCAAATACTGTAAACAGTACGAGATACAACCCACAGTAACCTCACAGACCAGGCACTATCCCTGCCGGCTCTGGCCCGGTCGGCGGCGGTCAAGCTCGAATTGCAAATCGTCTTGCGTGAGCTGGAGGCGCGGGGGCACGCCGTCGACCAGGGCCAGGCAGACATTGCAAGGGATACCCCATAGGATGCTGCTTTGCGCAAGTAACGAGCCGGGCAGACATTGCGAGGGACACGTCATAGACTGCTGATTTACTCAAGAAACGAGGGTTCGACAAATGCTGAATGACGTGGCGGGCAGCAGCAATATCTGGCGGCCTGCGGCCGCACCGTCGACGATGCATCCGACGCCGCCGCCGTGGCTCTCGCCGAAGGTGGTGACGCGGAACAGGCGCCCGAACGAGTTGCCCATCGCTAGGGGCTTACACTCGTCCACTTCTCAGCTCAACTAGAGCCGTGACTGTCACAAGAAAACGGCCTACACACCCTAAACACCCCCTCAGACCCCCTTAACACGGGCTAAACAACCCCTGCCGTACATCCCCTATCCCATACAAAGCGCTCAAGTTGAGCTGAAAAGTGGATGAGTGTAAGCCCCTGCCCATCGCGCGTACGGCTGTGGTTCGCAACGGAGCGGGGAGCGGCAGCCGGGGCGCGGGGGGGTGGAGCGGGTCAGCCGGGGCCAGCGTCAGCGCGTCACACGGAGTGCCAGAGTGAGCGTATGAGGAAGCAGGCGAAGGGCGTCGTGAGCCGTCGCGAGGATATGTTGCTGGATAAATGAAGTTGCCAGCGCACGATTGCGCGTTCGAGGCAGCGATTCTCCCACGCCTCGAACACAGGTCAGCGCGGGTCAGTCGGGGCCGACGGGAGCTCCAGGGTGAGCGCGCCAGATTCAGTGTGCGCTCGGAGCTCAGACGCGCTAGAGTAGGGCACTGGTGGAGCGACGTGGCAAGAGGTGCTGGATAATTCACGATTGCAGTTCATTTCGGCGACGGCGCGACGAGGAGGTGGAGAGCGGGGACATAGCTTTTGGGACGGGGACGTGCGGATGGGGACGGGCCGGGGCCGGGGCCGGGGCCGGGACGCACTCAGGCCGGAGCGGCGAGCGGCGACGCCATTCTTGGGCGTGGACGGGAGGGCGGCGGCGCCACCGTAGGTCCTGCGAGCGCGGAATCCGGCCGCGGCATGGGCGGAGGCGCCGGCCGCCTGGGCCACACCCGCGACGGCGGACAGAACCATCGGGGGGGTGGGTGGGGGTCACGGGCTTGGGAAGCGCTGCTGTCTGTGCCGTCGCTGCAGGGCGCGCAGCTGGGCTCCCCGCAGCGAGGAGCAATCTCTTCGAGAAGAGGGAATAGGGGGTCGTGACCCTACCGCGCTACGCGCTACTATTACCCCTTCGCTACGCCCCGCGCTAGTCTACCTTCGTAAAACGTGCAATGACAAATCGAATGGGTGACGAATGTGGGAAAGACGTTTTTACCACAAACACTACGCCGAACGGGCCGACCCCACCACCGCCGTGCCCCTCCCGCCACCGGCGCCGACGCCTCCGCCGCCGCCGCCACCGCCGCCGCTGCTGTCCCGCTCGAGCCCGCTGCACCCTTCCCCCGGCCGCACCCGCGTCCCGACAGCCCCACCAAGTCCGAGGAACTCCCGATTATCAAAAACGTTTCTGAACGTGTATAACGATGCCGCCACAGGGGCCGAAACATCACTTGAAGCCCGTGGCGGAGGTGGCGCGGTTGGCGCGGTACACGGAGGCGAAGGAGGAGAAGGAGATGCATGACCCGCGCGGAGATGCAGACTCGGTTCTCGGTGGCCCAGGCGGGGCCGCAACACCCCCATCTGTGTCGCCTGAAGACATTCTCCTGTTGTCCCGAACAAAAGACGCAACGCCCACAACCGAACAAAACGACTGCCCGAACAAAAATGAACTTTCCCCTGCGCCCACCTCTCGAAGAAGCTGCGCAAGCCTTGAACTCGAAGCTTCCGTCAGCTCTCTCTCTGTCGCCCCTGCCCGCAACCACAGCAGAACGCATCCGGGGCGCTGCGGCCGAGGCAGTCCTCAACGCCACACTCCCGCTGCCGCCTTCCTCTCTCAGTTTCTGGGAGAGAGTGCCCGCAAGCCCAAGCCAGTCTGACACAAGTTGTTTGACACCAACAACTGTCAGCCTTTAACAGCGGCATGGGCACGCGCGTGGGCAAGACCCTGGACAAAGCCAAGGTGTCGCGCGAGCTGGGCGTCACCTTCTGCGCCGCGCAGACGCAATTCCATGACCGGCAGGGCCTTACTTTACAAGCGGCGCCCCCTGACTGTCGCTGTCGCCACTGTGTTATTACTTTTCATTCTTGAACATTTGAAGTGTCCACCTAATGGTGTGTAAGTCGCTCAACGTCAACCCCCATACGCCGTCCCGTCCACCTGAGGTGGCCGAGTTCCGGGCGGTGTATGGCGTGTGTTGCGGAGGACCGACTGGGGCGGGCGGGCGGAAGGGTTGCCGCCCCCTCCTCGCGTTTCGCTTCCAACATCCAACTTCACATCACCTCTGAACTGCTCGGAACTTCAACCTTTCATCTCAACCTCTGGAGACGCTCAAGTTAAGCCAATGACGTCGCGCGGGGGCCCTGGTTAGCGGCAACCGCCGGCCAACTACCCGGG
>Ga0307489_10000651_pt1 | contig 21614 bp, 33 predicted proteins | sample SB12metaG_FD_202247 | JGI IMG/M metagenome (GOLD analysis project Ga0307489, IMG submission 202247) | Sea-ice brine microbial communities from Beaufort Sea near Barrow, Alaska, United States - SB 1.2 | ecosystem: Environmental > Aquatic > Marine > Coastal | place: USA: Alaska | collected... | reverse complement strand
TCCACTTATAAATCTGCTAAATGGTTCTGCTCTATACTCAACAGGTATAACCTGCCCCTCTTCAGTTCTCGTTATGTTGTAACCGTCTACATAGTTGCCATACATCAACCTATTGCCTTGAATAGTTTGAGCCTTAGCTGTTCTTGGTACGTTATCGTAAAGTCTTAGTAGCTCATCTGATCCTAAAGTTGTATATATTTCAGAGTTAATAAATTCATAAGTAAAGAAGTCATTGTCGGAAATCTCTAAGTCAGCTTTCTTGAATCTATTTACTACATATATAACATTGGATGTAGTCTCCTTGTACAGTAAGTCTATTTCTTTTACCCTTCGAGAGCCAGTAGAAAATGTAACCATACATCTGTTGTACCTATTCTCCATACCCGCATTCCAATAGTTCTGATTACTTAACACAAAAGTACCTGGCTCAAATGCTGGAGTTGAAAATAAAGAGGTGGCACTATACTCTCCGTCCTCATAACGATACCTATAAGCAAAGGTTAAAAATCTTGTCTTTATGTAGTTCTGCTCCCCTCCTTCAATTAGGCTTAACTCTACATGAGGTGAAGACAGAGGCATAGAGGTAAAGTAGTTCCCTCCTCCGTCTACCAGTCTATCCTCAAACCCTGGCGGCTTAACTATTACACTAACATCTTCTTCTACAAATCTATTATCTATTTGTCCAGGACCAGGGTAAGCATAATCCCTTGTCACATTTATACACCTTGGTGGATTTAAGTCATCTGTAAAAAACAGCAGGTCTTCTATTTTAGATACCCCAGTAATTAAGTAAGTGAAATTAAAGTTTAAAACAGAGGTACTTATACAGTGGTAAATTAAAATACCAGAGTTAGTGTTATAAGATACAACTAAATCTACAACACCTGTATCTGAAGAGTAGGGATTGTTTTCATTATGAACAAACCAGTATAGGGTTTCATTAATGCCATCCTCAAATACTCCTATGCACTTAACATCTCCAACCAAGTCTTGACCCGCAAACTGTAAATTAGTTAAAAGGCTATTACCTAAAGAGTTTTCTACAGCACCAATTTCAGTAGTCTCTGTAGAACCTAACCTAACATTCAAAGCGTCTACATATTCTCCTGGTGGAATTAAGCGTTCATCAACGCTTTTGTTCATCTTACCTGCTATAAAAGTTGTGCGACTATCTCCCATGTTACTTTATCAATTTATTTTGGCCTCTTAGATTCATCAAGAGTCTGCCAGGGTGAATGTTACTTAATCTTAACTTAGCATTTCGTAGCAACGAAGACTTGTCTTTTCTTGCCCTATTAATAACATACTCCTGAACTCCGTACCTCCCATTTAAAATAGAGAACTTTATATAAGCATATATAAACTGTTCAAATAATTTATTCACACTTACGCTTGAATCATCACCAGACTCTAAGCCATCAGAAACATACTCCAACACTACAAATTTACCCGACATTCCCGAATTAAAGTTTATTACGCCACCCTTTTTATTAATACTAAATGTAGGATTTACATTAGCTGTTTCTGTATTCAAACCAAAACGAGCACCTACAGCATAATCAAAAGCCCAGTTACCATCCATGCAGTATCCTTGCTGTCCGTTATAAGGACCTGTCCCTAAGTAAGTATTCCTTTGCTGCCCTCCTAATCGTTGTATATCAAAGAATGAATTATCTGGCTTCAATACATTGCCGTCAACATCAAACAATATTCTACACTCATTGTCCTGTAAGTAAGCATTACTCCAGTTGGTCTGAATGTTTTCAGTCATAGGGAAAAGCATACCGTTTTCTTGCTGAGAAATTCTTACCCAATTCACATAATCTTGAGGCAACACAAACCTTAGCTGATCACAAATCTGCAACTCCAATATTTTTATTTCCTTCATCGCATCGTAATTCAATTCTTGAATCCCTCTCTTTGCGTGGAACAAAACTTGGTAACGGTTGATGTTGTTTATAATCTCATTGTTACCCTGATACATTAACATGAAATTATTAACGATATCCTCTAAGCTAATGAATTGGTACGAACCCCAGTTTGCATCTGTAGGTACATTCTGACTATTTTCATAGTATTGGTAATCTGTAATGTATGACATATTTAGCTTGTTTCTTGTGTTTCAGTTACCTCTTGTGTTCTTCCAAAGGTATATACGTCTGCTTCCCTTATTTCTATACCAACGTATTGACAAATTTTTGCAATCAATGTAGGCTCATCAGAACTTGGTAATTCAAGTTCTTGGAAGTCAGGTTGAGTAGGGTCAAATAACGGCTCACCTACACCTAAGTTTAGGTATGTCCATCTTGGGTCAAGAGGATACCTTAAGTACTGAGACCTTATAGCACCAGCGTTAATTATAGTAGAAGGGTATACCGTAACATTGTTACCATCCAGCACATACGCAGGGTATGTTTTAGTAGGAGCAGTAAGCATGGAGTTAGTTAGTAAAAATATTTTGTTTTGACTTACTCGCTCTACCTCTCTAATCTTAGTGTCTGCATATATAACATAGCTCTCGCCTATTACTGTAAATATATCATTACTTATCGTGACAGTAGTCCCGTCAACCACCCCAGTTATATAAGCCTCTGTAAGTGTGGTCGTGTTAACCACTATGCTGCCTATTGGAGGTGTTGGTGCAGATGCTGGTATGGTGCTCCATCCTATGGCTGCCGCATCTATTAATTGTCCTACGCCTGTCGCTGTTGTTGTACCTGTAAACAATGGCGTTGAATAATAGAACAACTTGTTTATTAGATAGTAATCATTAGGTAGTGAGAAGATGTTTGAAGAAACTTGAGGCAAGAATACTTGGGTAGAAAAACTATCTATAACCTCAACCAATCCCTTCACAATGTCAGCGTACCCTATCCCTGATAACCTTGCATTCTGTTTTACAATCCAATTATTATAGGAGTAGAAATAATCCTCAAACATATCCATTTGAGCCTGCTTTGCATATAGGTTAAAATCTTGTGGAGATATGTACCCGTAATTATTTTTATTTGCTATTGCTAAGACTGTATTCCTTACCTCGTTTATTGATGCCGCCATATTGTATAAACATTTTCACAAAGATAAGCAAAAAAAAAGAGGCCCACTTTTTTAGTAGACCTCTCTTAGTTTCATGTAAAAGTAAACTAATTATGTGTTTTCAATGCTTGTTACAGCTTTAGGTAAAGCAATAGAATACATTGGTCTTGTCCAGCTTGTAACTAAAGCTTCCTCAATAGCATCTAATATAGCTGAGTAAACATCATGAGCAACCTGTGCAGCAGTTGTTACCGTAGTAGTAGTACCATCAACATAGTCAATAGTTACTGTAGTTGCAATAGCAGTTGCAGTAGCAAGTGCTTTTACTCCGTTAAGACTGATTATTTGACCAGTAATAGGAGCGTTTGTAACTTTAAGAAATTTTTCCATTTTATAAAAAGTTTTTAATGGGTTAATAAAGCGCAAAGATAGGCAAAAAAAAACACCCTTATTAGAGTGTTCCTTTTGTAGTATGTTGCAAGAAGTTATTTCTTCATGGCACTAATTAATAGCTTATATGTTTCTACCCCTTCATCTGTTTGAAAGTAAGAAGAGACAATATCTTTAGGGTCTTCACCATAAGGTACTGTCAACATCTTAGTTTTATTTTTTGGTAAATTAAAATAAACGTCTCTGTTTTTATTTCTTAATGATAGTAAGTTAGTAGAAAAAATTTGAACCACGTCATCATACATCTTTAGCGCAGGGTCACTCAGCATATTAATAAACTCTTCAGGATAGTTTCTTGAGTAAACTAATATATCTCTTTTTAATTCTGCCGTACTTAATTTATCTGCATGAGACCCTATCAGAACTCTTGACACTGTTTCTAACATTTGAATATCTAAATCTCTTGCTAATAATTGAGCGTCTAAAATTAACTCCTCTACCTCTAACTCTTCAGCTGCATCTTTTTTATTGTCTATCTCTTCAAATATCATTCCGTTTCCAGGATGATAAGATAGAAACTCTTGAAGAACTTGATTAGATCTATCCACCATTAAAAACCCATCCTCAAAAACGACAGGCTCTAATATTGCATTACCGTCTTGCTCATCCTCAAAGGGGCTTTTCTGGTTCCTTGCATAACGAAGAGGTCGGTTGACACCTTTTTCTTCATCAAAATAAAGGAGTGAAGATCTTTTGTTGTGGTTTGAATTAAGCATGAAGCACAGTGGTGCTACATCTCTTCTTAATTTGTACTGTTTAGAAACAGCAGTTTTTACTTTTTTTGTCATAATATAATTTAATTAGAATTAAAAAAAGGGGAGGAGATTGCTCCTCCCCCTAATTGTTATTTAGTCTCTAAATAAGAAGAAGTTGTTTGCACCTAAAGTACATACAGCTCTTTCAGATAAGAAATTAACTGTCATTGCATCTAAAGAAGATGTTCTTGCTCCACCAGCAGAACCAGTGATCCAAGTCTTGTAACGTCTGTCTTCAGTTTCAGAAGCTCTATATCTAACGTGTAAGAATGGTCTCTTAGCGTTCTTACCTAAGATTTGGTCATACACAGTAGTTGAACCAGCTGGAACCATAAGTCCATTTACTGCTCCACCTGTTAAACCACCTCTCATAGTAGGATCGTTTAGATATTTCCAGTCAGACTTGTAGAAGTCATAACCTCTTCTGAATCCTGTGAAACCTAAGTTAAGGGCCATCTCTTCATCATTGTCAAATAGACCGTATGAAGTACCACCTGCTCCGTAAGAGTTTTGTGCTGCTAACATATCATCTATATCAAATGAGAACTGACGGTTAACAAAGATTACATTTTCCTCAATAGCACCTTGCTTATCAAGTCTTTGTATTACATTGTCAAATCCTGCAAGAGCAACTGGGTTACCACCACTCCATACATTTCCTCTGTTATTTACAACATGGAAGATACCTTCAGAACCATTATTACCTACAGCTCCACCTGCTACAGATGCTCCAGAACCTGCTTCTGCTGGAACTGCTTCAACCATTGCAGTCTCAAGATAGTCTTCAAAACGAAGTCTTGTTTCGTGCTCAGACTTCAAGTACCATAGGTATCCTGTACCACCGTTCTCAGTTTGAATCTCAACCCATCCAATCTGTGCCATGTCAGAACCGCTTACCTCGTAAGTATCCTTTATGATTATTGGATTGTTTTGAAAGATAAAGTCTTGAGCTTCAACAGAACCAACCATTCCTTCCTGACCTTTCTTGAACTCAGAACCGTAAACAAATATACTCATAGTAGATGCTGCTGCAAAAGCCGCTTGAGTTGCTTCGTAGTACGCTACAGTTACTGTAAACGGTGCTGCTCCAGCAACTGCTGTCACAATTGCTTTGTTACTTAATACAGAGCCTGCTGTCTCATCAGAGATCATAATTGTTTGACCAACTCTAATAGCTGTGAATCCATTTGCTGGTGCAGTAGATGCTGGTGCTCCTGGGTTCACTTGTGCTCCTGGAATTGTGATAGTCTGAACAGTTTCAGCTCCTGTATAAGAACCTAATGTACATGCTGTGTACTTACTGTGTAACCTTCCTTGTTCAGCCCATTTAATAAGGTCAGAGTTAGAAGGCATTTCAGCACCAACCATTCTTAAGAATGATGCTACTGTTCTGTTACCATAACGCTCAAATTCTTTCTCGTATGTATCTGGAAGATACTGATTCAAGAAATCAAAGTTGGTAATGTAGTTTGTTGCTAAGGCTACTTGCTGACCACTTGGTTGCAAGTCAAAGCCTGGAGGTGTAATCACACTCATTTTTTTTGTTTTTTAATTTATATTTTTTTAATACTTCTAATTTTGAGTCCTTTGCCACTGCTTGAGTCGCCTACGTTTCTAATCTTCAATCCATCCTTACTGAAATTCTGTGGGGACTGACGCATGTCCATATTAATGTTCTTTGATTTTTTAGTAACATTATCTACAGTCTCTGTCATCCCTTGGTTATAAAAGAATTCAGCAAATTTGTCAAGGTTCATAGCAACAGATATAGCTCTATGATATCCTTCAGCGTCATTAATCAATCCTGAGTCCTTATCCATAAATTTACTTACGAAATTATTGACGTTAGATTGTTTACTCTTCAGCTCATCTTTATCACCAGGTTTAAACGTAAAACTTTTTTCTCCGACATTGAACTCAAAACCTTTGAACTCATCGTTAAAAACCTCATCGGTCTTTTCTAAAAAATAGTCGTACCTTTTTTTCTGTGCTTCCTTTGCAGTGTTAGACTCATTTATATAACTCTTATAGCTATTGAACTTTTCTTTATCATCATTAGACAGCCCATCCCCACTTGACTCAAGAGGAACTTTATACTTATCTTTTTGATCATTTAAAAACTTCTTCGCTTTTACAAGTTCTCGTTTTTCTGCTAACTGAATCTTCTTAATGTCCTTTGCGTCATCAAAGTCCTCATCATAAGAAAATTTATCTTCAATAAGATCGTTTATGTCCTCACTATCTAATCCTTCTTCTGTAGACGTATAGTATTCAGTTAGTATTTGTTTACTGTCCATGTCATCAAAGTTTTTTTGTAACCTCACAAAATCTTCGATACCACGACCAGTGTCTTTTTTGTAATTAAAATATGCAGACACGTCATCAGGTAACTCTTCGTTTGATTCTTTTGTTTCAAACAATTGGTCTACTGACTCGATGTCCTTATCGTATCTATTTTTAATATAAGAAAGAACGTCACTATCATTTATGCTTGATTCGGAAGTAGCCTCTGTCTGGCTCACCTCTTCCTGCTCAAACTTATCTTCATGTTTCTTTAGCAGTTGTTCTTCAATTTCTACTTTTGATTTCTCAACCCCAGTAACATCTTTTACTATAAACTTATTCTCTTCCATTTAATTTAATTTTTACAAAGTTAATACTTATTTTAATTACCCTTTTAGACTCTTATCTTGGAGAAAATTCAGACAAATCAAAGCCATCTAAGCTGTCCTCATTAGACTCAAAGTTTTGTGCTGGTAAATTTCTTTTCCTTTGCTCAATCATTTTAGACTGCTGAGTATTACCAAGACTTATTCGGTCTGCTTTAGCTGTTTCTCTTTGCGTTTCTCTTTCGTCAATCTTCGACTGGTCCATCCCTCTTAGCTGCATATTCATGTCAAACTCAACCTGCATTAACTGACGCTTAAGGCCAGCCTCATTCTTTTGTTTCTCAATCTCGAAAGCTATCTCTGCCTGCTTAATTTGAATCTTAGTCTGCATCTCCTGCTGACTTTGTTGCATTGAAAATTGAGCTGCCTGTTGTTGAAGTTGTTGAGCTTGCTGCGCCTGCATCTCTTGCTGCTGCTTCTGCTGCTGCTGAACCTCTGCCTTAGTTTGCTTACGCTTAACCTTGAGAAGCTGGTTAGCCATCTTTAAATTATTGATGGTCCTTATATCAATAGCGTCCTCCAAGTCGATGCCACCGTTCTGTAATGACATCTGTATGTTCTGCTCAAGCTGTTGCTTCTCCTCTTCGTCAGGACTCATCTCCACAAAAATACCAAAGTCATACAGGTACAAGTTTTTTATTTCCTCTAATATGTTTAGGTTGTATTTACCAATCTGCATAGCGAACTCATCCCTAAAGTCAGCATACTCCAAAACATCTGCCGTTCTAATAGATAAGCACTCCGCTAAAGTCTTAGTTATATAAAGGCTGGCGTTTAAGATATGTCTTGTAGCTACGTTTGAATTTAAAGCAGCTAACTTTTGTACCCCCACTAAAGAATTAGGGTCTGGAGAAGAAGCATCCCTTGCCTCGTTTAACCCCGTAACCTGTCTTATCATATTAAGGTAATGGTTGTAGTTACCTATAAGCATCTGCATCTTACTCTGTCCACTGCTGGATGTAAGTTGAGTGATAGGAACCTTTGCGTTATTATACTCTCCGTCTTGAGTAAAACTCCTACCAATAACACTACCTGTTTGGAAGTATAACCTTAAAGCATCTTCAGGGTTGTATGCCGCACCTGTACCAAGGTCAACCTCATTAAGTCCATCGGCATCTATAAACACCCCGTCTGGAACAACCTTAGAAACCACCTGCTGTATCTTTAAATGGCTTATCTGTATTAAATCAGCAAAGGGTATCATCCTTCTAACTAAAGACTCTAACACCCCCTTATACATCCTTGGAGCGCACGCCACATAGTTAGGCATAGCATACTGGTTAGCAGAGTTAGGACGGACCATGTTCTCCATCATTTCCCACTTCAATATAATGTTTGTACCCATCACCATAACACCCTCGTACCAAACGTCAATTCTTTTCTCTACCTTTTCAAACTCGCCCTCGTCCATCATCTCTTGAGGTGGGTTGAACTCGTCATCCTTCTCTACAGTTTTGTATGTACCCTCGGCAGTCTTTTTCTTTTTGTATACAAAACTATTAGTAGTCTTGTAGTTAAAGTATAATAGAGTACATGTATCTCTTGCAAACATACTGTTCTCATACATAGCTGCTACATTGTAGTAGTCGTACCACGCCTGACTGTACTTAGATATCTCAGACAGTTGCTCGTTTGTTACTGTTGGGTCAATCTTTATCACCTCACCAATTGGTACTGTCTTTATCTCCCCCCAATAAAATGTATCCTTGAAGTAAGGGTCCTCTGTGTAACTGTAAACAACATTTGCAGGGTCAACATAGTCAACCTTTATACCATCACCTTGCTGAAAGGTGTGCTTGGTCATGCCTATTCCTAATGTAGTAATATCGTAGTCCACCCTCTTGCGAGTGTCAACATAATGATTCTCCTCAAGCATAGTGTTAATAGCTATCTCGTTAGCTATCTCTATTGCAGGCTTATAGTTTAGCTGCATGTAAAGCTCCATCTCTGTGTCACCCTGAGGTAAAGTTCCTGGGTCTACCTGAAACATTTTTACACCAAAATCTTTTTCTACTTGTCTAAACAGGTCCTGAGCAACTACATTAACCTCTACCGTTCTTTGAAACTGATTCCTTTTTTCAGCCGACATAGCATCCATAGCAATACAGTTAACCTTAAACAATCTGTCAGACATTCCGTTAACAACAATGTCTACAAACTTTGGTATGATAGGGACTGGTGTCCAGTCTAAGTTTAGGTACGATAAATCTCCGTCTACTGCTAACTCGTTTTTGTACTTTGCGACTGACTGCTCTCCTCTTGCGTAAAGTCTTAGTCTATGAAACTCTGCCCACTGACTGTAAAACCTACAACCCCCTCCATCTTTTCTGAACCACTCGTACTGTATAGCTTGACCTACCTGTAGACCAAACTCGTCCGTAGCCTTGTCTTTATCAGAAGCAAATTGGTCAGGAAACGCTGCAGAGTTTATGTTTATATTAACGTCTTTCATGTATTTATTTGACTTTTACCGCTGGAGTTATTATATGTAGCAAATTTAACTAATATTTTTGATTGTTGTTTAGATGGTGTGTACAAGTGTTTCTGATTGGCCATAATAGCTAACCCTGAACTTATAGCAGCATCAAACTTTGTCCTGTTACTTATGTCAAACTTTGCCCAGTCCTCAAGCGTCTTTCCAAAGTACATAGTACCCATATCCCCTACATCTCTATAGTCTCCATTAAAGTCAATACCTACATGCTTCTCGATGTATGATTCAATAGCAGAGGCGTGTGACTGCTTTACGTCTTCACTTGAGTTAGGAATACCTCCCAACTCCTTCTCTGTCTTAGAGAGCTTAGTGTAAGACTTGTCAGGTCTATTTAAGGAGTAACCCCTGTAACCCCTGTTCTTAAAATGATACAGTAAACGAGGCTTATTGTTTTCACATAGTATAGGCATCCCATAGAACACGCAGGCCATCAACACCTCCTCGAAAAATATCTCCGCAGTCTGCGGCCTTGCTATGTACTCTAAGAAGAACTCATTACTCGGAGCCTCTTGCATGTTAAACTTAGTGAGTCCATGCAGCGCACCGTTAGACCCCTTGCCAACAACAACCCCTGATATATCATAGGAGTCACAGCCGAATGATCCGACATCCTCGTTGCCTGGCTTCTTAATCCCTCTCTCCATAATAACCTTGTTCTGAAGATGTGGGGGTGGTGTCCAGCTCACTAAAAATCTTCCGTTCTTATTAGGTGACCATATAACCTTAGAGTCCTTTATACCATCCTTCCAATGAAACGAACCCCTCGTTACATGGTGGTCTATTATTAAGGAATCATTATAGTCCACCTGCTGGTATATCTTTGTCAAGTTAAATATAGACTGCTTACTCTCATCTCTAAATGCGTGAGACTCCGTTCTTGGAAACTGTCTGTAAAATTCGTTTAATGCGTCTGGATCCTGAGTAAGTGAGTTAACCTCGTTTGTCCAGTAGTCAATAGCTCCAATTGTTATAGGCTCCCCGTCTATACCCTTGACAGGTTTTATTGGGGTGTTAAATACAGGCATACCGTATAAGTCAATATAACCCTCAAAGTTCCACTCCATAGGAATAAACAAACAATACAACCCACTTTTTGTTTGACCATTTGCATTCCTTTTAGAGGGAAAGGAGTCATCATAAAGTGCCTTGAAGTTTCTACCCCCCTTGTCTAAAGCGTTTGAGGTTGACCCCATCATACACTTACCAATAACCTTACTACCTAAACGCAAACAAGTTTTAGTCACCCTCCAGTTATTTAAAATATTATCTGGCCTCTCCCACTTTCCACTCTCATCATGCAGAAGTAACTGTAACTTCTCCCCATCGTAACTGTTGTCCCCTGTGTTCTTCCAATCTATAGTGGTGTCCAACCCTTCAAGCTCATCATCAGACAAGGTGTGCATGTTCTTTTTAGTAATCTTAGACGCTGGGACCCTGTAAGCTAATTCTGTTTTAGGCTTATCCATACCGTCCTGTATAGGCTTGAAAAAGAACGGGTAGTTATTTGAAATAGGTACTACCTTGTCGGTAAACATTTTCTTTGCATCAGAACCACTTTTAGAAAGTATGCCTATTCTTGAATCCTTTGTTATGGTAGCTTGGTTAACCCCCTCACATGAACTCATAAAAGAAAACCCTGAACGCCTTATCTTTAGATAACACATTCCAAAGCTCCTCTTGTCAGCCTTACACGCCTCCCAGAAGATATAAAAAACTCTGTTAGCTTCTCTGAAGTCAGGGTTACCTACATCAATCTTTGTCCACTGCAAGTACATGTAATGGGTCCCTGTAATGTAAGTAGGCTTACCGTTGTTCATAAACCAATACCCATGCTCACGTCTGTTGAACTCTTCCTCGATATAGTCAACCCACTTGGACTTAAATATGTCAGGCGTGTCGTGCCACTGGAATATAGACTTAATCTTAGACAACTCTTTTGCTAAAGGGGTAGACTCCCAGTGCTGTTCTTCTTTAGCCTTAGACCTTTTGAATACTTCTTTAGGTGGCTTAGGTAGGGCTATTTTTAACCCATTAATATTTATAATAGATTCTATCTGACCCGTATGAGATATAACAACTACGTCATACTTTTCATTATAACCATACAACCAAGTCCTTCCCCTGTTCTTGTTTGAGATAACAGACTTAGGAATGTGCTTTGTTATGTCCGTATATAATCTATTTTGATCTTGACTCTGCAAATCCTTTTGGTGTGTTGTTTTTCTTTTCAGTTATCGTTCCATCAAGCATAGACTTCTCGTCCTCTATACGCTTAAGTATTTCAAAGGCATCGAAGATAGCTAACTTTTTAGTAGCGGCTGCATTCTTTAACTTATCTGCAGCTAATGGGTCTTCAGTGTCAACCTTTATTATCTCCTCCTTGGCTACCTTTACAAGTTGCTTTACTGCCTTTTCCCCAGCATCTATGATACTTAACTTAAGCTCCTTTATGTTCATCTTCAGTTTTTTCTGTTAACTGTTTTAACGCCTCCTCATACCCTGGCATTAGCTTTAATAACTCTAAACATCCAATAGCTAACTCTCTGGTTTTTTGTTCTTCAAGAATTAATTTTTTTAAATTCTCTGTTACCTGCTCGTTTTTAGATTTTAGTAACCCAATGTTTTTTTGTACTCCCATGATTTAATTTATAATTTATACAGCACTACATTACCATAGTGATGTTGTTGGTAAACATTCTATATAGCTTCTCGTCATCTACCGTAAAGGCGTACTCGCTATCTGGAGTGAATGAAATCTCATCACCCGCCCTTACACCTAAGTCTAAAAGTTCTTGGTTGATATACTTTACAACCCCAGTCAAAGGCTCCTCTCCATCCTTTAATATGTAAGAATCCTTTGATTTAATAGGTTTTATAAAGCAATACTTGCTGTGAGCCATCCACTCCCCATCTCTCTTATACAGAAAGAACTGCTCGTTGTCTACTAAGAAAAGATTATCCTTTAAAAAACTTCTCCCACTCTTCTGCCTCCCCTTCATGTCGTTGTAGAACTTGAAGACATTGTGGTGAACTAATAAGGTATCCCCTACCTCAACTGGACCTGCGTAATCTATAGGTGTGGCTACTACTTTAGCTTGTCGGTTAGAGGCAACATGGTCCTCCTCTGAAGCACTTGTAATAAAATCAGTACCGCCTATTTCTTTTACGTTGTCATACCTCCTATCGTTTAGAGGCTTGACAATAAAGTTATATGGAGACCTCATTAAAAGTTTATATTAAACTCTAAAGAGATTGGAAGGGTATGTAAAAACTCCTTCCACATGTACACAACATCTCCCTTTTGAATCCATATCCTGTATGAATTATCTGAAGACTGAATAAGGTGTATTGTATGTGAGCCGCCTAAAACTTCTTGCCCAACAATGTAATGCATGGCTCCAGATTTATAGTCTGCACCAATTGATATTTTTCTAATGTCCATTTCATTTAATTTAATTTATTGCTCTGCCTTGTAAATTAAAACAGCTGCCGAAGCAGTTGTTCCAAAACCCCCTGTGTATGGTCGTAGGGCAGTTGAGTTATCTGATGAAAACGAGGTGTCGTTAACTATCTTTAAAACAAGGGTAGACCCAGTAGCTACCTTAATGATAATATCCTCAGAATACATATTAGGTTGGTTGCCTCCTGTACTTTCGTTGCTGTAACTCTTAATAGGAAATGCAGCTACTGTAGGTGCTCCACCTGCGCTATCGTAAAAAATAACGAACTGAGTATTAGAATAACCACTAATAACATTTCTCATCATACAAGCATTAAATACAAGACGGTAATTTCCTGCCTCATTAAATGTTATTAACCCTGCAGAGTCAAGTGAAACAGATGTCGTTGCCTGAGCAGAGCCAAAGAGAACCTGCAACTTTGTATCTAATGCAGCTGGGGCTTGAACCGATGTATCAGTGCCTGTCATCTTGAGCACAAACTGAGATAGTGTTTCTTGCCAAGTTCCGTCTGCTCTTAAGTATGCTGTTGATTGACTCGCTGCTGCTGATGATGGGACTACTCCTATATTACTGGTGCCTGCAAATATCTGAGGGGTTACAACCACGTTACCTGTAATTGGAGAAACAGAAATAGCTGGACCTACAGAGGTAACCGCACTACCAGCAGTTACCTGGGTAATAGCACCTGTTCCTGCGGGAGACCAAGCTAATGCAGAACCCGTAGAGGTTAACACCTGCCCCGCAGAACCTATAGAACCAGTGCCATCTGTTATAGTTGCAGCTTCTATTGTTCCGCTTATTGTTATGCTTGCTTTTGACCCTATAGCAGTGTTACCTTGATCTAATACTTGTTGTAAGGTGTTTGCAGTTGGTGTGGCTGCATTCTTCCAAGAAACTCCTCCTGCACCTGTTGAGGTAAGGACTTGGTTTAATGTTCCCGTAGAAACACCGTCCCACAAAGAACCCGTCAAGGCTATACCTGCTGTAGTAGATGTTATGCCTGTAGATGAGAATGTATTGTTTCCACTCCAAGTATTACTACCTAAAGACGTTATACTATTATTTGCAGACAAACTTATTACACTTGTACCTGTAAAGGTCATGCCTACATTTAAGGCAGTGTTGCCTGTGTCTAATACCTGCTGTAAGGTTGGAGCCGACCCTGGAGGAATAGCACTCGACCAAGCAACTCCTGTACCCGTTGAGGTTAGCCACTGACCCGCAGTACCCACACTTCCAGCACCATCATTTATTTGTCCCGTTGCATTAAAGCTTAGTGTTGAGTATAAAAGAACTGATCCAGTAAATAGACTCGTACCTGAGTTGCTAAATGATGAAGGGCTTGTTATGTCAATAGACCCACCTGCTCCGCTTACTGAGATAGAAGAACTCACCATATCAATGTCTGTGGTGGATTGGTTGCCTACATCAAGAACGTCCTGTAAATTACAGCAGGATGTAGAGGGACTATTAATCCATTGTAAGCCTGTGCCAGTTGAACTTAGTATCTGACCCGCAGAACCTGTAGAACCTACTGCTGTAATAGTGGTTGGGTAAACTGTACCTACTACATTTATGTCACCCGTTAAGCTTAAGCTTTGTGTCGCTGTATTCCCTGTATCCAAAACAGACTGCAGCCCCTGAAGAACAGTAGCAACCCCTGTTAAATCACTTACTAAAAAGGTTACGGTTTTGTTGTTATCACTAACGTCTGTAGCAATAAGCAAGTCATCCATTGCTGGGGTGACCGTAGGGTATACTGTAGTATTGTCAATTCTTGCCATGTCTTAAGCTTGTATAAGTCTGTACATTATGTCAACTGTTATAGTCCCATCCCCACCTGTAGGATTAGATACCAATGCCTGAGCAAGTATATTGTCTCCACCAGCTACAGTAGTGTACTTAGAACCGTTTGCTGAAGTTGTTGGCAACGGTATGCTTGCTGTTGAATATGATTGTATAAGGTTAAAGTTATCTACCACAGAAGAGCTGTGAAATACAGAACTGCCAGAACCTAATAAAATATTTACATTATCAGCAAAGCTATAAGGAGAGGTTCCGTAAGAGTACTTAACCAATACAGATACAGGTAGTATATGAAAGCCAGCTACACCTGTTATCAATACAGCTGGCTGAGTAAAAAGGTTTAAAACTTGAGAAGAGGTTAGGGTAACACTTACTGTTTTAGTTCCAAAAAATTCCTGAAAGCTACCTACAGTAGAAGTCTTTGTTGCATTGTTGTCGTTGACATCAGTGAGTACCACAAAGTCGTTAGAGGTAGGAACTATATTTGGATAAACTGTAGTATTACTTATCTGAGCCATCTGGTTCTTTTTTTGACACCTCTCCTGTCTCCATATTTATTATTGAATCACTTCCGTAAGTGTCCATTAATTGAGACTCAAGAGTATGAAATTCTTTTTTTAGTTCCTCTACCCTTAAGCAAACACCATGCTTTTGCAAAGTCAAGTCACCTAATTGTGTTTTTAATTTATTAAACTCAGCTGTAAGAGTCTGTAAATTATCTAATTCTTGGTCCTTTATTTTTTCCATTTTATTAAATTTAATTTAGACAAAGATAATAAAAATTACGGAAGATGTTTTTACTTGTCTGAGCTTGATTTTTTTATTTTCTCAAAGGACCTGCCACCAAAGTACGCACCAATTACAGTAATCAAAATAACCTCAAGAAGTCCAACCCACTTGTCCTCCACCTTAAAGTCAATGGCCCCTGCGTCTATAAATATAAGTACCATGGTACAAGCTACTAAAAATATAAGGACAAGGGGTCTCACGTTCTTACTGAGCCAAGAGTCGCTGGTCATATCACTACGCCATCTTTCAGTAACATTTCTTTGTACCTCTGCCTCGGCTTCAATAAAGATTTTCTCCATCTCCATTTCAAAGGCATCCTTCTCTTCTTTAGTCCGTATAAACCTGTCAGCAATATCAGCTACCTTCCCAGCTATACCGCCTGCTACACCACCAAATATTTTAGTCCATATGCTCATTACTATTTATATCTCGTTAAATGGTTTATTACCTTTCTTGTATTTTTCTTTAAAAGTAGAGACTTCTTTTATCACCTTACCGTTCTTTCTTCTAATACGCTTATGAGACTTAAGGCTACCGTCTTTATACCTCTTTGTTACCTCTCTATCAGTAAACTTTACCCTTGGTGTGCTTTCTGTTTTATAGGTAACATCCTTTTCCAAAGTTTTAGAAACTTTTCTTTTAGGTCTATATACATCAACAACTTTTCCCTTACCATGTTTAGTTGAACCTGAAGCTACCTTGTCAATCTTTCTATATCCCTTTCTTTTAGGTTTCATCGTTTAGATTTTTTACCTACGCACTTCCATCTCTTACGAGATAAGTTGTTAGGTGTGTTAGGATCGTTTCTCTTTTTTAGCGGTAAACCCATCTTTATTCCATAACTCCTTGCACAGTAGGAGTCCCCCTTAGATGTGCCAGGCTTTACTCTTGGACCACCACCCTTAGCTTGACCCGCTTGACCATAGCTAACCTTCTTACCTGATGAGGTAATCTTTACTTTAGCCTTCCCCCTTCGTGGTGTTGCCATTACTTTTTCTTAGTATGAGTATATCCTTTTTTCTTTAAAGCTACATGATCCTTCATTGTCTTAGCAACTTTTTTGATTCCAGTTTCACTATACATGTTATGTATCTTAAATGCTTTTGCCATTACTTTAGCCTATAATTATAAGCCCCTGTTTTAGTGTCCTGAGATAGCTTGTACTGTGGAGCACGAGGGTCATTAGCACCACTCGTGTATCCTGCAGCCCGTAACTTAGTGTTAAGTTTTCTACGAGCTATAGCCCTATCTTTTCCTGTTACATACGGAGGGTCAGTCTTTCCAAACTTAGACGCAGCCAACGGTTTTGATAAATCTCTTTTTGCCATTACTTCTTTTTTATAGTCTTAATTTTTCCGTTAGTGGTTCTTGCATAAGTGTGAGTTTTAGTTTCTCTAATAAAAGCTCCACTATACTTTTTACCTCCATACATCCAACTTACTTTCTTTGCCATTAGTATAACCAGATTGCATCGTTCTTATCAGGGTCGTTGTCTACATGGATAAAGGAACTTGAAATCCCTAACCTTGTAAAGCCGACATTAATTAAAGCCTTAACTATTATTAGCCTCTTGTCTGAGGATGTACAGGAGATGTCAGAAGCGCATCCCTTAATGTGAGATGAGTTCTGAACCCCGCCAACCTTAGCATTGTGCTCAGGTGTTCTGTAGCCTGAGTTTATCTTGAAAGGAATCATAGCCTCCTCACGAGCGTAGTCCAATAACTCTAAAAATTTCATATCCATTCTATCTCCTGAACCTGGAACGTCAGGCGAATCAAACTCGTCTAAGGTGAAGTAATTCATTTTACAAAAATCTTGGGTTAGCGTGTTTCTTTGTAGGGCTTCCTTTTTTTGATTTACTTAATTTATCTTTAAGATTATCAACCTTCTTTTGTATCCTTTTTCTTTTCTGTAAAGTACCTGCTGTTTTTGTCGTTCCTTTTTTTCTGAATGGGCTTCCTTTTGAAACAGTAGATTTTTTAGCTTTAAGATTCCCATTATCGCAGCTACCCTTAAGACCATTGCTCTTATTTGAGCAGTTTACTGCTGATTTGTTGACAACACTAAATGTTGGTGTAACTGCTCTCCCTTGAGGTTTATTATTACCACCTGCTTTAGGAGTCAAACCTTTAATCTTATCCTCTTTCTTTTTGATTCTCCTTTTTAATCTATCCTCTTTTCCCATGGCTATTCTTTTATTTCTTTTTTTAGTTTACCAAACTTATATATGGTAAATGATATGGCCAATACTAATGATATGAATTGTAAAAACTCATTACATTGGGTAAACGTAATTCCTAAAGCCCCTCCGTTCGCTGCTAACACTTCTACTGTATCCTTCAATTCTTTATTCATTTTAAGGGGTTTCAAATGGGTCTATTCCATTTTTTAATAGTACCGATAACCATGAAGCCTCGTCTGAATAATAATCAACTTCACTCCAAAATGTTTCCATACAAGTAGAAGGTGATACTAACGAGTAGGACTGTATTTCACTCCTTTTATTATTCCAACAAATGAACCATGTATCATTTTTTGGGTTGCATATTAATGTGCTCATATTCTTAAACTGTATATACTACCGTCCACCCCTTAGCTACAAGACTATCTTTAGCTGCTATTCCTGTTGCACTTGGTGCTTGTCCTCCACTCTGTTTAAATGAGCCACTTGTTCCTCCTGCTGTATCTATAGATACTAAAATGTTATCTATAGATTGAGTAGTTAGATTTGTATTAGCAAATGCATTTATATAATTTGTTGCGGGAGAATTGTCAAACATATTTGCAGGGAATGTAGTTAGACTTGTTGCATAGTAAAGGAAGCTATTAAAGTTAGTAGCACTACTCAAGTTTATGAAAGGAAATGTAGTAATGTTAGGAGTAAAAAAAGCAAACCTAAAGAAATTTGCAACCTGACTAAAATTACCTTCATCTGTTGCGTTAATAGCAAGCAGACTGCATCCATAAAATGCTTTTTGTTGGTCTGTTGAACCTTTACCGTAAGGCCCCCAATTATCAATGGTAAGTATTTTATCATCATCTCCTCCTGCATTAAACCCCATACCAGGGAATAGGCCCGTAATAACTACGTTATGAACCCCTTTCCCTGAAGGGAATGTAATAGTATGAGCACCCGTTACTCCTGTTGCACTATACCCATCGTCTGTAGAGATATCGTAGTTAAAAGTTCCTGAATTTATAGGAATAGTGAATTGGTTAGCGGCACTTGTACCTGTTCCCGCAGAATTTACAGAGAACCTAAACTCAGGCACGTCAGGTACTGCAGGACTTGATCCTGCACCAACGGCTATACAGTTCCCTATTATTATCGCATTTACCATATAGCTATAATGTCTGTAGCGGTAGTGGCAGCAGCTACCCTCACAACCTGTAGAGGAAGGAACGAGCCGTCTGCTACATTGTTGAACGTAAGTGTTTGGTTGCTTGGTTGAGCAGCGGTAGCCTGGTTGCCGTTTCGAGCAGCCATCTGTACCTCTACATTACCCGTACCCCCTACAAATAAAACACAGCCTATAGTTGCGTTGTTGTAGATAGTGTAAGAGTCTGTAGCACCACCAGCTGTTGCTGGGCTAATAGCCAAGACAGTGTCACTGGTTACACCTGTAACAGTGTAAGCTACACCTGCGGTGGTGTTGTATATTATAGCACCAACATTTATACCCGCCCCTGTAAAATTAGTGCCTACATCAGTAAGCGTGTTTGCAGTAAAGGCGGCTACACCTACAGTAGCCTGAGTAGCTGTATCCAGTACAACAACAGTTGACGGGTCAGGTATACGAGCATCGTCTGATTTAATCACGTTTAAGCCTTCGCTTCCTTGGAGTTTTTGATATGCCATTTTTTTATTTTTTATAAGGGAATGCTCTGTTTAATGCATCCTTTCTTTTACCACAGCCACAGTCAGATCCAGCAGCCTTAGCAGCCCTTTCAACTATTTTTTTAATCCCTGTAGCCTTAGTGAACTTTTCTATACTGTCACCTAAGCCAGAGGATTTCTGGACATCATTTTCAGTTCGTTTCATTTATTTTTTTTACAAGTACACATCCCGTTGGGACAACTTTTTACCGAGAACATTAGCTTAGTCATAAGCCAATTCCATTTACACTTAACCTTTAATGAAAAGTACATAATACTCGTACCTATAGAAACTAATAATTTACCCATCTTGTTTTGATTTTAATTTATAATCTCGGAAATCCAGAAAATGGATTTCTACCATCATTTATTTTTTTTCTTCTTGCTTCTTCTTTTTTATCTTTTTTTGGTTTTTTTATTGTTGTCTTGTTTTTATTTACTGTTACTGTTGTCCTGTTTTTATCACCCTCTCTATTAGAAGTAGATGTAGAAGTAGAAGTAGAAACATTCTTAGGCCCTTTACGTTCCTTCCTCGTTCCATTTTTTCTAATAATGAGCCTTCGTTCAGCAGCGGTTAAATTCTTTTTGTTTTTATCTGCTTGTGAGTCGTACCCTTTGTTTTTAGCGTCTTGATTCTTTCCCGCAGACTTAATGTTTTTACGTTCAACCTTAGCTTCGGTTCTCGCTTTTCTTTTTGCTAACCTTTTCTTTAAATCTCCACCTCCAAATGTAGGTGCTAATGGACTTCCTAAATCTCTTTTCATGATAGTTTTTTAAGTTTTTGCTTTTCCTTTTGATGTCACTCTTTTAATTGCTTTTCCTTTCTTTTTTGGTGAGTCTTTTGCGTCCAACTTCTTATTCTTAATGTACTTTGCATAAGTAGCCTTAGCTTTATCCAAAACTGCTTTAGCTCTGTCATCAGTATTAGTCGCACGTTTAGTAGACTTTCCTTTAGTCACAGCTCTATCCATTTTTGTAACAGCTCTCCCTTTTATATTTCTTGCTCTTTTTGTTTGCCTTTCGTATTTATTTCCAAGCTGACGAGTGTATACGCTTTCTCCTGCCCCTGATTTTTTTATTGCTTTTTTCATAAGGTTTATTATTTTTACAGACACAAAGATACAAATTTAATTTAATGAAAAATATAGTCAGAAAAAACAAGTACAGGACTGAACCATCACACGACTACATGAAATACTGGAGGGTTATCAGGTACTGGGCAAAGGCAAAGTACAAGTTAGGAACACCAGATATAGACATGATGTTCTTCCTTTACAGCGAACAAATCTTTAGCAAGACAAAGTTTAAAGAGTTTGAGGAGTGTATGTCGTGGAACGAGGGTAGATTTAATAACCTCGTCAAGGAGGGGTGGATAGTTAGGTGGAGAGAGAAGAAGGGGAAGGAGAAGGCTCTCTACGAACTCTCCTACAAGGGGAAGAGGATGATAAATAATATCTACAAGAAACTAAACGGTGAAGAGATTGGAGAGGGTCACCTCGCTAACCCACTGTTCAGACACGATGCCTCATACATGGACAAGGTGTACCGCAACATGATAGTAGAGATGAATGCCTTTGTAAAGGAGGAGAGGCTTAAGTAACCACAACAACGTCCCTCTCCTGTATAACAGTGTACGGGTTGTCATCTATCAGCATGTCGTGACCAGCGTTGCCGTCATAGTACACAACGTCCTCGCTGTGTATGACACTAACGTCAGTACCCGCCTTCACCACAACACCCTTCTTGTAACGAATGTCCGAAGCGTCTTGTGCAGACAGGAGAAGCCCAGACTCAGTCTTTAGCTCCTCCTTTATTGATTTTATAACTATGTACTTACCTATTGGTCTCATATTAGTTTTTCTTTAAACTGCTTATGTAAAAATTTTTTTAATTCCACTTCTAAACTATGTGATTCTCTTACTGTAATTAATTCAGAAACAAATAAAGATAAAACTAACGTATGTGAAACTTGTTCTATTTTTAAATCTAAATCTACATATTCGTTATCTCTAATTTTAACAAATTCTCCCCAGTCACATAGCTGAGATTCTTTTAATAATTTACTTTTTACTATTGGTCTCATCTGTTAATTAATTCTTGCGTGAGTTATTATAGCGTTTGTTGTTAGGATAGTGGTCGCAACACTGATGGCGTTAGACAGAGCCTGTGAAGTTACCCTTGCTGGGTCAATTACACCCATCTCTAACATGTCCCCATACTCCCCCGTAACAACATTGTAGCCGTAGTTCTCTTGCTTTAAGTCGAGGTTGTCCTTGT
>Ga0307489_10000650_pt1 | contig 21620 bp, 27 predicted proteins | sample SB12metaG_FD_202247 | JGI IMG/M metagenome (GOLD analysis project Ga0307489, IMG submission 202247) | Sea-ice brine microbial communities from Beaufort Sea near Barrow, Alaska, United States - SB 1.2 | ecosystem: Environmental > Aquatic > Marine > Coastal | place: USA: Alaska | collected... | reverse complement strand
AACCAGAGCAACGAGAGTTCAATATGCGTGTCGATGAGGACCGGGAAGATATTGCGTGCCATGTCATCTGCTGCCGTTTAGCTCAATAATTGAGGGTTCGAATGCGTGTCGATGACGTGGCGGGCAATCTCTGCCAGGCCCTACCCCCCCTGCGGCGACCACCCCCGCCACAAACTGGTTGACCACCCGCGCCGGCTGCCCTCCGGGTAGTGCCTGCCAGTTATTGATCGCCACCTCAAAGGATGCCATTGAACACAAAACATGAGGGTTCACATTGCTCGCCACGTCATAGGATGCCGTTCAACTCGACAAACGAGGGTTCACGTATGTTGGATGACATGGGGGCAATATTTTTGCCTGTCCCTACCTCCCGGGCCCCCTGGCTGGATGAGTATCGCCGTGCCGCCCAGCACAGGGCTGGCGCCGCGCGCGATGCCCTCCCCCGGTGCGAACACCCACGACACCTGCCAGCTGTTCAACGCCTGCCCGGTCCGGTCGGGCCGGTTGTTGACCGCCGCGCAGGGTCGAACTCTTCCAGGTGTTGAAGTTGAGGGCGACCCTCGACCCCGGATATTGGTTGGGGGGGGCGCCAGGGCGGCGGCGGGGCGGCGGGGCGGCGGCAGGGCGGGGGAGGTGGCGACGAAGTGGCGGAGTCACCTGCGCACCAGTGGTACCGCTGGCGCCGCCAGAGGGTGTGGGGACAACGTGGCTCGGCTGGAAGAGTGGACGGGTACGAGGCCGACCCTACCAGTGACAAGCTGCCGTCATAAAGCCAGGGCGCCCCCGCCGCGCCTAGCACGAGGCTCCCGTTGGCGGCGGCCACGCGATACTCGATCTCGAACTCGCACTCCGCGGCGCACCCGGAGGGCGGCGCGCACCAGTACCCGCCGCCGGGGCTCACGGCACACCCCGGCGGCGGCGGCGGCGGTGGCGCCGGGGCCGGGGGCGGCCACTGCTCCAACTGCCCACCGCTCCCGTTGCCCACTCCACTCCCCTCGGTTGTCGTCGCCGCCGTCACGACGCCGTCGCTCTCATCAGCACCCGCCGCCGCGCAGATACATAGCAGCAGTGTTACCGCGCGGAGCAGCGGCAGGGCGGGAGCCGCGGACCGGGCTATCAACGCCATGGGCCGTGCGTGAGCGTGCGCTGCGCGTGCTATGGTGGTGGCGACTGGAAACTAGGCGGGCTCGCCTCGTGACTCGTGCCTCGGCGGGTTGACTGGAGCTGTGAGAGGGCCCGCCTCTCGCCTCGAGAATTTGTAACGCCTCGGGTCCACGAATAAATGACTCAAGAGGACTGGCCAATGATAGGCGGACACCTGCTTGCGGCCCCACTGCCAGCTGCCGAATAGTGCCACGTAAGTTTGATAGGACCGACCGCCTTGTTCCACTGTCAAACACGTGCTCCTTAGAACCAGAATCGGACATTGACCGTTGATTTTGATACGAGAGCTACAGCCTGGAAACTCTGTGCACGCTTCCACACAAAGCTGAAAACTCGGGATGTCAATTTACCCTTTTAAACCCCAAAGCCGGAACCCTAAACTCCAAAATTCCTGTTGTTGGGCCATTTTGAAAATGAAACAAGGATTGCGACGCCGTGTGGTGCCCACTCCGCACGTCGGGCGCACGCCGCCATGGTGCAGGTGTACGAGGAGCCCATCTCGCGCCGCCACTATGCGCCCTACTTCTCCTTAGCCTTCCTTTACAGGCCGCTCTGCGTCGGTAGGCCCGCCCGAAATTTGTAATTACCTTCCACGAGATTTTGAACCCGGGAAGAAGGCACCACCGTAAACTATTCGTCGAACGGCAAAGCAGCCTCGCGCGAAACAGACCCACTTGAGTTGGGCACGGGGATTCGGGCGGGCACGCGGGATGCGCGCGGGAAGGGGCGTTGACATGGCGTTGAGCGGCGGGTGTGGGCGGCGCAGGGGCAACACGGGCTGTGTTTCAGACTGACTCAAGAGTTGCTTTCGCCGTGTTGTGTGTTCCCTCGCGGTGGCGACCTCGCTGGTGCTGGCCTTCGTCATCGCGCTCACCACGGGCGGCCTGTGGGTCAAGACGCACACATACGTCACGCAGCCGGCGGTGCGCTTCAAGTACGACATGGTGCTGGCGGGGCCGCCCGCGCGCCCGTCCCCTCTCGTTTCCACCTCATCTGCGAGCCTCAACTGCCAACCGCCGTGGGAGCGCTGTGGAAGCTGTAGCCTGACACGGCGTCCCCTCTCAACCTCAACTGCCAGCCGTCACTGCCGAGGGTGCGCAAGTTAGGATACGACCGGAACGAGTGTACAGCCAGAGAGATTGCGGAATCGAGTGCGTGTGGGTACACTGGTACACTATGAGTAAACAGTGGGGGAACAATTGAACGGCCGTGGGAGCAGGTGCTGGAGACCGCCACGCCCGGCGAAGAGAAGGCAGGGTCGGCCGGACACCATGACCTCTGCACCTCAACTAAACTGCCAGCTAGCCGTGGGGGCTGTGGGAGCTGTGGCCTCATACGGCGTCCCCTTTGCACCTCGACTGCCAGCCGTCACTCCCTGGGAGCCGTTGGAGCCGTGGAAGCCGCGGGAGCCGCGGGAGCCGTGGGAGCTGTTGGGGCTGTGGGGGCTGCGGGAGCCGTGAGGGCCGTGGGGGTTGTGGGGGCTGTGGGAGCCGCGGGTACACAGGTACTCAGGTACAGTACAAGCAAACAGTCAGGGAACGAGGTGAGCGGGTAAACCGGTACCGGTAACACGAAGCACAAACAATGAAGGGAAGGAGTGGGCGGCCCTGCGCCGCAGGTGTGGAGCACCTTGGACAGTGTGAACGCGGTGGTGGGCGGCGCGCTCATGGCGGTGGACGTGCAGGCAGGGGCTTGAACTCGTTCACCTTTCAGCTCAACGTAAGCGATTTGTATGGGATAGGGGTTGCATTCAGGGGTTAATTAGGGGGTGCTAATTGGGTTTTGGGGCATATCAGGGGGTATGAGGGGGTCTAGAGGGTGCATTTTGTGTCAGAAACGGCTCAGGTTGAGCTGAAAAGTGGACGAGTGTAAGCCCCTGCGTGCAGGCCAGCGAGCAGGACCTGAACATGGACGGCAAGATGGACATCATCGACATCAAGGCCACGGCGCGCGGCGTCGGCAACGTGCACAGCGTCAAGGCGCTCATGGTAGGGCGGTGCAGGTTGACCCTATCAAATCCACGTTGAAAGCGCCTGGAACTAAGCGTTTGAAACTGAAGCATGATAAACCGCTTTCAAGTTTTGCTTTCAATTTCAACTTGCGCTGCTACATCATGGCGTTCGACTACGCGCTGGGCAGGGCCTGCCAGAAATCGCTCAAACCGTCCATCAAGACGTTCAGACACCTCACCTCGTTTCTTGACTTTAATATGACAAAGTGCCGGAAGCTATAAATTTTCGGGCCCTTGGTCAAAAATTTCGACTCAAGATTCTTGAGTCAAAAGACGCCATATCAAAAAAATATCTGATATGGCGTCTTTTGACTCAAGAATCTTGAGTTGAATATTTTGAGCAAGGGCACGAAAATTTATAGCTTTCGGCACTTTGTCATATGTTTGTCCGTTTTATTTTTCAAGTGTAACGATCAGAACCCTACAGTAAACCCCCCATTTAGACTCCCAGAGGGAGCCCAATTGAAGTGTCATGCGGCTTTGTGATGTTTGAGCATTTTCTGGCGGGCTCTAGCGGTGGGCGGGCGAGTGGACCTGGCCATGAACGCGATGGCGTACGTGACGCACGCCTCGCCGCTGCCGGGCAGCGGCCTGTACGTGGACGGGTGGCTCCGCTTCGAGCAGCGCGACGCCCTGCCGGCAGGGGCTTACACTCGTCCACGTTCCGGCTTAACGTGAGCACTTTCTATGGCATAGGGGTTGCAGTTAAGGGCTGTTGAGGGGGTATTTAGGCGGTGTTAAAAAGGTGTCAGGGGGTATTAGGGGGTATGAAGGGTATACTTTGTGTCGGAAACGGCTCAGGTTGAGCTGAAAAGTGAACCAGCGTAAGCCCCTGCCTGCCGGCCTCCTCCACGCGCCACGACTATAACTACAGCGTGTTCCCATTCGCGCAGCACGGTCAGGCGGTGCAGGTTGACCCTTTCAAACCCACGCTGAAGGCGCCTGGAACTAAGCGCTTGAAACTAAAATGTGACGAATCGCTTTCAAACTTTGCTTTCAATTTTAACATGCGCCGCTACAGCACGGCGAAGCGGCGGGCGACACGCGCGAGGCGGCGTCGCTTCGTCTTCCGGTGATTCTGAACGAGTACCTGTTCCGCAACGAGACGGCGTTCCTGGTAGGGGCTGATGGATGGTGCTCGCCACGTCATAGGATGCCATTTAAATTGATAAACGAGGGTTGGAAATGCGCTTGATGACGTGGCGAGCACTATCTCTGAGTCCCTAGTTTTCGGATGCCAAGACCCCCGTGTGGGAGGCCGCGGCGTCCTCGGACTTTGTGTTCCAGGCTCGGGTGCGGATCCCCACCAGTCAGAGTGTGCTGTACGCCCCCAACTTCCTGGAGCTGTGCAAGTTCGCGTGGGTCCAGATCCTGGCGGCAGGTCCTCGCATCCATCCTTACATCTTTCACATTTTCAGCTCAACCTGACCATTCCCTGATAGTATGCCACTGTACCCGTACACACTCGCCGCATTGATACACGGCATCACAAGCAATACTGTTTTCCTTGGCACTTTGAGCCGTTTGTTCCTGAAACCACTTGAGTTAACCTGTCCCGTTTATTACCTTACAGATGCTTAAGTTGAGCTTGAGAAAGGTACATAGCTTAGGCCCTGCACGGCGGTGTACATAATCTTCTGGTGGCTGTTCACCAAGTTCGAGTACGTCATGTTCCACCACCGCATCGTGTCCACCCGCGTCGTAGGGCGGTGCAGCTTGACAGTATCAAAACCCGTGTTGAAACTTGAAAGCGCGTATGGTTTCAGCGCTTGAAACTGTAATATCGAAAACTGCTTTCAACGTTGGCTTTCAATTTCAACTTGCGGCGCTACAGCGTGGTGTCCGACCTGCAGGCCAAGACCCACCGCTTCTAACTCGGATCAAGTCGGATCGATGACGGATGTTGTCTGTATGACAAGTTGGTCGGGTGGTCGGGTGGCCAAGTTGGATGTATAGGGGTATTTAAAACAAGTTGGTCGGGTGGTCGGCCAGGAGCTTGTGGTCGGTCGTAATTAATTAAAAGGGGAGCTCTGCAGCCATCAAGTTGGTGCCTGTCAGAAGGAAGGGTAATGAGCCGGCTGGCGAGAGGCTCGTAGTTTGCGCATATAGATGTGATTGCTGTGTGGTGTGATATAAATAATCTGCGAAGTGATGATCATTCACCCAGCCCGAGCTCGACCTCTCCGCAACGGGGGCCAGGGGAGCGGGAGGGGCGCGGGCGGTGGCGCATTCTGCGGCCGTGGGGTGTGTCAAGCTGATGACAACTTCCTGACCCATAACAGCGCGACGCCGATACAGCTCCAGTGTGTTTCCGGCTGTTCACACAATGATACTGCCTGGCATTAAATCGTGATGATAACGGTTCACGGCCGTCTAGATGAAACGTATGCCTGATCCTTGTTACCAAGCATGCGTCAACCAATTCTGACCCCAAAACCAAGGTGTCAAACAAACAAACAATGACGTCAACAACAACCACACCAAACACGGGGAAAGCGGGGGCCGGCCGTCGCGGCGGGAGTGCGCAGGAGCCCAACGAGGTTTCGTTTGTGTCATCCGGCGAACAGGCAATCGGCGAACAGGCACGGGGAATTGAGCGTCAGCCGCGGTCCGGGAACGAAGTTCATCGGGAACGATATTCTTGTTGCGAACCTTGGTAAAAGGCTAGGCTACTGCATATTAATGGCTGACTTTGCTGTTTGATGGCGACGGGGGTTATCTTTACTGCCGTGCGAGGCATACATCTCATCAATTCGAATGGAACATGTTTTACAACTTGAGCGCCGCAGCCGCGGCCGTACACATACCGGCGTGGTTGCCGCTAAGAGCTACACGATCGGGTAGTGTTTTAGCTCGCTTCATTGCGCGGCGGCTGCGGCGATGGGGTTGCCGTCAGCGTCCTTGCCGTAGGGGCGCATGTGCAATTTGAAAGCGATTTGTAGGCAGTTACCAGATTTAAGTCTCAAGCGCTGAAAACATGCACTTTGAACACGGGTTTCAATCTGCCTTTAAACGTGCAGGGCCGCTCCTTGGGCGGTGCTGGCTCGCCGGAGGCGGCGTACATGCTCCCGGCCTTGAAGACACAACCCCAGCAACTCAGAATGAACAGCACGAGCTGAAACAGGAGGAAGAGGACACGCAATTTCGTCAGCACTTGAGCACTGCAGCCACAGGAAGTCTGGGTACTGACGGAAGACAGTCCCCACGTTTTGGAAAAGTAAAAGCTAAAAGGTGAGGTCTCATTGAGAATCTTTCTTCGGGTGGTGTTTTCTCGTAGTAGTCTAACCATGTGGCAAACGAGGCAATGAACGGGAATGCTTTGACGAGTTTCGAGAGACACGAAGGAGAGGAGGTGGGTAAGAGCGGGTCACTTGTCGCGCAGAAAACAGAGTGGTGCTGAAACTAACTTTTCACAGACGAGCTACGAGTAACCCTAACAGCGTGGAGTGTGGCAAACGGAGCAGGGGGGCGGAGGCTGGGTGTTCGGGGATAGTTGACTTACGTGCTCCGGCTGCCAGATCCCCGGCTGGGTGGGCGCGTGCCAGGGCCAGGCCACCCTCACGACGCCGTCATCTGCAGAGACAGAACAAGGAAGGAGTAGGAGGGATTGGCGTCAGATAAAATATCTTTTCCACCTGGCATTCCGGAAGCATCGCATGGACAACGACCTGAGACAGTAAGACTCTGACTCGCACAGACCCGTCGTGAGGCTCGGATACATACAATAGGCGAGGCGGGGTTCAGTCGCGAGCTGCGCGGCGCCCAGCGGGATGTGGGCCGACACCCGAGGCCGTGGATCATTCAGTTCGCGTCAGGGTGGGGGGAATGGAGGAAGAAAGAAAGGAGGTGTCTGAGTTTCTGAAAGGAGAGGAGGGATGAGGCTCACCGGAGGACATCCCGCGCGTGCGCTGCACGACGGGGGCCTTGGGCGCGAAGCGGCCGGCCAGGCCGGGCGCGAGGGTGCGGGAGGCGCGGAGGATACCGGACATGGTGTGAGGGGACTTGGTGTGGTGTGAGCGCGGAGTGACGCGCAAATGCTCCCTTTGCAGTTTGCACTTTCGACTTTCGACCCCTTTTCCGGACCCCAACATACCCCCTCTATACCCCCCCCCTACGGACCCCATTGTACAAGCCGTGGTGCTGCATGCTGGCTTGGCCCATCCATATGGCCGACTGGCTCGCCCCGACGCGTGACGTTCGATCACGCACAACGTTTGTGTGCGGCTTCCTCCCACACGCTGACGCTGTGGGCCCGGTGAGAGGCGACACCTCGCCCCACCATGTTCGCCATGCAGGCAGCCACGACGAGCGGCCGCGTCGCGGCGGCGCACACGGGGCAGGGGATGCCTCTGCACAACGAGCGTTGTTCCTTCAGCTTGCAACGGTATATACTGAGACAGACACGCCTCCCTGACGTGAGGTTGCTCGGATGTGCTGCACATCCCGGCGCTCATTCACTGCATCGTTGTCGTCATCTCCGACAATACACCGCGAGCATACAGCCCGATAGTGATACGGAAGTGAGTGTCTGGATATGTGGATACTATGTGGATACCCAACAACCATTTATTTCTTATTCGCTACCTTATTTGTTGCTCGGCCCTGCCACACGCAGCTCGCTGGCCGCCAGGGGCCGGGTCAGAGGCGCGGCGCTGGTGTCGCGCCCCGTGCGGTCGGCGCGAGGCGCGGTCGTGGCCGCGCATGCGTCTGTCACCGTCCACACTGTGCAGGTGCGTGACACCAATGCGTCCACCGAACCAACATTTAGCGGATATTCTTTTCGAAATTCTCCCGTTCCTCCCCCTTCTCAACTCTCGGCGGGCATCCACCACTGCTTGTTACGCCCTCGTGTATCCAGTTAAATGGCAACGGTTGCTACGACGCGGCGAACATGCTTCGCATTTCTGACGCTGCGCCGTTGTCACTCACCCACCCTGCTGTCGACTGTGTTGTCACATCGCAGAGAGGGGAGTCGCTATGGGGCATCTCGCAGCGGCACGGCGTGAGCGTTGAGGAGCTCAAGGCTGCCAACGTCAGGGCGCTCGCCGGCGGCAGCAGCGACGACCTCATCTACCCCGGCCAGCAGCTGCTCGTGCCGTATATGGCGGCGGCGAGGAGGCCGCCGCCGGCGGCGGCGGCTGCGGGCAACGGCGTCGCAGCGGCGGCGGCGAGCAGGGCGGCGGCGCCGGCGAGTAAGTTGCCGTTGCCATCTAGCGCCGCTCCCCCCAGGCAGGGGCTGACGCGGCGTCCCATTTTCAGCTCAACGTAAAACCGCCACAGCTGTGGGCGCTGTGGGGGCCGCGGGAGCTGCGAGGGCTGCGAGATCTCTGGGAGCTGTGGGAGCTGTGTGGATCGTGGGCGCTGTGGAGGCTGTGTGTACTGTGGGATCGAGTGTGAGGCTCTCAAGTCATTCCCACTTGATCCCTCAAGGGTGCTCAAGTTCAGCTGCAAAGGGACCCCCCCCGGAAGGAGGATACGACGAGTGTGCACACGGGCACGCTGGTACACTACGAGCAAACACAGTCAGGCTGAGCTGAAACGGGAACCAGTGAAAGTTGCAAGGCCCTGCCCCCGGGGCGCGGCAGTACATCGCCACTGTGGCCGCGCCGCCCCCGCCGCCGCCGCCGCCAGCTGCCGCGGTGGGGGGTGGCACCAAACTCGCCACCGTCGGCGGGTTCTTCCTCGCGCTCGCCGTCGGCATCTTCATCTTCAAGCAGGACCCGTACAAGGTACAAACATTGAAGGATGAAGGTGTCCTAGGGGTCTGGCACTAATCCGGCGTGGTCATTGTGAGTGGGTGGGTGGGTGAGCTGATTTAGTTGAAGGAGGCGAGGGTGTGTGAGTCAGTGGTGAGTGGGTTGATTTAGTCGAGGGAGAAGAGGATGTGTGCCTCCCATGTAGCATGAGCGAGCAGAGCAAGCATAATTATAACGGCGGTGTTTGAACCACGGTGGGTCGATCGCACACTTTCGGGTGTGTACGAGTAGTGTGCTTTAATAACATGTCGCTGTCGGTTTGTTTCAATAAATTTCCTAAAAGTTCCCACCCAAGCCCCTCAAGCCCCCGCACCTCTAGAAGACACAACCCCCTGCGCCTCATCGCACCATTCGATACAGCGTGGGAGGCGATGGCTACGATACACGCCCCCCCGCGCCTCGCCGCAGCGTTCAATACGCCGTGGGCGGCGGCGGAGGCAGGCGCATCCCGGGCGGCATGGCCATCCCCCCCGGCGGCGGCGGCACCCCCATCATGCCCGGCGGCGGCGGCACTCCCATCATGCCGGGCGGCGGCGGCACCCACATTTAGGGCCGTTGCAGATAATGCTCGCCACGTCATAGGTTGCCATTTAACACAATAAACCAGGGTTCAAAAATCCATCGTTCACTCTATTTGTTTTGGTTCCTTTTGCTCGCAGCGCCGGTCCTGGCCAGGGTATGAATTTGTTCGATTCAGCCGACGATTATGTACACGGTTTGAAGTCAGTAGAGGGAGCGTCTGTCGTCATCCCCCGCAAAAGAAAGAGAAGGATAGAGCTACTGACATCGCAGTCAATGACGTGGCGAGCAACATCTGGCAGGCCCTGCCCCCATCATGCCCGGCGGCGGCGGCATGCCCATCATCCCCGGCGGCGGCGGCGGCATCATCCCCGGCAGCGACCGCATACCCGGCGGCGGCGCCCCCATCATGCCCGGCGGCGGCGGCCCGCCCATCATTAGGGGCTTACACTCGTCCACATTTCAGCTCAACGTAAGCGCTTCCTGTGGGATAGGGGTTGCATTTAGGGGTTGTTTAGGGGGTGTCTGGGGGGTGTATAGGGTGTATACAGGGGTATTAGGGGGTATTAAGGGGTGTTCAAGGTGTATTTGGTGTCAGAATCAGCTCAGGTTGAGCTGGGAAATGGACGAGTGTAAGCCCCTGCCCATCATACCCGGCGGCATGCCCATCATGCCAGGAGGTCCCATACCCATTGGCGGCGCTCCCATACCAGGGGGTCCCATCATACCCCCCATGCCGGGGGGGGGTGCTCCCATCATCGGAGGGGGCATCATGCCTGCTGCCAGGGCCGTGTTGAGGTATTGTGACACCGTCAGTATCTCTTCACCATGTCCTTGAAACCACTGGATTTATCCCGCTTAATATCTCAAAGACGTGAAATGCTAGCTGAGGTGAGGCCCTGTACCGATGCGGCGAGTGTGAACGGGTACACTGGTAGAAAAGGCGGACAGAATGAGACGAATGAAACAGTTTGGTGAGGCCCTGCCCATGGGCGGCGGCATCCCGCCGTTGGGCATCCCCATCCCCCCCTGCGGCGGCCCCGGCGGCCCCCCCTGCGCCGGCGCCCCCGAGCCCCCCGGCCCCGGGCCCGGCCCCGCGCTCGGCCGCTGGCTTGGCCCACTGGCGAACATGGTGTGCGGGCGGTGCGTGACCGTCTTGTCCAGGTTCTGCGCCAGCATGCGCTCCGCCGGCGTCCCGTGCCGCTCCCCCTTGATGTAGCGGCGCAAGTTGAATTTGAAAGCAAAGTTTGAAAGCGTTTATCACCTTTTAGTTTCAAGTGCTTAGTTCCAGGCGCTTTCATCGTGGGTTTGATAGGGTCAACCTGCACTGTCCTACCTTGGTGTCCTTCTTGTACGCGAACGTCACACTGATGGGGCGGTTGCACAGGAATTGCCCATTCATCGCCTACACCCAGGGCCGTGACACGAGTGTTCCCCATTCAGCTCGATCTCACCTGATCTGGCTGTTTGCTCATAGTGTCACCTTTTCGTAACCTTTTCAGCTCAACCTCAGCATCTTGAAGGAATTAAGAAGGCTTTGCTTGAGTGGTTACAGGGACAAAGCCATAGCTGCGAAGGTATGATGGCTCGAGTGGGTTGAGGGACAAAGCCACAGGTGAAGCAGGGACGGCGAGACGAAGAAGGGGTTTGGGGTTAGGGTTCAGGGTTAGGGTTTAGGGTTAGGGTTAGGGTTTAGGGCAAGGACGGCGAGAGGAACCCCGCCTCGATGGCAGAGTCGGCGGCCTCGAAGCTGTCGTAGCTGACGAAGCCGAACCCACGCGAGTTGCCCGTGTCTGGGTCGCGCATGATCTTAGGCGTCGTGATCACCACGCTGTACCGGCGCAAATTGAATTTAAAAGCAAAAGTTAAAAGCAGTCAATCATATCATAGTTTCAAGCGCTCAAAACATAGGCGCTTTCAGCGCGGGTTTTGATGATGTCGACCTGCACCGCCCTACCACGCCGAACGCGCTGAATGTGTCGTACAGCAGCTTTTCGTCCAGCTCCGGATCCAGGTTGCCCACGAATAGGTTGGCGCCCACGTCGTTGGACCGCTTGTCCTGCCAGCAGGGTCGATGAGAACAAGCACTTGAACCGATATTGGAGCGCGACTTACCTTCAGGGTGAATGCTCATACAGACGCGCTGAGGAGGAGGAGGAGGAGGAGGAGGAGGAGGAGGAGGAGGAGGAGGAGGAGGAGGAGGAGGAGGGGGAGGAGGAAGAGGAGGAGGAGGAGAAGGAGGAGCAGGAGGAGAGAAGGAGGATGAGGTTCAACGTCGATCGAGTGCTGGTTCTCAACACCCCCCCTGCCTGGCTCGCCTTGTTGACGCGGATGGGCTTGCCGAACAGCTTGATCATGTTGAGCACCTTGATGGACTGTGGTCAGTTGAGACGGATGGGGCGGGGGGGGGAGGGAGGGAGGCAGGCGGAGCAGAGGGTCAGCGGGCTGCGTCGGAGGATGATAGAGGCTATATGCACGGAATGTCGAGCAAGGTGCGGCGAGGATTCGCTGTTCCGCAAGAGTACGAGTGCGCCACACGCCACCGAGAGAGGGGGAAATGAAATGTGTGGTGGCTCAGCCGAAGAAATTCAACCATAATATCGTGTGTGCATCATAAGCCGAAGCCTAAGAAGCGCAGACATTTTTATCATCATCGCCAAGTGATGAGGAGGGGGAGAGCAATGCGACAAGCTGGCGTCGTGAGCGGTTCGATTGACGGCGGAAAATGGAGATGGAAGTGAGCGGGCCCACTCACGTAGTCAGCATCGTCCTCCCCCCGGTACTCCACGAAAGCATACCCCTGGTTGAAGCGGCGCAAGTTGAAAATGAAAGCAAAACTTGAAAGGCAGTCCATCACACTTTAGTCTAAAGCGCTTAGATCCAAGCGCTCTCAACGAGGGTCTCATCGCTCTCAACGTGGGTCTCATCGGGTCAACCTGCACCGCCCTACCTGGTGTGCGTTGGTGACGCGATCTTTCGGCACGTACACGTTGACCACCGGCCCGCACTGCACGAACACCTCCCACACACACTCCTCCGATACCTGCGGCGGCGGGCGGTGGCGGTACAGTCAGCGCCCCGCGTTTGGCGACCACAGAGGGCACAGCGTAGAGCCCCAGCGCCCACCCCTCATAGCCAGACTTTGCTTTCTCTTGGGCCTGACAGAGAAAAGTGAGGGGGGGGGGGGCAGCGCTCCAAACCCCGCCCACGCGGGGATCCGAGAGGTTCAAACCCAGCCGAGAGCTGCTACGCTGCGCACCGATGGTCGCCAGCTTAACCGGTGATGGGGGTGGTGAACGGGGTGAGCGGGGCAATCGGGGAGGAGGGGGTTGATAGGTTTATGATACTGAGTCCGTTTGGTTTTTGGCGCGCGCACCTGCGCATCCAGGTTCCCCACGTACACCGTCGCGTCCTGGTTGCGATCGGCGGCGTGCTGCCCCAGCAGGTTGCTCCCCGCACCCGCCGTGATGCGCCCGCCTGCAGCACACATGACAAACAACGTACACAAGAGTCAGCGTAACGTACGCGCGAGCAGACTGAGATCCACACAGTGAGAACGTTTCGCTTCAGTTGAGTTCTGTTTCTCCCAGTCGCGCACCTGCTCCTCCAGGATTAACCGACATGGCCGCGGGTTCGCCCCAGACGGCGCGCTCCGATGGGAAGGTGTGTCACCGCCGGCGCGCGCTGGGGCGGGCGAGTGCGATCCGCAGGGGCCACGGGGAAACGGCGGTGTGGGCGCCCGGCGAATTGGGCACTACAGTGCAGCAGCTGCGTCTTCACGTCTGGCAGTGGAAAAAGGGGGGTGTGGCGTATGGGGGGAAGGGGGCTGGCATAAATACAAGGGGGGTTTGCGCATTGTCCGCTGTCGATGACCGGCCGACCGGTGTGAAGTGTGGCACTGGTATCGGCGCCCGCCGCCGCTTTTTGGCGGCCGCTGTTGGCCAAGCATCCCCACGCCACTACTAGCCGCCGCCGCGCACGGCCCGGTGAGCTCAATCGCGGTTGATACCAATCGCGAACACGAAGCGCCCGTGGTATCGGCGCTCGACGCTCACCGCGTGCGTGCGCGTGACACACAACAGAGCGTGAGGCAGAGGCCTGAGAGAGGGCGGCGGCGATGAGGCCTCTGGAGGAGTCGGAAATCCAGCAGGTGTTTGAGAAGCTGTTCAAGTTCGTGGGGAAGAACCTGAAGAACATCGTGGACCGCGCCGACCAGCCGCACTGCTTCCGCCTGCATAAGAAGGTGCGCCGCCTTCGCAACACACAACACGCTGCGCCGCCGCCGTTCACTGCCGTCCCTCTGGTGGCGATTTGATTTACCGAAACCTGAAAACTTTCGGCATCGCAAAGCGATTTTGCCCCAGCCCCGACAACCCGATCTGTTGGCGCCGTCTGTCGCGTCCGCACTTGTCCGTGCACAAGACGGTACGCGGACCATGCAACAAGCCGCGCCACACCCGTTCGGCGCCTCATCCCTCCTCCCATGGCCGACGTATCTGGGGTGCGCTAGCGCTAGCACAGGGTTCTTCGGAATCCTTCGCTTCGCACTGAGCGCTCCCTTCATAGCGCGGCCCACATCCACCTGTAGGGTATGCTTGCGACAAGCTCTCGGCCTTTTACAGCCGTGCGCTTTACTTTTCTGCGACCCACATCCATTTCCCGCTCGGTTTTTATTTCGCTTGGAACCATGGTCGACTTATCTGGGGTGCACTAGCGCTGGCGCGGGGTCCTTCGGGATCCTTTGCCGCGCACTGAGCGCTCCCTTCATAGCGCGGCCTACATCCACCTGTAGGGTACGCTTGCGACGTTCACGCGGCCTTTCACAGCTGCGCGCACTACTTTTCTGCGACCCATACTTCGCACTTGCGGGCGGCGAATATGTTTACCGTATTGTAATTTTTTTCGGCAGAACCCTGTTTGGCCCCATGGATACCCCCCGATCGTTTTGGCGATGATGAGAAAGTATCCGCGCTTCTTAGGCCTCGGCTTACGATGCACACACGATATTATGGTTGAATTTCTTCGACTGAGCCGCTCGAATCCCGGCAGACTTGTTCCCATGAACCAACGAGACGTCGGTCCGTTCCGTTCATCCCAACAACGAGCAGAGCTCCAAAGGAAGACTTTTACCGACACCGCCTCTTCAACGATGCTTCCTTACACGAGAACTGTTTATACTGACGCCGCCGCATCGATGCTTTCTCCCCGTGCAACAGCGCGTGTTCTATGTGCGGGAGGACATCATGAAGCGCGCGACCAACATCGCGCGCGAGCAGCTGGTAGCGCTGGTAGGCACAAGCAAATGTTGCCCATAACCTCATCGACACGCATTCTGAGCCCTCGTTTCTTTTGAGCATCCGACGCGGATCGCGCCAGTCACGACGCCCGGACGCCAGTTTGCCCCGTTACCCCACCCCCCCTGTTTGTTGGCGATGATGAGAAAGTATCCGCGCTTCTTAGGCTTCGGCTTATGATGCACACACGATATTATGGTTGAATTTCTTCGGCTGAGCCACCCATCCATCCACATCTGAACTTCGTTTTTGGACTCTCTTGCGTTTGCTAGCAATACGACCAGAACATCCTTCACAATCCCATGACGTGGCGAGCAAATTCTGCCGGGCCCGATTCGCTGGGAGTGTGCGTCGGGAAGTTCACGCACTCGGATAAGTTCAAGCTGACCATCGGCGCGCTGGAGTTGCTGGCGGCGCACGCTAAGCATAAGGTGCGTTACCACCTAAACCCTAAACCCTGACCCTCAACTCTAAACCCTAAACCTGGTAACGCACCTCATGCTTACCCACCGCTCAAACCCGTTCACGATGAACAAAACAAAATACTTTTATCCGCTTTTTGCTTTCATTGGAAATAATTAAAGCATGGGGTTGGGTTTTAAGCTTAGGATAGGTCTGCCCAGTGATGCATCACACTTCAGTCTTCAAACTGACTTCTCTGCAAAGAGCTGAAGATAAACAATCTCAGTGAAATCCCCTGAGGGCAGCACCACACATCGATCCCAGCTTGAAACCCACTGCTGTAACTACGAGCCGCCAATGAACAAACAAGACCCAAAACGCCCCAGCGACACCCCGCCCATCACACCAGTTGTCGCCCCTGACCCCACCCTGCCCCCGCTGTATCCGCCTCCCTCACCTACAGATGTGGGTGAAGCCGACGTCGGAGATGTCGTTCCTGTACGGAAACCACCTGCTCAAGTCGGGCCTGGGGCAGGGGCTTACACTCGTCCACTTTTCAGCTCAACTTGAGCCGTGTCTGACACAAGAGAACACCCTACACGCCCTAAACACCCCCTAAAACGCACTTAACACGGGATACACAATCCCTACGCGCATCCCCTTTCCCATAAAAAGCGCTCAAGTTGAGCTGAGAAGTGAACGAGTGTAAGCCCCTGGCCTGGGGCGCATCACCGAGAACACGCCGGCCAACCAGGGCGTGGTCATCTTCTCAATGTCGGACATTCCGCTCGGGTTCGGCGTGGCGGCGAAGAGCACGCAGGACTGCCGCAAACTCGACGCCAGTTCCATCGTGGCGTTCCACCAGTCGGACGTGGGGGAGTACCTGCGCGCGGAGGCAGGGGCTTACACTTGTCCACTTTTCAGCTCAACTTAAGCGCTTTTTGTGGCATAGGGGGTGCATGTAGGGGTTGATGGTGGGGTGTATAATGGGTGTGAGGGGGTGTGTAAGGTATGTAAGGTGTATTGTGCGTCAGAAACGGCTCAGGTTGAGCTGAAAAGTGGACGAGTGGAAGCCCCTGCGCGGAGGACGACATGGTGCAGGGGAAGAAGGAGTGAGAGAGGCGGGGGGGGTGACACAGGCGGGGGGTGAGTGAAACCCATGGATCATAGCACGTACGAGTTTAGACAATCTTCTAGGATAGCAGCTTGCAACGGAATCGAAGCACGTTCCGTTTCGATCACTTCACGAACGGAGTCACGATTCACGCGGCGCCTTTTTCAAGCGAAGCGAAAGGAATGCGCACCCCTGCATGCATTAGCCCCCACAATGTATCACGCGTCCTGCGTCTAAGTCACGCACTCGGGTAAATATTCTGGCTGCCATAGGGTAGCTACCTGGGGCGGTGCAAATCGAAACTGGAAGCACAAACTCGAAAGCAGGTGCCTCGTTTTTCTTTTGCTTCACCCGCTGCAGTATGAAATGAAATGAAACCAAGCGCTGTCAATAACAGTTAAACTGGCATCCTCCCCAGCCAGGGTGCCTACGTACCATGATATGGGTGGTGAGACGGTCTTCCGGGCGCGCGCCGTTGAAGGGGCAGTCCTGCCCGCGCGAGCGCACGCCGCAGCCGCGCGCCGCCGGTCGTCAGGGATGCCACGCACGATGAACATCCCGCGACAGAGCGACGGGGCCGTTGAACGCGAGCAGCAGCGCGCCGCCGACGTCCCCGCCGCCGCGCCTGCGCCCGCGCCCTCGCCTCAACCCAACGCCCCTCCTCTGGGGGCTGGGGCCTCGGGGCCGTCTGGGGTAACCGTGAAACTCGAGGCGGAGGGGGAGGAGGAGGAGGAGGAGGGGCCGCGGCGAGACGGGGCGGCGCCCGGGACCGCGCGGGTGCCAGCGACCGGGTCGCACGCCGCCCCCGCCGCCGAGCCCGCGCCTGCGCCTCATCACGACGCCCCTGCTGCGGGGGCGGAGGGCTCCGGGGTAACTCAAGTGAAAGTGGAGGAGGCGGAGAAGACACTGGGGCAGCAGCGAGACCGGCTGACGCTGGCGCTGGCGCACGGGCCCGTGCGGGTTGACTCGCACATCAAGGTCGAGGACACTGACGGGGACGACACGGATTGGGAGGTGGAGGTGGGACCGGGCGGGACGGGGGGCGACGGGGAGGGGGAGGGGGGGCTGGTGCTGCTCCCGGGGGCGGCGCACGTCCCGGCGGACGACGGGGAACGCGGGGGTGGCGTGGGGGCATCTCGCCGGAGTACCCCTGCGGACAGGGCGGCTCGGGCGAAGAGGGGGCGAGGCGATGTCCCCGCCGGCGACAACGCGCCTGACGCGCCTCCTCCGAAGAGAAAACAGGGTGGCGCGCAAGTCGGAATGTCTGGGCGCCATGGCGTGATCGAGCTCACCAGATGGCAAATCCGCAAGGCCACCCCGTGGCTCACATGGCGCGCGCGGCTGCAGCTGCCCTTTGGAACACAACTCCAAATCGGCTCATTTCCGTCCGTGGACGACGCCGCCCGGGCTTACGACGCGGAGGTTCGGCGGCGCGGGTGGGCGCACGTGCGGGCCCTCAACTTCCCGCAGCCGGAGGAGCTGGCGGCATACACACAGGCCGAAGAGCGCTGCGACGAGCGAGGTCTGCCCCTCTCGCTTGTACCGGAGCAGCCTGCCGGCACCCATATCCCAGCCGCTACGCATGGCGCCCCGGGTCAGCGGCCGCCGCAGCTCAGTGGTCAAAAACCTGGCAAGAGTGGGTTCTTCGGCGTGTCAAAAGAACGTAATAAGTGTTACAAGTCAACACCATGGCGGGTGGATGTGTCCGTGCGAGGCGCAAAGAGGGAGGTGTACGTTGTGGGATACTTCGCCATCAAAAAGGACGCCGCCCGGGCGTACGACGCGGAGATCCGGCGCCGCGGGTGGACGCTTGGCAAACGGCTCAACTACCTGGACCCGGCAGACGGCGACGCGCTGCCGCCCTCCTCCGCCGGCGCCCAGGCGCCCGGGCCCGGCTGAGGTTCGCGGTGCCGGACTGACAACGATGACGCTCCCACCACGCGCGAACGGCAGTCGCATTCAGGAGTGGGGGAGAGGCCTGAACCCTGACAAACACATAGTCTGTCTACTTGAACTGGAGGAAAGGGTTGGTCGACACCAGAAACCAACCCAACCATATTGAATACCGCAAACCAACCATGTAAAACAACAGATTAAATACCATGCATCAATACGCAAGGGCCTTATCCTCGTTCCCTTTCCAGCCTGACCTGTGTAATCTTGAGCTGTTTGGACCATGAAACCACAGAAGCTGTCCCAGCTTGACGCCTCGAAGATGCACAAGTTGAGCCACCACGGAACCGCGTTGAGGCCCCTGCTCCCTGCTCGGCGGGGGAAGCTGGCGGCGCTCCCGGGGCTGGTGGGGAGGGCGTGCCTCGGCTGAAGCGGCGGGTTCCGCTGCATTCATATCGCATATTACACGGAGTCATATTTCTATTTGTCGTCGCGTTATGTTGCACCGGCGGCGTACGTTGAAGCACAATTGCTATGCAGGCGTCAAGATGCGCCGTGTTCGTCCAGTCACCTCGGCATTTCCACGGGCAGCGGGCGGCGGGCAGCTGGCGGCGCGATACGACGGAGGTGGTTTAGTGGTGTTTGTGAGTCACAGGCTGAGCGATTCATTGAATCCCTCCTACTAATCGTCGTGCTAGAGGCTGCTATGAACAGACAATCTATGATATGTGATATGAACATACAATCTACGTACAAGAGCGACAGATATGAACCAACAGGATGATTTATGTACTATTTACGGCTCAAAACCTGCAGGCGCCCGACACCAGCGGCTGGTAGACACGTTCGCCTCATCCCACGGGCAGCCGTGCTCCCACGCCCACTGCGACACGTGCAAGAGCCCGCCCGCCGCGGCGAGTGGACGCTCACAGGAGGCGGCGCGCTCCCTCGCCCTGGGCAGCGGCAGCTGCGAGCTGCTGCACGCCGCTCACGCCGATCATGCCGCTCACCAGGGGCTTACACTCGTCCACTCCTCAGCTCAACCTGAGCCGTCTCTGACACAAAATGCACCCTGCATCCCCCCTGATACTCCTTGATACCCCTGACACCTCCTAAACACCCCTTAAATAACCCCTAGATGCACCCCTATCCTACATCAAGTTGAGCCAAAAAGTGGACGAGTGTAAGCCCCTGCCGCTCACGTCGTTGGCGCTCGGGCTGGCGAGCCAGTCCACCGCGCCGGCCACGTTTGCGCCGCCCGCAGGGCAGGGCCGGGTACGTCACGCTCGCCACGTCGTGTGATGCCATTGAACTCAGTTAACGATGGAGGATGAACTCAATAAGCGAATCTGCACAGGTGCGCCATGAGCAATCAGCTGGATGATGCCGGCTGACCGGGCCTCAGCTGGAGGAGACAGAGGAGGGGAAGGAAGATCCGGCCAATGTGTACAGGTGCACCATATAGAAACAGTTGAATCGGTCCCTACCTGCGGCAGGCTGCCCAGGTCGGCCTGAGTGAAGCGGCCCGTGGGCGCCGCCGCCTGCAACTCGAGCGTGGTCTGCACAAACTCCGCCGCCGCGCGCCCCTGGAACCCCGCCAGGTCCGCATGTTAAAGTCCAAGTTGAAAACGAAAACGATCCGCTCGTCACATCGCCGCATTTTGTTAAACCCTCATTGCTAAATGTCATTGTATGACGTGACTTGGCCCTACCTGGTTAATGCTGTCGATGCGCGCGCGCAGGCCGGCAGGCATCCTGGCCAGTACGGGGTTGCCCCCCGTCATGTCGCCGCCGAGGATGCCGGTGCCCAGGCGCGGGTCGAAGATGGTGCCGCCCAGGATGCAGGGGCTTACACTCGTTCACTTCTCAGCTCAACTTGAGCGCTTCTTATGGGATAGGGGGCGCGCGTAGGGATTGTGTAGCCCGTGTTAAGGGGGTGTTATGGGGTGTGTAGGGTGTGTAGGGTATATTTGTGTGTCAGACACGGCTCAAGTTGAGCTGAAAAGTGGACGAGTGTAAGCCCCTGCCAGGATGCCGCCGCCCATCATGCCGCCGTTGCCGGGGAAGAGCGCGGCGGCGGCGGCGGGGTTGGCGGCGGCCTGGTTGATGCCGTCCACCGCGGTCTGCTGTGCCGCGGACAGCTGCGCACTCGTCGCGTCCAGGGGGCAGGGCCGCACATAAGATGGCTTGTAACGGAAGGTGACCTGTCAAGTGTGACTAGTGTGACTAGTGTGACATGTGAGCGGAAGGAAGCCGTCTCTCCCCCTCTATTCCTCTTCCCTCTCTCCCGCGATCCGTCCCCTTTCCTTCCCCCTCTCCCTCTCCCTCTCCGTCTCCGCCCCATCTATTGTTATATATTTCCCTCTCTCGTGTCTCGTGTTGATTCAAACACCCAATGAAGGCGAAGCGTTTCTCTCTCGGAAGGTGAAGCGACTCTCGTTCTCGTGACTACGACAAGTGAGGCCCCGCCTGGGTGACGCGCGCGAGGTTCAACGAATCCACCACCGCCTCGCCGATGACGGGCTCGCCGCCGAAGAGGGGATCGCCGCGGATGAAGTTGGCGACGCCGCCGCCGACGCCCCCGAAGAGCCCGCCCCCGACGATGCCGCCCCCGAAGAGCCCGCCGTCGTTGTTCTGGAAGGGGCCGCCGCCGGCGGCGTTGCGGGCGTTCAGGCGCGCGGCGAGGTCGTCAGCGTTGTAGAGGTCGTTCGCGGCCTGGGTGGCGCCGGCGATGCCCTCAGCGGCGCGGCGGCCGTCCTCCGCGAGCGCGTTCATGTCGTCCTGCGTCATCTGCGTGCTGGCCTGCGCGGCGGCGGAGGTGACGGCGAGGGCGGCGAGGGCGGCGAGGAGGACGGTACGCGCCATGGCGGCACAGGGGGGCGGGGGCGGGGTACGGAGGGGACGTGGGAGGGCGGTGCGGCGCGGTGCGTCGGCGAAGTTGCACGCAGGAGGGGCGGACGAGGGATACCAGGTAGCGCGAAGCTGTAGCGAAAAGGTTTTTCGTGACTCGCTTGGGTGCCCAAGTCAGTTCCGGGCTCAGTTCGTCGATCGCCAGTCATCGTTCGTAAGTTTCGATCACAGGCGGATACGCTGAGCGATTCATTGAAAACCTCCTTTCATCTCCTACTAATCGTCGTGCAAGTGGCTGCTATGAACAGGCAACCTATGATATGCGATATGAACAGACAATCTAATGTCTACGTACGCGAGTCATGGATATGAGACAGGACGACTAACTTACGATTTACAATCTTCAAATTAAGCACCTGAAGGCTCTCTGCAACAAATGGCACCACCGCCGGGGGTATCGGTTCAGAACAGCACGCGCGGCTCCAGCATTCCCACCAGCCGACCGGCCGCGGCCTGCCTCTGCCTCTGCCCGTACCCGTCATCGTCACCAGCGTTGACTTCGAAGGTGGGATTAACGCGGCCTCCCAAGAACCCGTCCACGCACTGCGCTGTGCCGC
>Ga0307489_10000649_pt1 | contig 21636 bp, 36 predicted proteins | sample SB12metaG_FD_202247 | JGI IMG/M metagenome (GOLD analysis project Ga0307489, IMG submission 202247) | Sea-ice brine microbial communities from Beaufort Sea near Barrow, Alaska, United States - SB 1.2 | ecosystem: Environmental > Aquatic > Marine > Coastal | place: USA: Alaska | collected... | reverse complement strand
TCGACGGCGAGCCCGGAGCCAGGAACCCGGCGATGTCGCTCGTGGACGAGGTAGGGCGGTGCAGGTTGCACTCATTCGAAGCCCGTGGCGTTGCCGCAGTACTGGCGTCAGCGCTCGAAAGTCGAAACTAAAATGTGATGAACCGCTTTCGAAATCCGCTTCTAATCCCAACTTGCGGCCAGAGTGACAAGATATAGAGGATCGATCTCCAGGATGACCATGAATCCTGTCGTCCTGTCGACTTGAGGATGACCTTATAATCCTAAATATAGCCTTAGAATCCTGAGGCTGACCCCCAAAATCCTGTCATCCAGTCATCCTGTAGATCAACCGGACGGTGTGACCAGATCATATCTTGTCACTCTGCTTGCGGCGCTACACCGAGGCGCGTCCCAAGGCGCGCGCGGTGCTGGCGTTGCGGCGGCGGCGCGCGGCCGACGCACGCGCCGCGCGGCGCCAGCTGCAGCAACTGCAGGCCCCGGTAGGGCAGTGCAGATTGACCGTATTACAACCCGCGTTGAAAGTGCGCCTGGTCTCCGCGCTTAAAACTACAATGTGATGAACCGCTTTTAGACTTTACTTTTCAATTTCAACTTGAGCCGCTACACCCTGGGCGACATCCGCGCGGCGGAGAAGCGCCTCCAAGCCGCAGCCGTCGACGACCTCCTCGCCGATGCGCGAGCTGCCGCCGCCGCCGTCGCCGCCGCCGGCGACGATCGCCGACGGGATGCGGCCCCCCAGCGGCAGCAGCCTCAGGCGGCGGGCCCGGCCCATCGTCGCGGCGGCCCCTCAGCGGTGGCGGCCACCCGACCGGCGCCCGGGGCCTTCGGCGCCGCGCCGTGGCGGGTGCTGCTGTCGCGGCACGCCCTGGCGCAGCTCACCGCGCTGGACCTGCACTTAACGCGCGCCGCTGTCGCCGCGCTCGCCGTGCTCGCGGCCGGCCGCGGCTGGGCCACGATGCGCGAGGCAAGCGCCGCAGTGGTCGCCAACGAGACGCGCCTCTTGGTCGCCGACGTGGCGGTGGAGACCTCCGCAGTGATGGAGGTGGCACCGCACTGCGTCTTCGGTGGGGGGGCTGGCGGAAAATGTCATGTCCCTCGCCACGTGATATCCCTCGCCACGTCATATCCCGTAGGATGCAAAATGACTCAAGACACGGTCGGGTCTAAAGTGTGGATGGAAGATAAAATGGAGTGACATGGCAGGCAGTATCCGCCCGACCATGATCGGCGGCGAATATGCGCAGGTGTTGCGGGTTCACGCGCTGGAGCGCACCCCCGAGGGTGTCGACGCCGCCACCGCGTTTGTCGCCGCCGCGCACGTGCTCGCCGCGGAGTCGGCGCCCGTCTTCCTCGGCCTCCGCTCGCCCGCCGTCGCCGCCGCCGACGCGCAGCTGCCGGCTACGTACTCGGTTCATCGGTGGCTCGGTGAAGACTCGGCGCCCCCCGCCGCCGCCGTGCAGCGGCCGGCTGGGTTGGTGGAGACTCGGCTCCCGGCGCGCGTTGGGGCTGGCAGCCTCTACGACGGGTGGTCCCCCCGGTAGCGGCCCAGCGGAGGCGCGACTCCAGAGGTGCTGCGCTTCCACCTCCTGACGGACGAGCTCGCTGCCGCCGCGTGGCATGGGATGGACGGGGGTGGCGGAGGCACCGCGTGGGCGTCGGCGGCGGGGGGCAAGCGTGAAGCGGACGCGGCAGCGGACGCGGCAGCGGACAAGTTCCCGCTGGTGCTATCCCCGCGCGAGCAGGATCTGACGGTGCAGTGCCTGCGCGAGGACCTGCTGGTGCTAGGCCGCGGCGGCACGGGCAAGACCACGGTGATGGTGCACGCCATGGCGGCGGCGGCGGAGGAGGACGGCGACGATGCGCGCGTGCTGTTCCTTACTGTGAACCGCAACCTCTGCCTTTCGGTTTTGCGCCAGCTGGTCTCGCTGCGTCGGGGCGCTGAGCTCGCGAACCCGGTGGCGGCGGCGGCGGCGGCAGCGGCTGGCGCTGCCGTGCTGCAAGCGGCGGGCGGCGGCGGCGGGGGCGGGGATTCGAGGGGATTGGAGGATGGGGGGGTAGCGCCGGCCCCGGCGGCGCTGTGCGACGCGGCGGACGCGGCCTGGTGGCCGCTGTCCATGCCGTCACGCACGTGGCTCCTCAAGCTCGACGCCTCGCTCCTCGACCCCTTCCTCCGCCGCGAGCCCCCCGCCGCCCCCGGCGGCTCTCCCCGTATCGTCCACGCCGACGTTTCATTCGTCGCAGCCCTCCTCGGCACCAGCGGTGCCACCGCCCTCGACGCGTCCCCCGCCGCCGCCGCAGTTGCCGCCGATCACGACGATCCCTCGGGGCCCGCGCGGAGGAAGGTCGGCGGGCGGAAGGCTGCCGCCGCCGGTGGCGGCGGCGGCGGCGGGCGGGGTCGCGTGTTCGCCGGTTTCGAGTTCTGGGAGGCGGTGTACGACAAGCGCGCAGCGCGGAGCACGTGGAAAGGAATGGGCGTGGGGGCGCTGTGGACGGAATTCTGCACGCACGTCAAGGGCAGCCGGAGCGCGTTGGCGAAGGACACGGGGCATCTGACTCGCGAGGAGTATCTGGCGCTGCCCGACCGGGCGACGGCGGTGCCGTTGCGCCACCGCCCGGCGACCTACGACGCCTTCGAGGTATACGAGAAGGCGCGCCGCGACGCCGGCGCGTCCGACCTCTGCGACTTTGTGCAGCACCTGCACCGCCGCGTCGTGGCGGGCCAGATGCGCGGCGGCGGTGGTGGCCCCGCCGGCGTCGGCAGCCGCCCGACGCATACCTTCATCGACGAGGTGCAGGACTTTACGCCGGCCGAGCTTGAGCTCGTGCTCGCGTACGCCGGGAACGCTCGGGTGACGGCGGCGGGGGACACGGCGCAGACGATCACGCGGGGGACGACGAGCTTCAAGTTCGCGGCGGTGTCGGCGGCGTTCTACCTCGCCGGTCGCACCGCGCCCGTGGAGACGCTCACCACCAACTGGCGCACGCACGGCGGCGTGCAGGCGATGTGCTCGGCCGTGGTGCGCGTCATGTGCCGCCGGTTCCCCGGCGCCGTGGACAAGCTGCCCGAGGAGCGCGCGCACTTCGCCGGCCCGCCCCCCACCTGCCTTCCCGTGGATCACTTGGACGCCGCCGCCGCCGTGCTCTTCGTCGCCGAGGGTTCCGTCATGGATCCCAAGACCATCTACCTCACCGAGCTTGGCGCGCACCAGTGTGTCATCGTGAGGAGGCCCGCCAGCCGCGCCGCGCTCCCCGCCGAGTTCGTCTCCGGACTGTGCTTCACCGTTGAGGAGGCCAAGGGTCTGGAATTTGCGGACGTCGTCGCGGTGAACTTCTTCACCGACAGCGTGGCCACACCGCGGCAGTGGGAGGCGGTTCTGCGCGGCTGGGAGCGTGCGGGTGGGGATGACGACGCGGGGGACAGCGGCGAGCAGCAGCAGGAGCGGGAGCAGGATCAGGTGAGCGCTGTTATGCTGGAGGAGCTCAAGATGCTGTACGTACTGTGCACGCGCGCCAAGCGGCGGCTCATCTTCGTTGAGGCGGACCCCAGCGCGCGCGCCGCCTTCTTCGACGCGGCCCAGCGCGCCAAGCTGTCCTTTGCGCGCCTGCCACCGGGCGGGGCGCGCTTCGCGAAGGCATCGTCGGCGGAGGAGTGGCGCGCGCGGGGCGCCTCGCTGCTGTCGACGCAAAAGAATTATGACGCCGCGGCGACGTGCTTCCGCAACGCCGGCGACGTCGCGGGGTGGCTCAGCGCCACTGCCGAGGCGGCGCGGGCACGGGCGGTCGCCGCCGGCCCTGCCGCCGCCGCCGCCACCGAGCGAGATGCGGACCTCGACGGCGCCGCGCGCTGCTATCTCATGCACGCCGCCGCTGCCGCCGCGCCCGCGCATGGTGCCGGGGGCGGCGGCGGCGAAGGCGGCAGCGGGTCCACGGCGGAGGTGTGCGGCGCCCTGGTGAAAGCCGCGTACTGCCTGCACCGCCTCAAGCGCCACGCCGCCGCCGCCGCCGCGCTGGAGCTCGTCGGCTGCCGCACCGCCGCCGCCGCCTGCCACCTTCACGCCGCCGCCGCCACCAACGCCAACGACGACGACGACGCGGAGGAGGGGGCGGCGGAGACGGCGGGGGCGGCACTCGCCGCCGCCGCCACGGTGCTGCGCGGCAACGGCAACGGCAATGTTGCGCGGGCAGCACAGCTGTTCGCGGCGGCAGCGGTGGGCGGGCGGCGCGCGCGTGAGGTGGCGCGTGCCGCTCTGTCCGACAAACGCGGGGACATCGACTGGGCCGAGGCGCAGCGCGTTGCCCGCCTCGCCGCCGCGCGCTAGCTCGCATCGGCTCGCCCTTGTGTGTTGCGCGCGCGATCACGTCCCCCAGCCCAAGCCGCGGTGGTTTGAATAGTATAGATTTAGCTAGGCTGATGATGTGGTATGATGACGATGTTGTATCCTATATGGAACAAATAGGAAATTATAGCTCGATGCTATCGCTGCTGCCCCCAGGGGGCAACGTCGGTGATAATGATGATGATTAATTAATGATGATATGATGATAACAATTCAAAAAAACATAACATGACTCGGCCCCGTCTCCGTAGCGCGTGGTCTCAGACCGTCGCGGCGACAATCGCACCAATATTGGCAACCGCAGCATGAGACAACAACAAAACGCGAGCAGTCTGAGCGCCCGCCTGCGCTCTCCTCAGGCTTCACCACGAGGCCCTCCGACGGGGTGCGGCCGGTGGGCCACTCGTCCGCCGTCTCGTGCACCTGCCCAGCGTGGGGCTTCAAGGACTGCGTGTTCGGGAGAATCACCCCTCTCTTGGAATCCCTAAACCCTACTCCACCGTGCCGTATATCCGTATCCGTATTCGGAACTCCTCGACCTTGGATGATACCGGTACACCACGAATAAAGGGACTATAAACGGACTGCGAGAAAAAACAGTCAGGGAGGCGAATCGACAATTTTGCAAACAGGCATTCAAAAAGGAAAATCACGGCACCCACTGGGCTCCATGGTTGGGAGTGGTGTACGAGTACTGGTACCGTCGAACAAACGCACGCGCCGAATAAACTTGCTTTCACAGTTGCTGGTAAGTGACAATTTATTGCCGCCCGTACTTCAATTCAAGAGTTTACCGCCGAAGACACCCGAACCCTCTTTAAAATTATATTTCATTCGCTGCCGAATCGAACCCTCTTTAAAATTATATTTCATTGGAGCCTCGCCCGCAGCGCGCAAGGAGGGAACCATATACATGTACAGCTCTACTATAGATGTGTTAATAATCAACTCAGAATACTTTCTTTTCATTTGTCACATGAAATCACCACAACGCACAAGTCAAGTCCTTCCTTCAATTATTCACCCTCTCAATCAATCTAATCTACTTACCCTCTCCATCGATGCAACTACCTCTTCCGACCCGCTCTCCCCACTCCCTCCCCCGCTCTCCTCCTTCTCTGCCCTCTCTCCCTGTACACCTCTGCCGCCCCCCGCGGTCACCAACCCCTCCACAGCACACACCCCACACCCCCCACACCCCCCACACACACCCCACCCACACACACCCCCTTCAACCCACCCCACGCACACCCCCTTCAACCCCACCCCACATCGCCCCCCCCACCCCCACCCCCTTCACACCCCCACCCGCGATCACCCGAAGTTCCGCAGCACCCGCCCGGCCCCCAGCACCAGCCGCTTCGTCACACTCCCATCCGCCATCACCATCCGTCGCAGGTTCCAATGCACGTACAACAGGCACGCAAAGGGCGCGGCGGCCGGTCGGACCGCCGCGCGCGCGGCCACCGCGGCGGGTCGGACAGCTAGGCGGACCGGTCGGACTGCCGCGCGGACGGCGACACGGACAAGGCGGCCGGACACTGCGGCCGGTCGCACGGCCACGCGGACAGCTTTCCGCAATAAAAACCTCCCCCTCCCTTTCCCCTTTTTCCGGACGGCGCAGCCGGCCACACGCTAGGGCCTGGCAAATGTTGTTCAGGTTTAGGGTTTAGGGTTTAGAGTTACGGGTTTAGGGTTGAGGTAGGGTTTAAAGCCACAGCGGAGGATGCCATTTGATTCAATGTATGAGGGTTCAAATGCCGGTCGATGACGTGGCGGGCAACATCTGGCAGGCCCGGCCCTACCACACGCGGGCGCGGGCGGAGGGCAAGCAGTCACCTGCCTGTACTCCGCTTGCCCTTCCCGCTACGAGTCGGCCGGCTCCCCTCCCCGTCCTCCACACCCCCCATGTCCACGTCCCCCTCCTCTCTCGAGGGTCAAGCGTGTTTTCACTCCGATGAAACCCAAAGTTAGCCGAACAAATTTGTGCCTAAGGACATTGATTACTAGGGCATAGCATCATCTTTTGGCATGTGTATTGAATCATGCTCGCCGCATCATGGAATGCCATTTGCTTTTACACAATAACCGAGGGTTTCGAATGTGCTGGATGACGGGGCAAGCACTAGCACAATTCACTCCGCCCCACCTCCTCTGACTCCCCCGACTCTGCGAGCTCCCCCTCCCCTTGCTCTGAGCCCGCCTCCGACCCCCCGGCCCCGGCCCGGGTGTAGCGGCGCAAGTTGGATTTGAAACCAAAATTTGAAAACAGTTTATCGTAGTTTAGATTCAAGCGCTTAGTTCTAAACGGTTGCAACTTGGGTTTGATAGGGTCAACCTGCACCGCCTTACCCCGGCCCCGGCCGCTGCCTCGTCTTCCTTGGCCTAGAGCCAGGGGCTTACACTCGTCCACCTTCCGGCTCAACGTAAGCTCTTTCTGTTGAATAGGGGGTGCATCTAGGGGTTGTTTATGGGGTGTGTAGGAGATGATAGGGGGTATAGTGGGTGTTTAGGGTGTATTTCGGGTCAGAAACGGCTGAGGTTGCGCAGAAAAGTGGACGAGTGTAACCCCCTGCCTGGAGCGCCAGGTCCCCGGCCGGCCCCTCCTCGTCCGATCCCCCCACGGTCACGTCATAGTACGGCTCGCACTTCGGCCGGAGCCGAGGGCCCAGTGTGTGATGCCACGCTTGCCACGTCATAGGACGTCGTTTCACCCAAGAGACGAGGGTCTGCAACGCAGTGAAATGAGGTGGTGGGCGATGACGTTATTCCCTAGTGCCTGGTCTGTAATCCGTACTAGATGTAGTACTTCGTACTACATGTAGTACGGTTGAAATTTGGTGATCTGGACCAAAGACATATGTGTTTTGGTGATTTGGCCAAAACTCACACTGTACTACAAAATAAGATCCGTACTACAGAGCAGACCAGGCACTAGGGGGGCACTGCCTTGGTTTGACCGCGGAGAAGCACACGGGCTCCGGCACGGTGAAGTCACCCGCGGCACTCAGCACCACGTAGGCGCCCGTGTTGTAGCGGCGCAAGTGGAATTTGAAACCAAAAATTGAAGGCACTTCCTCATGTTTTAGTTTCAAGCGCTCGGTTCCAGGCGCTGTCAACGTGGGAGTTGAATTTGAAACCAAAAATTGAAGGCACTTCCTCATGATTTAGTTTCAAGCGCTCGGTTCCAGGCGCTTTCAACGTGGGGTTGATAGGGTCAACCTGCACCGGCCTACCTTGTTGTGATGGCGCACGTCGTCGGCCTCCACGAACTGCGGGTAGTCGGGCGCGCTGAATACCGTGCACCAGGGGCTTACACTCGTTCACTTTTCAGCTCAACGTAAGCGCTTTCTGTAGGATAGGGGGCGCATTTAGGGGTTGTGTAAGGGATGTTTAGGAGGTGTTAAGGTGGTAGAAGGGGGTATTAGGGGATTTTAAGGGTGTGTTTTGTGTCAGATACGGCTCAGGTTGAGCTGAAAAGTGGACGAGTGTAAGCCCCTGCCGTGCACAGCTTCCCCACCCCCGGCAGATCGTGGTCCACGCAGAACCCGTCCCGCGTGCAAGGCCCACAACGTCAATAGTCCGATTTCGGTATATCGCCTGGGTGAAATGCCCATACCGAGTTGCGGGCAAAGCGTCAGCGCTCAGCGCGGAAAAGCGGGCGTCAGGTTGCATGCCCATACAGAGTTGCGGGCAAAGCGTCAGCGCTCCGCGCGGGAAAGCGGGCGCCAGGTTAAATGCCCATACAGAGTTGCGGGCAAAGCGTCAGCGCTCGGCGCGGGGGGCGATATACCGAAATCGGCCTATTGGAGCTCTGTGGTACAATGAGGGCATAAGCACGTCACATGGAGCTCTTTGGTAAATTGAGGGTATAACCACATAGAGTGCCATCGTGTTTTGCGAGACAACCATCGCTGATGTTACTGGTTACTGCTAACCGCTCACCGCTTACTGAATCTGATTACTGTTTAGTGGAGGAATGGAGGAGGAAAAAGTGAATGTGTGCTGGCACACTATGAGCAACGAGTGAGGAGACACTGGGCAACGAGTGAGGAGACACTGGGCAACGAGTGAGGAGACACTGGGCCTCGCCTGTATGCTGGCCAGGCCGGGGCGGCCGTCGCGCGCGTCGGGCCCCTCGTGCGAGCGGAGGATCAGCCGCAGCCCGTTGGTCAGGGGCTTACACTCGTCCACTTTTCAGCTCAACTTGAGCCGTTTCTGACACAACATACACCCTAAACACCCCCTGGTACCTCCTGACACGTCCCGGACACCCCCGGAACAACCCCTACATGCACCCCCTATCCCACAGAAAGCGCTAAAGTTGAGCCGAAATGGACGAGTGTGAGCGCCTGCCGTTGGTCTGCAGGAACTGCTGCGTGGCGTCGGGGCCGAACATGGTGCCGATGCCGCGGTTGTCGTTGGCCACCAGGCCCGCGCCGCAGGGCCGCAGGTTTAGGGTTTAGAGTTTAGGGCTTAGGTTTTTAGGGTTTAGTGTTTATTTCGGGTCCGCAAGGCCGCCCGCTGCTCGCGGAACCACTGTTTGCTCATAGTGTACACAGGTAACAGTGCGCGGCGGCGGGAGGAGGAGGAGGAGGAGGAGGAGGCGAGTGTGTATCCGGCACAGTAAAAGGTGACAGTGGGTTTAGGGGATAGGATTTAGAGTTTAGGGTTTAGGGTGTGGGGTGTAGGGTTTAGGGTTTAGGTTTTAGTGGGTCCCCACGGCCCTACGGGCAGGACGTTGCCCGCGGGGTCGGACCACAGCACGTCCCCGGCGATCAGCGTGTCCCCCTCCGACTCCTAGGGCCCAGTACAAATCAACGGTTGCATTTGAGTCAACAACCGGGGGTTGGCAAGCGTGTTTAACGAGATTGTGAGCATTTGCAAATTCTGCCAGGCACAAATCAACGGTTGCATTTACCTCAACAACCGGGGGTTGCCAAGCGTGTTTAACGAGATTGTCAGCATTTGCAAATTCTGCCAGGCCGTACCCCATCCGGGTCCGTGCCCCCCTTTGACGCCCGCTCCAAATCCGCCAAAGTTCCGATTCTAAACGTCTCAGGCTTCCCCGCCCCCGCCGCCTTTTTCCCCGCCCCCGCCCCCTTCTTCCAGGGGCTTACACTCGTTCACTTGTCAGCTCAACGTAAGCGCTTTTGGTGGGACAAGGGGTATTTACGGGGTGTTTAGGGAGTGTTTAAGGCGGGGGTGGAGGGGGTCTTAAAGCATTCAGGGGGTGTGTCGAGTGACAGAAACGGCTCAGGTTGAGCTGAGAAGTGGACGAGTGTGAGCCCCTGCCTTCTTCCCCCCTTTGGCCTTCTCAGGTTTGCCCCGCCACAGCCCCCCGTGCAGAACCTGGCAGGAGGGTCATTGACAACAAGCAGCCGAACCGAGCTCGGGGCATGACTTACCGGGTGCCTTCAGGGTGAATGCAGTACTTCATACGGATGCTCGAACTCGGCTCGTCGATTGAACGTCGGTCGAATGCTTGTTATCAATAACCCCCCTGCCAGGGTGTTGGGGCCCACAAGCCAGGGGCGTACACTCGTTCACTTTTCAGCTCAACCTGAGCCCTTTCTAACTCAGAATACACCCTATACACGTCCTGATGGCCCCTGCCACCTGCAAAACACCCCTTCTACAGTTCCTAAATGCACCCCCTATCACATAGAAAGCGCTTACGTTGAATCGAAAAGTGGACGAGTGTAAGCCCCTGCCACTAGCGCGGCCAGCGGCAGTGCGGCGCTGAGGGTCATGAACATGCGGTACAACGCCTGCCCGGGCGACTTGCCGTACTTGGCCAGCAGCCAGGGGCTTAAATTGTCCAAATTTAAGCTCAACGTGAGCACTTTCTGTGGGATACTCTGGTTGACGTCAGTGGTTCAATGGCAAAAACGGCTGAAGTTGAGCTGAAACGTGGACGAATGTATGCCCCTGCCAGCAGCTCGCGCTTGTAGCCGTACACCTGGGTGCAGAACTCGCACTCGTGGTTGCCACGCAGCAGGAACACGTTTTGGGGGAACGCCACCGTACGGTAGGGGCAACTAGCAATCGGGGGGGATATTTATGAAAAGGTGGTATAGGGGTCTAATGATTGGAGCTAATCGGTAATTCGTAAAATCAAGGGCTCTGATGCCATTCCCTCACTGAAAACTGGGAGATAAGGTCGGCAGCGTTGTGACGCGGGACTGTGGCGTTGGCAAGCAGCAACACACACTACACCGCTCTGTGCAAGGTGACTGTACATGTTGAAGGCGAGCTGTTTCATAGTGGTAAACACCACCGGAACGGGCGGCGCACTACGAGCGAACAGTCAGGTAGTCAGGTGATATAATACCAGGCCTAAGATGGAGCAGACAGAGTCGTGAATGGAGCAGGAGCATGTGTTAGCGTGTAGTGGTACAGTATGAGCAAACAGTCCCAGCATGTGTCAGCGTGTACCGGTACAGTATGAGCAAACAGTGGCGGCCTACCTTCCAGGCCATGAGCACGGAGAGCACCTCGATGTAGCGGCGCAAGTTGAAATTGAAAGCAAAGTTTAGAAGCGGTTCTTCACATTTTAGTTTCAAGCGCTTAGTTTCAGGCGCTTTCAACGCGGGTTTGATAGGGTCAACCTGCACCGCCCCACCTCGACCCCCCACGCGCCGCGGTCCACGAAGTCGCCGTTGAAGACGAACCACTTGGCAGGGGCTTACACTCGTTCACGTTAGAGCTCAACTTGAGCAACTCCAGGACACGATCAGGAGGTAAGTTGGGTTGTACGATGGACAGAAGAGCTCAAGTTGAGCTGGAAATGGGAACGAGCGTAAGCCCCTGCCAGTTGGTGGGCGACGGGGTGCCGGCGAGTTGGATGAGGCGCAGCACGTCGTGCAGCTGCCCGTGCGTGTCGCCCACCACGTTCACCTTGACGTCCGCGCCGCCCGCGCCGGGTGCCAGCTGCGGCGCGCAGGGAGGAAATGCGTATGAGCAAACAGTCATGCCGCACCGGTGGCGTATACCGGTACACTACGAGCAAACAGTCCGGCCGCATTGGTGCCGCATACGCAGTGGCGACCCGGGACCCGGGACCCGAGAGCGTGGGGGTGGCTTGGAGGCGGAGGCTCAGGCGTGGAGGGAGGAGCGGGGGGGCAGGGGAGAGGGGGGGGAAGAGGGGTGGGAGAGGGGGGGAAAGAGGGGTGGGAGAGCGGGGGAGAGCGGGCAGAGGGAGGGCGGGGGTACGAGTAGTGGCGTAAGGAAGTGGGGTGCAAAGCGGCGTCGTCGTTAATTCGCAATGCCGGCGGCAAATTGTGGGTTTGGGCATGCACCTGATGCGGGGGCGGGGAGAGGACGTGGGGGAGAGTGGGAAAGGCGGGGCAGTGCGGGGGAAGCGGGGGGGCGCAGGGGGGCATGGGCGGGGGTACCGGGGTATAGGACGCAAGATTCGGCGGCAATGTAAAATGCTTGGTTTTTAAATGGTTAGGCCAACGCGCACCCTGACGAGGGTGCCCTCGGTGTTGAGGACCTCAGTGCACGCCTTGAAGAGCTTTTCCTTGACAGCCCTGGGCAGCACCTTGGCGAGGTGGCTGGGCGGCTGCCCGGACCGCGAGTTCGCCTGCAGTCAGGGGCTTACACTCGTTCACTTCTCAGCTCAACTTGAGCCGTGTCTGACACAAGAAACCACCCTCCACATCCTAGACACCCCTTCAAACCCCCTTAATACGGGCTACATAACTCCTATGCGCACCCCCTGTTCCTTACAAAGCGCTCAAGTTGAGCTGGAAAGTGAGCGAGTGTAAGCCCCTGCCTCCAGTGCCGCGGACAGCCGCGCACACCACGCCGCCGACAAGTGCCCTCCCACCGGCCATTCCACCGCCACTACCTCCCCGGCTGAGGCCGTACTCGTCGTTTTGTTGTTTTGGATTAGGCGCGCCATGTTTTAGACGCCACTCCCCCGGTCTGCCGGTAAAGCGCCGAGAGGCCCGACAGCAAGTAACAGGGGCGGGTCCCGGCGACGGTTGTGAGTCGCGGTAAGCGGGCGTCGAAGGTTCAGCTACATTCAGATTCTTGGCGCCAAAAAACATTTGCATTGGCCGAAAACGCAAGCCCCGCGGGCAGACCGCCAGATCCGGTCGGATGTCCGGCCGCTGGCAGGCAGATCTCTTGTCCGTTGACGGCACCCGCACTCGACGTGAAGACGGTTAGCCAACGGTCGCTCGCGGGACACTTTGAACAACGCGTACCGCGCAACCGGCGATGCCGGTAAACGATGGAAGCCCCACCGTATCGGGAGTGGGGACGTCGTTACCACCCGCGACCACGCCCGAAGTCGGGCGCGCTGCGAACCGGAACGATGAACACCTGCGAGACAGGTGCGAGAGCAAATTTTTGAAGATGCCCGGGCAACCCCGCGGCCCATGCGCCGCGCCGTCTGTCGCCGCCGCCGACGCCGCCGCTGCCGCTGCCACCTCGCGTGTTGGCCCCGCAGCCACCCCTTGACCCTCCATCCCTCCGCGCGCCGCTGCCAGCCGCTAGCCCACCCTCGCCACCCCCGCGCGTTAGCTTTGCGCGAGCGGCGCGGGCTGCGGCGAGTTCGTATTCGTATTCTTTCGCAACCACAGCCGACCTTCGTAACACAGCCGCGTGCGTTGTCTCTCTCCTCCCCGGCCCGCCGTGCGACGCCCGGGATGCCCGCCAATAACCCTTCTGACAGCTTCGGTTCCCCCCTCGCAGCACGGCGACGGACGCGGATGACGACGACTGCGTGATGCTAGGCGGCACCCCGGAAGTTTCCCCAGAACTTCAAAAAGTTGGCAACGGGGACGGGGACGGGGATGGGGATGGGTTGGAGGACGAGGGCGGGGACGAGGACAGGCCGACGTCGCCGGAGGCGCTGGAGGGCGCGATGGGCAGCGCGGGCGCTGGTATGGACCTAGACTTGCGCGCGAGCGACGGCAGTCCCAAGTAGGGCCTCGCAGAAATTGCTCGCCACGTCAAGCGCGTCGCACTTTGAATCCTCGTTTCTTGAGATACCAGCCAGGTAACCGATGACGCGTTCCTCCGAATATCTACCAGGCCCTCGTCCGAGGTCGCGCCTGCGGCAGCGCCGCGAGCTGCGCCACGCCAAGAGCGACGCTAGCACAGCCGCCGACAGCGGCAGCTCGACTCCCAACGCGCCGAGCAATGCCACCACTTCCGCCGCAGCCGCCCCGGACGCGGACGCCTCCCCGATGGATGATTCCCCGCTGGCCCCGCCCGCGCACCCCCGCTCCCGCACCGGCAGCACTCCCCCCTTCGGCATCGTCACTGAACGCAAGACCGAGTACGAGCGGAAGTACGAGCTTGAGAACAACAGGATGATGCGAGCCTCCTACGGCGGCGCCGGCGCCGGCGGCAGGGACCTGCATTCGTTCCCTTGGTCAGCTGACTCTTGAGCCGTTTTGTGCCTGACCCAACTCAAATTATCCCTCCAAAAATGCTCAAGCTAAGCTGAGAACGGGACGGTTTAAAGAGCCCCTGGCAGGCGGTAACCTAGCCGTGCGCACATCCAAGCTGCGAGCCTCCGATGGCGGATCCGGCGCCGGCGGCAACCAGGCTGTTCGCACCTCCAAGTCGTTCCTGGGCTCCTTCGCCGCCGCCACGAGCGGCGCGCTCGAGCGGATGCGCGCGTCGCGTGACCGGCAGGGGCTTACACTCGTTCACGTTAGAGCTCAACTTGAGCAACTCCAGGACACATTCATGTGTTAACTTGGGTTATAAGGTGGACAGAAGAGCTCAAGTTGAGCTGAAATGGGAACGAGTGTAAGCCCCTGGTGACCGGGGCCTGGACGCTGACTCGCCCGCGCGGCCGCCCCGCCCGCCCTCCCGCTCGCCGCCCGCCGCCGCCGCCGCAGCCGCAGCCGCAGCCGCAGCCGCAACCGACGACGTAGACACCTTCGCCTCCGCGCTCAACAGCCCCAACAATTCTGACGACGCCGACGCTGCTGCCGACGCCAACGTAGACACCGGAGCAAACATCGTGGACATCGAAGCCAACAAATCCAACGGCGGCGGAGAAGACAACGCGGAAGGCGCCGGCTTCTCGGGGCACGAGGGGGTGCAACAGGTGGACGAGGTGACGCAAGAGCGCGCGGAGGAGGAGCTCGCGCTGGTAGGGTGAGACACATACAGCCTGCCGTGCCGCGTCACCCACCACATTTTGGACCCTTGTGTGTTGAGTTAAACGTCGTCAAGTGACGTGGGGAGCGTTTCGTCAATTGGCCGTAACCGGTGGCGCTTCGCATGAGCCCGCTGGCCTTGTCGCCGCCTGAGTTCCGGGCAAGTTACGATGGAGTGAACACGGTACAGTGGGGGGGCGGGCAGTGGGGGCCCGGGAGTCCGGCCAGCGGGGGCCCGGGGCCCGCCCATTGGGGGGCCGGCCCCGCCGCGCGGGAGCAGACAATGTCCCCCCCGGAGCTGGGCGAGTCACCCCCGGAGATGGGCGACGTGGAGGTCTACCATAACTACCTCCGCAACAGCCTCAGCGGCGGGGGAGGCGGGGGGGGCGGGGGAGGCGGGGGCGGCGGGGGCGGCGGGGGAGGCGGGGGGGGCGGGGGCGGCGGGGGAGGCGGGGGGTTCTCCTCGGTGGTGAGCCCGCAGTACGAGTCAAAGGAGTACACGTCGCAGGCAGGGGGGTCTGGCGGCGTCACCTTCGCCGAACACCACACCCACTCCGCCACGCCAGAGGGGGGGCAGTTCCCGGCCGGGTACGAGCCATCACCGTCGCCGGAAGGCCAGTTCCAGTCGCCGGATGGCGGATACCCGGCCGGGGCCGGATACACACCATCACCTGATGGCCATTACCCGGCCGGATACGAACCATCACCGGAGGCGGAGAGGCAATACCCGGCTGGCTATGAGCCGTCACCGTCGCCGGGTGGGCAGGGGCAGTACCCGGCGGGATATCAACCGTCGCCGGAGGAAGCGGAGGGGCGGCAGTACCCGGCCGGTGCGACGACTCCTGACCGGGCGGAGGGATACGAACCATCCCCGGGGGAGCCTGCCGCCGCCGTGACTCCCGACGAGGTGAACGGTCGCACCGGCGGCGCCGCGACTCCCGAGGACGATTTGAATTCCATAAACGTCATCGTGATGGACCCAGGTAGGTGGTGCAACTTCAAAACCCATGTTAAGAGCGCCTGATTGCAGCGCTTGAAAAACAAATACGATAAACTGCTTGCAAGTTTTTCTTTCAATTTCAACTCTTGCCCCTACCGGCGGGGACGGACCTGAGCGCGGACGGGCTGCAGTCGCACCCGATGAACACGGGCACGCCGGAGAGGAAAGCCAGCCCGTGGCAGGGGCTTACACTCATCCACTTTTCAGCTCAACCTAAGCCGTGTTAGTCACCTCCCCGTGTCCCCCAGTCTAATAGACTGGGGGAAACTCATGCACCCAACCTATCCCACAAAATGTGCTTACGTTGAGCCGAAAAGTGGGCGAGTGTAAGCCCCTGGCCCGTGGTGGTCCAGCACCAAGGGGGCTCCCGGCCCCGGCCCCGGCCCCGGCCCCGGCCCCGGCCCCGGCCCCGGCCCCGGCCCCGTGCCCGCCAACTGGACCAAGCAGCAGGGTGGGGGCCCCGTCGCGCACGCCCCGCCGCGCACGCCGGCCATGTGGGCATCCGTGGGATCGCCGCTGGCCTCAACCATGAGACACACGCCGGGGAAGTTCGCGCGCGGCGGTAAGGCGGTGCAGGATGAACCAATGAAACCCAAATTTAAAGCGCCTGTCACTAAGCGCTTGAAACTGTAAAATGATGAACCGCCTTCAATCTTTGCTTTCAAATTCAACCTGCGCCGCTATACGGCGGGTACTACGGGCACCAACCCAGCGACCACGGCGCGGGCAAGGTGTTCGCCGACGGCAAGGCGCTGCGGCAGTCACCCTCCAACCCGCAGCTGCCCATCTCACCGCTGCCCATCAACGATGAGGTGCTGCAGCGTATCAACGCGCTGGGGCCGGAGATGCAGCCCATGCAAAAGTACATACTGTTAGTCGGCATCGTGCTTGACTTCTACAGCAAAGCCATGCTGGTCCGCGAGCTCAGCCGCTTCGCCTACCACGACGTTTGGACGTGGTTCTCCATGGTAGAGCGGTGCAAGTTGACCCTATCAAACCTACATTGAAACTTGAAAGCGCCTGGAATTGCCCGCTGGAAACTAAATTATGATAAACTGCTTTCAAACTTTGCTTTCGAATTGGACTTGCGCCGCTACACCATGGTGTTCATCTTCTTCCTGCTGTCCGGGTGCTGCACCACGGCGTACTGGCTGCTGCACTACCCCATGGTAGGGTGGTGCAGGTTGACCCTATCAAATCCAAGTCGAAAGCGCCTGGAACCAAGCGCTTGAAACTTAAATGTGAGTTACTGCTTTCAAGTCTTCCTTTCAAGTTCAACTTGCGCCGCTACACCATGCCGTCTGCAGTGGACATCGAGAAGGAGGGCATGAGCGCGCCCCGGGTCTACGGCTTCAGCAAGCTGTACTTCAAGCGCGTGGTAGAGCGGTGCAGGTTGACCCTTTCAAACCCACGTTGAAAGCGCCCGGAATTAAGCGCTTGAAACTAAATTGTGATCAATCGCTTTCTAGTTTTGCTTTCAAATTCAACTTACGCCGCTACAGCGTGGTGCGCAACGCCGGCGCGCTGTGCGCCATGTGCCAGCTGGGCACGGCGTTCGCCGCCTGGCGCGCGCTGCGCACCAACGACCTGCGCCAGCGCAAGGCAGGGCCTTACACTCGTCCACTTCTCACCTCAATCTGAGCCGTTTCTATCACACAAAATGCACCCTGAACACCCCCTGATACTCCTTAATACCCCCTGACACCTCCTAAACACCCCCTAGACAACCCCTGAAGGGCACCCCTATCCCACAGAATGCGCTTAAGTTGAGCCGAAAAGTGGACGAGTGTAAGCCCCTAGCGCAAGGCGGAGATGGACCTGCGCGGCAGGGGCTGACACTCGTTCACTTTTCAGCTTACCGTAAGCGCTTGTGTAAGAGAGGGGGTGCATTTAGGGGTGGTTCAGGGGGTGTTTAGGCGGTGTCGCTGGGTATCAGGGGGTATTTTAAGTGTATTGTGTCAGAAACAGCTCAAGTTGAGCTGAAAAGTGGACGAGTGTAAGCCCCTGCTGCTCGGCATGCAGCTGGTCGACACGGTGTTCCTGACGCTGCCGGTCGCCACCTTGCAGGCGTACATCGGCATGGCGTGCTCCTCGCCGGACGTCATCTGCCCGGGCCGCAGCGGCTTCGACATCATTGTGGGCTGGCTGGCCGTGGTGGGGTTAGATCCGGACAAGGGCCGGTAAAGTGACCCCAGAATTTACCACTTGAACAGACTGTAAAAGTACTTTAGGGTTTAGGATTTAGGTCTTAGGGTTTTAATTTCACGATACGACCCCCCTGATACCCCCCCTACATTCAAAATTTACCCCTCTTAACTGGTAAATTCTGGGGTCACTGTAACGGCCCTTGCTCGGACCCAGGGGTGCCGCAACTTCAAACCACTGTTCAAAGCGCCTGCTTGCAGCGATTGCAACCACAATACGAGGCAACTGCTTTCAAGTTTTCAAGTTCTATTTACTATGTACTATTTAAAGTAGCGGCCGTACCGCGCGGTGGGCGCCATCACGTCGGCCACGCTGTGCTTCGTGTCGCTGGACCTGCACGAGAAGCCGCCCACCTACACCTGGCTCAACGTAGGGCCCCGCACAAAACCCAAACCCTAAACCCTAAACCCTAAACCTGGCTCCACATAGTGCCCCGTAGAAAACGCTCCAATTGTCCTTCAACACGTTTGCCATCCACCGTTTCTGGAGTGGAGTGCCGCCCGCCTCATGTTCTGAGCGTGTTCTGCCGGGCCCTGCCGCTAGTACTGGGCGGCGCACAAGGCGCACCTGAGTGAGATGGGCGCCAAGGGGGTCTTCCGCTTCCTGGCGGGGCGCTGCACCTTCAAAGCCGTGTTTTCAAAGCGCCCGGTTGCGGCTGTTAGAACTAAAATACGAGAAGCAGTCTTTCAAATTTTGCATTCAATTCGCAGTAGCGCCCCTGCAGGCGGGAGCTGCTGGCCCGTATCACCACCATCGCGCTCTTTTCAGCCGTCACGGGCGGCTGGGTGTTTGCGATTTTCTTCCTGCACGCTACGATTGTGTTTTCCCTTCTGTGGCTGGGGCCCAGGATCTTCGGAGGGGGGGTGGCGGACCGGCACGTGTGGGAGAAGGTGGTGGCGACCAAGGTAGGGCGGTGCAGGTTGACTCGCCAAACTACCCAATATTCATCACTGAACCCTGTAAATCTACCCAATCTTCGCCACTGAACCTTGCGAATCTACCCAATATTTGCCACTGAACCTCGCAAGATGTGTCCAAGCTTTGCTTTGGATTTCACCTTGCGCCGCTACACCAAGGAGGTGGCCATGCCCCGCTGGTGGGCTAAGGTGGTCCCGGAGCGGTTCCGCGCAGTGTACGTGCCGTTGCTGGACGACTCCAAGCTGCTGGCGGCGACACTGGCAGGGGCTTACACTCATTCACTTTTCGGCTCAACGTGAGCGGTTTCTATGTGATAGGGGGTGCATTTAGGGGTTGCTCAGGGGATGTTTAGGGGGTTGATAGGGGATTGAAGGGGTGTCTAGGGTGTATTCTGTGTCAGAAACGGCTCAGGTTGAGCTGAAAAGTGGACGAGTGTAAGCCCCTGGACACTGGCGTGGCCGCCGTCATGCTTCATCGCCAACGCCACCGACAAGCACGGCAAGTTCTGGTGGCGGTCACGGACCTGCCCGCGCAAGTCGTTCATGAGCCTGGCGCGGGAGGATGCCATCTTCCCGCTCCCCGTCGTCATCGCTGTCCAGGTGTTCGAGGCCATGCTCATGCTGCTCATCGTGGGCAGGGACTTACACTCGTTCCTGTTTCCGCTCAACTTGAGCTTATTCTGCCCCTTTCCGCTCAACGTAAACGCATTTTGTCCCTCATTTAGCCCGTGGATGTGTCCCGAAGGTGCTCAAGTTCAGCTCCAAGGTGAGCGATGTATCCCGAAGGTCCTCAAGTTGAGCTCTGAAGTGAGCGAGTGTAAGCCCCTGATGGTGGGCAGCCTGTTGACACCGCACCTGCAGTCCTACTACACGGCCGTCGTCCTCGTCAACCTGGCGTGGCTCATGAGCGCCGTGGGTGGGGACCGCCACCTGACCCTAATCCCTAAACCCTAAACCCTGAACCCTATACCCTATACAGTACCCTATACCCTAAACCCTAAACCTTACAAACTTGCGGAGCCTAAACCATATTGTACCAGTGCTCGCCGCGTCATCCACCACAGAGTGTTCCGGTGCTCGCTGCATCATCCACCACATAGTGTACCAGTGTTATCCACGTCATCCACTATACCATAAACCCTCGTTCAGTGAGTTGAATGGCGTCCGGTGCTCACTTTGACTCTTGCCGTGGGGTGGATCAGTGCGGCTTCTCTTTGGAACCCGTTCTTAGCGGAGGGCCCGCCGCTGGGGCTGCCATCGGGGGCGGTGCCGGGCTACCTTGGTAGGGCGGTGCTTGACCCTATCAAACCCACGCTGAAACCGCCTGGAACTAAGCACTTGAAACTCAAATGTGAAATACTGCTTTCAACTTCTGCTTTCAAATTCAACTTGCGCCGCTACACATTGGGAAGGGGCCGGGCTCGGGCGTGAAAACCCGCGGCGGCGGCGGCGGCGGTGGCGGCGGCGATGTCGTTGATCGCTCCGCCCCCTCGGGGAACCTCCCGCAAATAGCGAACGGGGGCGTGGCGGTGTCGGTGGGGGGGATGTTCTCGCCCACGCCGCAGTTCAACCGGCGCGCGGGGGCGGGGCGGACCCCCGGGTAGGGCGGTGCAGGTTGCCCCTATCAAACCCACATTGACTGCGCCTGCAACTAAACGCTTGAAGCTGAGATATCATAAAGGGATTTCAAACTTTTCTTTCAAATTCAACTTGCGCCGCTACACCCGGGGGGGCGGGCCCGGGCCCCGCCGCACTGCCGGAGCAGCAGCGCGACTCCTACAACAGCGCGGGTCAGATCCAGGTAGGGCTGTGCAAGTTTACCCTATCAAATCCACGTTGAAAGTGCCTGGAACTAAGCGCGTGCAGCTGAAATTTGATGAATCGCTATCAAACTTTGCTTTCAAAATCAACTTGCGCCGCTACATCCAGGCCACGCCCATCGGCGCCGGTCACCACGGCGTGGGCGGCACGGCCATGAGCTCCACACCCTACACGGGTTACAAGGGCGCGGGGGGGCACACGGGCGGCCGGGGCACGGCGGGGATGAATCACGGCGGCGCCGGGGCGGGTAGGACCTGCTACATATTGCTCGCCACGTCATCCAACGCATCTTGGACCGTGCCAAGCCCTGGATGTAGGGTTTATACCCTGAATCCTAAACCCTAAAACCTAACCTGGCGGCCCGCCACATCATCCCACGCATTTGAACTCTCGTTTCTTGAGTCAAATGGCATTCTACGACGTGGCGAGCAATGACTGCCAGACCCTAAGGGGCGGCGGCGGCGGCGGAGGCGGGCGCGGGGCCTCCACTGCGGCGGCGGCGGCGGCGGCGGCGGCGGCGGCGGATCCCGTGGCGCAGGAGCTCAACTTCCAGTCCGTTCCGGAGAACTTCAAGTACGACTACGCCGCTCACGCCGCGGCGGTAGCCAAGGTAGGGCGGTGCAGGTTGACCCTATCAAAATCGAAAGGGCCCATGGTTTCAGCTCTTGAAGCTAGAATATGATGAACGGCTTTCAAAAAATGCATTCAAATTCAACTTGCGCCGCTACACCAAGGAGGCGAATGCCACGGCGGCGGCGGGGGGGGCGGGGGCGGGGGCAGAGGCGGTGGGGGGAGCGGGGATAGAGGCGGTGGGAGGAGCGGAGCGGGCCGCGGGCGCGGGTGCCGGCGCAGGGGCGGGGGCGGGGGCGTCAGGGCCCGGGCACAAACGCAACTTGAGCGGCGATTCCGACGCCGGCAGTACCATTGGCGGCGGGCGCGGCGGTGGCGGCACCGGTATGGCGTCGCAGACACACCCGCCACATCATCCAACGCGTTTTGAACCCTCGTTTCTTGACTGTAGTGGCATCCTGTGACGTGGCGCGCAGCACCTGAAACCTAAAACCTAAACCCTCAACCCTAAACCCTAAACACCTGGCAGGCCCTGAGCGTTGGCGCGACCCCCATGATGGCGTCCCCCGAGTACCAGGTGTGGCCTGGCGCCTAAACCCTAAACTCTAAACCCTACACCCTAAACCCTCAACTCTAAACCCTGTACCCTAAACC
>Ga0307489_10000646_pt1 | contig 21678 bp, 33 predicted proteins | sample SB12metaG_FD_202247 | JGI IMG/M metagenome (GOLD analysis project Ga0307489, IMG submission 202247) | Sea-ice brine microbial communities from Beaufort Sea near Barrow, Alaska, United States - SB 1.2 | ecosystem: Environmental > Aquatic > Marine > Coastal | place: USA: Alaska | collected... | reverse complement strand
TCAAATACAATAACACCCCAACCGCCTTTTCCTGGATTACCTAAACACGAACCGTCAGTGTAAATACAATGCGTTACCACATGGGTAACAGGACACGCGACTTCTTTGGGGGAGTACCCCCCATTACCCCCTGTTTGGGTGACAGACTGTAATTTTAGAGCTTTTATATCAGCGACAACCTGTTCCTTTATAGCTTTTACTTCAAGAGAAAGTTTGGCTTTGAGGGATTTTACTTTTTCTGCAGCATCTGATTTTATAGATTTTATCGATTCTTCCATTTTATTTTACAGAGTTTAATTCTAACAATATCAGATTTTTATATTGATTAATCCGATGATCAACTAATTATTGGTTGGTATAGAAACAAAAACAAACAAAATCCGATAATTATTATCGGACCACATCACTTTGCGGGATCACTTTTCGGGATCACTTTTCGGGATCACTTTTCGGGATCACTTTTCACGCGCACACTCGTGAAACACCTTGTAAACGAACCGAGCCTCTGGTGAAACTCATTAAGAACCCACCCACTACTCAAAGGACATCGACACGTCAAACATAAGGTTCTATATCGGGCACCGAGTCTCATGGCTTACGAGGCAACAACCGACGACTGCATGATTTGCTTGGATGCACCGACGTTCAACGCAATCGAACGAACCTATATGAAATGTTGCGGGAAACCAATATGTGCTGACTGCATCACGAAATACATCTTGAACTCTGTCTGGGCTGCTGGTTGCCCTCACTGTCGATCGACGATGGATGATATGTACGCTGAAATTATGTGCGTAAAATGGGAAGTACTTTTTGGACATTAACTAACGGGCAAAGTATGCGTCAATTCCCGATGCCCATAAAGTTACTGCGGGCAGAGTACCCTTCAATTCCCGATTTGTACGGGAAATATTGCGGGAAAAGTATGTGTCAATTCCCGACCTCCGCGCACCCCACAGAACCCTCCGAAACGCCTCGCATACGCTTCATATACCTTCATATACCACATATAAACACCTGTGACACAACAACGCACCATCGATGCGCACCACACAGCCCGCGGGAAAATCGCTTACACTCGAACATTTCTTCTGGCTGATGAGCTCCCCAACTTCAACGATGTCAACGTGTCTACCGCGTTCAGCATGCTCGGCAAGCTCTGCGGCTCCAGGTCGTTTCCGCGCAACATCGCGGCGGACGACCGGTTTCGCGGGTTGATGGTGTCCTTGCGCGACGTGTGCGCCGACGGGAGGCTCCGGGCGCGAAACCTGGCCAACATTATACACGCCGTGTCAAAGATGAGCGCGGCGGGGAAGATCGCCACCGACGACGCGGGTGTTCAGGCCGCGCTGGCGGCGCTGGAGCAGCGGGTGGTGCGCGTGGCGACGGACATGAAGCCCCAGGAGGTGTCGAACACCACGTACGGCTTTGCGTTGATGGCTTGGGAGCCGGGGAGTGAGGCGCGGGCGGCGGTGGAGACGGCGGTGTTGCGCGTGGCTCTGGACCCGGACATGGTGCCGCAGGCTGTGTCAAACGTAATGTGGGCGTTAGCGACGCTTGGCTGAGAGCCAGGGCCCGAGGCGCGGGCGGCGCTGGAGGCTGCGGTGGTGCGGGTCGGTCCGGACATGGATCCTCAGAACGTGGCAAATATTTTCTGGTCATACTCGACGCTGGGGCTGATGCCGGGGGCTGAGACGTTGGCGGCGTTGGAGGCCGCGGTGGTGCGTGTGGGTCCGGGCATGAATGCACAGAATTTGGCAAATACTGCATGGAGCTTTGCGACACTAGGGCTCATGCCGGGGGCTGAGGCGTGGGCGGCGTTGGAGGCTACGGTGGTGCGCGTGGCGCGGGACATGACGCCTCAGGCGGTGGCGAACACTTTGCTTGGTTTTCTCACTTTGGCCGCCACGCGAGGAGCGCCGCTTCCCGCGTGCTATCCTTCTTTGTGGCGGGTAGCTGGTGTGCTCGATTCGCATTCTTTCGCCGACGCCGGTCTTCGTGCTTTGTTCCAAGCGTACCTCATACACTCGGAGCTGGTCAGCGGCGACGTGCTGGATGAGGTGAACTTTCCGCCGTGGATCATGCACGAGGCGCGGGAGGCATGGATGAGCAACGCTCGGGAGGAGGTGACGATGGGCAGCTCGCACACCGAGATAGCTTCAATCCTCGGTGAGCTCGGAATTCCTCATGAGGTGGAGCGCCTGACGAGCGACGGCTATTTTTCGGTCGACGTGTACATGCCCGACAACGACATCGCGCTTGAGGTTGACGGGCCTACTCACTTCATGTCTTCTGCCGGCGAGGAGGGCACCCCGGTCGATGCGCCTCGTACGGCAAGGACGACGCGCACGGACCTCCGCGACATGTTCCTCGCGCGGCGCCACCGCGTGGTCCTCTCGGTGCCGTGGTTCGAGTACGCTGAACTGAACGACAAAGGAGCCGCGGAGAAGATCGAGTACGTCGTGGCGAAGCTGCGGTCTGCGGGCGTCAGCATCCCGGCCGCAAGGTAGCGGCTCTCGTACAATCTATGAGGCCCTCACATAGTGAGCATCAAATCGCTGCCATAATGAAATCATGTGTGTTAAGGATTTCGAACTCCTAGCAGACCGAATGATATGCACATTGACGTTTGAAGTGGACAATCGGTAGTTTGATGCTCACCTTACCATGTGGGCGCCTTGGGGCTCGATGTTGATTAGTGAACCTGTATAGCTCTGTTGGTTGATCAGACGAGTGTGAGCGCTCGCCAACAGCTAAAACATGTGAACAATATAGCATACCATCTCTCCGGTTTGCTATAAAATCATATTGAGACAGGCATGCGCTGAGCGGCCCTGGAGCCGCGCCACCGCAACATCGCTCGCCCCACCAGCCACTTTTTTTGTTTTTGTGCATTTTCCTGGGCTTAAGATGAACACTTGAGGTCCTCGCTCGATCCTCGACGACCTCGGCATCCCTCATGAGGTGGAGCGCGTGACAGACGACGGCTATTTTTCGGTCGACGTGTACTTGCCCGACAGCGACATCGCGCTGGAGTTCGACGGGCCTTCTCACTTCATTGCTTATGCCGGCGAGGAGGGCGCCCCGGTCGATGCGCCTCGCACGGCAAGGACGACGCGCACGGAGCTCCGCGACATGTTCCTCGCGCGGCGCCATCGCGTGGTCCTCTCCGTGCCGTGGTTCGAGTACGCCGCACTGAATGACAAAGGAGCCGCGGAGAAGAGCGAGTACGTCGCGGCGAAGTTGCGGGCCGCGGGCGTCATCATCCCGGCCGCAACGTGACATCTCTTGGGGGCGAATCGAAAGGCGCTCACATGCTGTTCAGCATTAGACCGTAGTTACAACATGTTCAGATGCATGTTAAAGCATCGACACGTGTAAATGAATGGAGCACAGTGTTGCCTCGACGCGGAGCGATGCGCACGTCAATGACAGATTTCCCCTTGAGTTATTAGACCTCGGAAATGCCAGGTTACGGGATCCGACTGTTTGATCTCGTTGCATGTGCCTCTTGCATAAGTGTTGGTATGTGATAAGTTGGGTGTGATTCGATGCCGTTCTTGAGTTATTACACCGAGACAAATTTGGACCCACAATTTAAGATCTATCGACACCACTAACCCAAGACAAAATCATAGTTCTGAAATGGTGCTGTAAAATGCAAGCCTCCCATCTATTTTTTCTTGGGTTACGGATGTCGAGCTGGACGCACTCACATGGAACGTGCGTTTCTTCGTTCGTTACGGACGTATGGCAGCAATGCTCATATTTGGGCTGTTCCGGTGACTGGTGCTACGCTGGGCGCGGCGCAAAATACGTGTTTTGGGGACAGACCATGTTCTCACAATGACCGACTAAAAACCCATCCTCACGCCCATCCTTCACCCATCCCTTCACACGTTAAGCACGCAAACGTCAACGTCACGCTCGTCTCACACACCATGATCCCAAGCAAGCAATCAACCAACCAAAGTTCATCGCCTGACCAACGCAACCGGACTGTATGACCCTGTGCGAAATCCTGGCGCATGACGTGCCGAAATCCTGGTGCCTGACTTGCCTCTCTATACACGCCGAAGCGTCTCTCACGCACACTCTCTCCGGGGACAGGGCAAAAGCCTGGTGCCTCCCTACACACGCTAGAGCGTCTCTCACTCGCTCACGGGGCCAGGCGAAATCCTGGTGCCTCCTTATACACGCGCAATTGTCCGCCTCTCTCACCAGGGAAGGTATAATCTCACCCCGCCGCCGCCTCTGCCCCCACCGCCGCCCCCGCCTCCGCCCCCGCCGCCGCCCCCGCCGCCGCCGCCGTCACACCCGCCTATTCACTGGAACTTGTTCTGGATCATACGGTGCACGTGGCACAGGAACTCCACGTACGACATCCCTGCGGCCACGGTCAGGTGCACATTCTAGGCAGGTCAGGTGTCTGTTAGTGGATCAGGTGCCCATTATAGGGGGCGCATGTGCCCATTGCAGGGGGTTCAGGTGCCCGTTATAGGGGGGTCAGGTGCCCATGATAGGGGGGTCAGATGCACACGATAGAGGAGTCAGATACCCATTATAGGGGCCTCGGGTGCCCATGACAGGGGGGTCAGGTGCCCATTATAGGGGATCAAGCGCCCGTTAGAGGGGGGTCAGGTGCCCGTGACAGGGGGGTCAGGTGCCCATCATAGGGGGGTCAGAAGCCCATCATAGGGGGTCACGTGCTTGTTATAGGGGGGTTAGGTGCCCTGCCTGCGGCGGACCGGTCCTCGATCAGGCGCGCGTAGAATTGGTTCTCTGCCAGATCCTAGGGCCTGACAAATACTGCTTGCCACGTCATGCGATTCCATTTGACTCAATAAAGGAGGGTCTGTAAGGTGGACGAGGACCTGGCAGGCGTCATAGGGACTGGCTGAAACTGCTCGCCACGTCGTTTGATTCCATTTGACTCAAGAAACGAGGGTCTATAACGTGGAAGATGACGTGGCAGGCATTATAGGGACTGGCGGTCAATTCTCGCCACGTCATGCGATTCCATCTGACACTTGAAATGAGGGTCTATAACGTGCAGGACGACGTGGCAGGCATTACAGGGACTGGCAGATGATGCCCGCCACGCCATGTGATCCCATTCGGCTCAAGGAACGAGGGTTTACAATGTGGAGGACGACGTGGCAGGCGTTATCTGTCAGGCCTTACCGGATCCGCGCGCTTGAGAATCCGGGTCCGCATGTACGAGCTGCGCATCTAAGTGTAGCGGCGCAATTTGCAGTTGATAGCAAAGTTTGAAAGCGGTTCATCATGTTTCAGCTTCAAGCGCTGAAACCAGGCGCGGTCAACCCGGGGTCAATCTGGGGTCAACCTTGCACCGCCTTGCCTTGCGCATGCAGTTGAGAAACGCGTTGAGCGCCGCGGACGACGGGTTGTCGATCTGCGGCAGCACCATGGTAGCGCTGTTGATCTGGTCCACGTGGTCCACTCCGAAGCACGCCTTCAGCATGTCCGCCGGCGTCTGCCGACCGACCCAAATGTAGGGTCTGATGTATGGTGCTCGCCACGTCATCATACGCGGTCAGAAACCTCGGTGCTTCAGCTAAATGGCACCCTTTGACGTGGCGACTGATGGATATTGCTCGCCTCGTTATCAGGCGCATAAACAACCCTCGTCTCATGATTAAATGGCATCCCATGACGTGGCTAGCACTGTCCATCGTTTATTGAATTAATTGGCATCCTATGACGTGGCGAGGACTATCCATCAGTCCCTACCCAGATGTGAATATCCCGCCCGTCCTCCAGCAGATACATGCCGTCCTACTCCGAGGGCCTGACAGATATCGCTTGCCACCTCATAGGGGGCCCTGTAGCTCAAGAAATGAGGGTTCGTAATGTGGCAAACGATGTGGCGTGGCGGGCATGGCCTGTCAGGCATTGCTTGCCCAGTCATAGGATGCCTTTTAAATCAAGAAACGATGGTTGGTAATTTGGCAGATGACGTGGCGGTGAACATCTGCCTGACCCTGCCTGCTCCAGCTTCTCGGACGACAGCCAGGTGATGGCGGGCAGTGGGGGGAAGATGGGGTTCTCCTCGGTGCAGTGGCGCAAGTTGAACTCGAAAGCAACGTTTAACAGCAGTCTATCATACTTTAGCTTAAAGCGCTGTAACCATGCGCAGTCAACCCGGGGCCAACCTGCGGTCAACCTGGGGTCGACCTGGGGTCGACCTGGGGTCAGCCTGTTGTCACCCTGGGGTCAAACCAGAGTCAACCTGGGTTCAATATGGGGTCAACCTGCACCGTCCTACCTCCGGCAGGCGGTGCACGGGGAAGTTGCGCGGGTAGATGCTGGGTGTCGCCGTCGCGGCGGTGGATGACAGGCCCTGCAGCCAGGGACCAAAACACACTAAAGCGTTTAGGGTTTAGGGTTTTAGGGTGAAGATACACAGTGATGGCGGCCGACTCCGGTATTGTACCTCCAGGCTTATTACGAACGACCGCAAGCTCCTGCTTTATCACTCGACCAGTGTTGTATTGCACTACAGGAACCATAATCTTTTCAGTACCTGAGGGTCTATAACTCGTCAAGTGGGGTATGGCACATTTCACAGTCCCGTTTAATTATTTAACGGGGGCTGATTTCGCGTAGAATTAACCCCATTCCCTCACAGCCTCCTACCATGAGCAGCCAGTGGGCGCGGTCGTCCGGCCCGGCGTCGGTCCGCAGACCGGGGCTCTTGTGCAGCGCCAGGCTGTAGAGGCGCAAGTTGACATTGACAGCAAATCTTGAAAGCGGTTCATCATATTTTAAGCTTATAGTGCTAACACTAAATGCAGTCATCCAGGTCAACCTGACATCAACCTGGGGTCAACCTGGGGTCAACCTGGGGTCAACCTGGGGTCAACCTGGGGTCAACCTGGGGTCAACCTGGGGTCAACCTGGGGTCAACCTGACGTCAATCTGTGGTCAACCTGTGGTCGACCTGGGGTCAACCTCGAGTCAACCTGGGATGAACCTGAGAATACCTGCACCACCCTACCAGGCAGTACAGCGGCAGCACCTTGAGCCCCTCCGGCAGAATCAGCTGCCCCGTGGAGTTGTTGGAAGCGCAGAACTTGCGGTAGGAATACAGCGTGTTCACTGTTGTCGTCAGCGCGACCTCCTTGGCGGCAAAGAGTGAGCACGAGCCAGTCAGGAGTTTGGTGGCAGACTTGCGGACCAGGTCGCAGGGTCGTTGCGAACAAGCACTCGACGGAGATCGGAGCATGACTTACCTTCAGGCCAATGCTGATACAGACGCACGGAGGAGGCGGAGGGGAACGAGGAGCAGGGGGGGGAGGAGGAGGAGGAGGAGGAGGAGGAGGAGGAGGGGGAGGAGTAGGAGAAGGAGGAGGAGGACAGGGGATGGGGAGGAGTAGAAGGAGGAGGTGGGGGGGGGGAGGAGGGAGGATGAGGGGGAGGAGGAGGCGGAGGAGGAGGCGGAAGAGATTCATCGTTGGGTTTAGTGCTTGTTCTCAACAACCTCCCAACCAGGTCGCAGGTCTGCGCGTCCAGGTCCGAGGCGCGGAACAGGTTGCCCAGCACCGAGCTGATGGGCAGCGCCAGCGTGTGCACCCGGATCCGCCGCTCGCCCGCCACCGTGGTGTACAGCAGAGCGCACTGCACGCACGCCTCCTGGCAGCAGGGTCATCGAGCATTGAATCATTGATCATTTAGCATCATTGGGCACTCATCATTCAGCATCATTGAGCATCATTGAGCATCATTGAGCATTATTCATTCAACAGACTCTCGCCGAGATCGGAGCACGGCTTACCCTGAGGGTGAATCCTCATACAGACACGCATGGAGGAGGAGGAGGATGTTCAACGTCGGTCGAGTGTTTGTCCTCAATAACCCCCCTGCCTGGCCGTCGGGCAGCTTTTCCTCGTACCGCAGGCTGACAGAGATCGCCTTGTCGCAATCAAGCGCGGGCAGGTCCACGTCTGTCGGAGTGCGCTTGCAGTAGAAGCCGCCATAGTCCACAACTCCTAGGCCGGAGCTGGCCCGCAGTTAGGGACTGATGAATAGTGCTCGCCACGTCATAGGATGCCACCCAATTCAACAGACGAGGATTCAAGATGTGCCTGATGACATGGCGAGTACTATCCATGAGTCCCTACCCGCAACCGCATCACCGCCTCGAGACCCTGCGGCCGCAGCACGTTCCACCGCAAGTCGTTGTGCAGCTGCGCAAAGTCCAGCTGCTAGGGACTGATGGATATTGCTCGCCACGTCAAAGGATGCTATTTTACTCAAGAAATGAGGATTCAAATGCGTTTGATCACGTGGCGAGCACAATCCATGGATGGTGCTCGCCAGGTCACAGGATGCCATGTAATTCGAAGAACGAGGATTCAGGATGAGTTTGATGACTTGGCGAGGAATCCATCAGCCCCTACCAGCTGCGTGCTGAAGTTGGAGTAGCGGTACAACGACCCGCCGGTGATCTTGGGCAGCACGCCGAGCGAGGCCACGTCGGTAAACCCCTTGGACCAGGGACTTACACTCGTCCAATTTTCGGCATGACGTGAGCATTTTCTGTGGTATACTGTGGTGGATGCTGGGTTACAGTAACAGAAACAGCTTAGGCGAGCTGAGAAGTGCACGAGTGGTTGTCCATGCCGTGGACATGAGGAACAGGTCTACCGCCACCTGGTACTCAGCCGCCTCTGTAGCCATCTTGTATGGCCTGACAAATGATGCCTGCCACGTCACCCTCCATGTTTTAGACACTCGTTTCTTGTGTCAAATGGAATCACATGAGGTGGCGAGCATTGTCTGTCAGGCCTTACCATCTTGGGGTACAGTTTGTCGGCGGGCGCCAGGCTCTTGACCGGCTCCTTCTCTATGTCCGTGTTGCCTCCGCCTCCGCCCTTCGCCGCCCCGCCCATCACCCCCGCGCGGTTCTTCAGCGCCCCGTACCCGCCGGTGGGCATGCTGCCCAGCAGGAGGGTCATTGAGAACAGCATTCGTGCGAATGTCAGAGCATGACTTCCCTTCAGGGTGAATGCTCGCACACACACGCGGAGGATGAGGAGGAGAATAAAGTCGTTCAACGTCAGCCAAGTGCTTGTGCTCCGTAAGCCCTGTGTCAGGAGGAGGAGGAGGAGGAGGGGGAGGATGAGGAGGAGGAGGAGGTGGAGGGGGAGGAGGAGGAGGAGGAGGAGGAGGAGGAGGAGGAGAAGGAGGATGGGACTCGACGTCGGTCGAGTGTTTCTTCTCAATACCCCCCCTGCCCAGGAAGGCCAGCACGCGCCCACCCACGGGCTTGAGCGCCTCTATGCACGCCTTGATGGCCGCGGTGCCCACCGGCGACCCGTGCCGGCTCGAAGCAAACATCTCGGGAATCTGCTTCAAGATCCCCTCGATCCCCTCGCGGTTCGCCGCTAGCGGTACCACCAACCCGGTGGGCAGCGGCGCGTATGGCTCTTCCACATCCGGCACCACCAGCTAGGGGCTCGCACTCCGGGGTGACAGGGCGAATCAGTGACAAGTGTGAGTGCCATCCGGGGGAGTCAGGGCGAATGCATGACGAAGCATAGAAGTATTCGGAAGAGTCAGGGCAAACGAGTGAGGGTCGAATGTTCCAAGAGGGATTCGGGGGAGTCAGGGCGAGTGAGTACCGAATAACACGGGTACTGATCATTCGGCATTCGTAAGTCGTTCGTAATTCGGTAAGCCCCTGCCACCAGCATGTGCGGCTGCGATGCGCCCGGGCGCAGCGCGTAGAAATGAATGGTGGAATCGAAGGTGCACACTCCGACCAGCGTGCGGTCGGGGTGCGGGATGGAGTCCAGGGTCCGCGCGATGGCCTGGTACCAGAGTCTGGCCATTCGATCCCACACTGTTTGATCATGATGTACCGGTGCACCCGTACACTATGTGGTGGATGACGCGGCGATCACCGGTATACTGACTATGCAGTGGATAAGGCGGCGAGCACAGGCGCATGCACTATGTGGTGGATGACGTCTTGAGCACCGGTACACTGTGTGGTGAATGGCGTCGCGAGCACCGGGACACTACGCCACTATGTGGCAAGTTCCTGCCTGGCACGCTGAGGTGGTGGCACCCGACTGCATGGCCTGCGGCGACACGTCGATGCAGAAGAACAGCGCGGACGACATGGGCGGCCGCACCATGTACTCCTTCGGCGCGGAGTACTCCACTGACCCGCGTTGTGGCGGCGCACGTTGAAATTAAACGCAAAGCTTGAAAGCGATCCATCTTATTTCAGCATCAAGCGCTGACAATAAGCGTTAACCCAGGATCAACCTGTGGTCACACTGCACCGCCCAACCGCGGCACAGCTCGGGGCGTTCCATCCAGTCGCGGCGACGGCCGTCCGCCCCCAGGTTGCACATGTAGTCGCGCGGGCACTCCGTCACGTGGCTGCAGAAGTTGCACTGTAACCAGGGGCTTACACTCGTCCACTTCCAGCTCAACCTGAGCCGCTTTTGTCACTGACAGCTCGTCCACTTTCAGCCAAACTTGAGCTGTTTCCATCACTGACAGACTGACGCCAACCATCGTATCCCACATAGAGCGGCTTACGTTAAACCGAGACATGGACGAGTGTAAACCTGTAGTGTGTCATCCACTGCTCAGCTCAACCTGAGCCGCTCTTGTCACTGACAGACTGACGCCACCCAGCATACCTCACACAGAGTGACTTCTGTTGAGCCGAGAAGTGGGCGAGTGTAAGCCCCTGCCTGAAATCTTGTGTGGTCGAGGAAGCGCATGAACGGGTTCATGTACGCCTTGCAGCGACTGCACCGAATCGGCCCCACGTCCCCATTGTCCACCACTTGGATAGGCTCCTCCTCGGGATGCGGCAGCGCCAGCGGCTGAACGATGATGGTTAGCGGCATGCCGGACGACGCCAGCAGGTCCCGGGCAGCAGGGTCGTTGCGAACAAGCAATCGGCCGAGATCGGAGCATGACTTGAAAGACTGAACATGACTTAATCTCAGGGTGAATGGTCATGAAGACGCGTGGGCTCGGTAGGTCGCCTCGACGTCTGTGGAGTGCTCGCGCTTGTTCTCAAGAAGATTGAGCATGACTTACCCTGAGGGCGAACGTTCAAACATGAGCGACGAGGAGGGGGAGGAGGGCATTCAACGTCAGTCGAGTGCTTGTTTTCAATAACCCCCCTGCCCTGTGTTGGGGATGGTGCTGAGCGTGGAGCGCATGTACCGCGGAGAGCAGCTACCCAGGTCCTTGGCGATGAAGGAGGAGGTGGCGGCAGGGGGATGCACCGACGCCCCTTGCTGCGAGCGCGTGTCGTACCGCACCACCTCCTCCATGGGGTCATGCGGCGGCCGCGGTGTAGGGGCGATAGCTGGAATTGAGAGCCAAACTTTAAGGCGTGTTACAATATGTTTCAAGCGCTGCAACCAGTTGCTTTCTCACGGGTTACATTTGCGCCGCCTCACCGTGCAGGGGAGCTTGTAACAACAAGCATTCGATCGAGATGGGAGCATGCCTCAAGTTCAGGGGAATGCTCATTTATAAGTGTCGACTCGGTGGACTGGTTTAAAGTCGATCGAGTGCTTGTTCGCGGTTGACCCCCTGCCTTGGGATCTGCGCGGGGTCGATGCGCTGCGAGTTACCTCCGGCAGGCGCGGGCGGCGCCATTCCCTGGCCCGGCCGCGGCGCCTGACCCGGCATCAGCGGAGCGCCGGGAATCGCGCCGGCCGGCGTCGGGGGACCGAAGTTCTGCGGGATGTTTGCTCCCGGAGGCGCCATCATCTGTTGACCGCCCGGGGGCTGCATTCCCGTCCCAGGCATCTGCGCCATGCCTCCCATTGGAGGGGGGGGCATGCCGCCCGGCCCTCCGACTGCCATGCCTCCCGGGGGGGGTCCCATGCCCCCTGGCCCTCCCATACCCGAGGGCTGCCCCCCCATGCCTCCGGGAGGGGGTCCCATTCCTCCCGGAGGGCCCATGCCTCCTGGGGGTCCCATACCCATACCTCCAGGGGGCCCCATGCCCCCTGGGGGCCCCATGCCTCCCGGGGGTTCCATGCCTCCCATGCCTCCCGGGGGCCCCATGCCTCCCGGGGGCCCCATGCCTCCCGGGGGGGCTCCCATGCCTATCGGAGGGGCCATGCCACCGGGGCCGCCGCCGCCGCCAGGGCTGCCGCCGGGCGGCCCCATCATCGGGCCGCCCATCCCGCCCTGCTGCGGCTACGAGTAGGGCCCGGTAGAAAATGCTCAAATTGTCAGCAGGGCGGCATTCAACTCCAGAAACGAGGGTTGGCGCGTATCAAAGGACATGTCAAAGACATTTTGAAGGACAGAACTGCTAGTTCCTACCGGAGCTCCGCCCATCCCACCCTGCTGCCCCGGGAACTGCGGGTACCGCGGCGCGCCGCCAGGGCCACCAGGCGGCGGCCCCGGCCCCGGCGGGCCCGGCCCTGGTCCAGGCGGGCCCGGCCCCGGCGGACCCGGCCCCGGCGGGCCTGGGCTCCGCTGCTGTGGCGGAGGGCTCGCCATCATCCCGGGACCGCCTCCATTTGCCATGGGCGCCCCCCCAGGTGCACCCATAGGCCGCTGCTGCTGCTGCTGCTGTTGCGGCTGCTGCTGCTGTTGCTGAGGGGGCATCATGCCTCCCGGCCCACCTGGCCCCGGCGGCCCCGGCCGCTGCTGCTGCTGCTGCTGCTGCTGCTGCTGAGGGGGCATCATACCTCCTGGTCCTCCTGGTCCTCCCGGCCCCGGCGGACCACCCATGCCCGGCCTCTGAGGAGGCATCATACCCCCCGGCCCGGGCGGCCCTCCCGGCAGGGGCTTACACTCGTCCACTTCTCAGCTCAACTTGACTCGTGTATGTCACAAGAAATCACCCTACACACCCTAAACACCCCCTAACAACCCCTTAACACAGGCTACACAACCCCTACGCGCACCCCCTGTCCCGTACACAGCGCTCAAGTTGAGCGGAAGAGTAGACGAGTGTAAGCCCCTGCCTCCCGGCCCTGGAGGACCACCCATGCCCATCCCCCCCATTTGCTGCGTCAGCGGTGCCACCCCCCCGGGAGCAGTGGCTTACACTCGTCCACTTTTTCAGCTTAACATAAGCACTTTCTGTGGGATGCGCTGGTTGGCGTCAGTCTGACAGTGAATATAACGGCTCAGGTTGAGCTGAAGCGTGGACGAGTGTATGCCCCTGCCCGGGAGGCCCACCCATGGGACCACCCATAGGACCACCCATGGGCCCACCCGGCCGCGCCGGGGGCGGTCCCCCCATCTGCGGTCCGCCCATCTGAGGCTGGCCCGGGCCAGGGGGAGCGCCCCCCATCATCGGCCGCGGACCGCCCGGGGGGGGCAACGCTCCACCTCCAGGACCTGTCGAGACGCTCGCGCGGGGTGGGAGACGGGGCGACGGACTCAGTTTGAGCGGCTGGATGGGAAGTCTCGGTCGTGAAGCCGAGGCCGAGGAAATATCGCACCAAGTTTCTCACAACGAGTAGGCAGTGTTGATCTCGAGCGTGAACGATCGAAACCACCGATGCGAGCCATCGCCGTGCCCTCCCATAGACCCCTTCGCACCGCTTCGCACCTCACCCCCCGTGCCCGCCCGCCCACTCTCACCCCCCTGTGCGATCGATCGCGGTGCCACTTGACTCTCCGTCGCCCTCCGCGTGTAGACCCAACCCAAGTGCCTGGAATTTCGTTCGAGGCGGCATATGAGGGCAGGTGGGTCGGCGGAGCGGCACTCACCGTTTGGCATCGTGTTTGGCGCGCCCGGCATCTGCGGAATCGGCGGCCCCAAGCCCCCCCCGGGCGGCGGCGGCGGCTGCATCGTCCCAAGCGCGCAACACCCGCGCTAACTCTTGTGTGAGAGTGTGCCGAAGCGAGGCAAAGTTGAGAACAGAAAAGGGCCTCGAAAAAAGCAGCGCGCTTCGAGAAATTCGTCACAATCCCCCCGCAAAAAGCTGGCTATGGGCAAACACCTTGGTGCTTCCCGTATTATTATTAAATGCTGCCAATTACAGCTGGCTATGGGCAAACACCCTGAACCCTCAACTCAAATTCATGAAACAAAATGCGGCGGCCAAGTGCCTGTGTGCGTGGGGTGTACTCATCAGATCCTTCTCATCGTCACCGCCGGTGCTTCACGCACACCCCTCCTCAAATAAAGTGAAATAGCGATGTTGATACTTACCTAATTACCGTGTGAGTGCCTTTGGGCTCGAAGAAAGTTTACTATATAGCTCGCCGCGCGGAAATGGCGAACGGGGTTGCTTGACACTCACCCAGTGAGCGCCTTTGGGCTCGATGACCGCCAATACAAATATATTATTAAAGTCGACTTATATACAACCTAGCGCAGCTATGCCCCTCACTAACTGTCTATGATCTAAATCACAACGCCGATGGAACTATGAATGAACGTCTTGAAAACAGCCACTGTGAACAATTCAAGTTTATGTAATAAACCTGGCCCCCCTCCCCCTCGGCTGTGCCCGCACTACCGGCCACCCTTCTGCCGCGGCGCCGGTACAACTATGGCCCATCACACTACTACCGCACCCGGCCAATGTTTTCTTTTGCCTCGATTCGCTCCACCAGTCCCTCGTGGTAGGGACTGGCAAAAGATGCTCGAAACGTGCTTCCAACACATTGTAAACTAGGGGTTATTACATTTATATGAACCATGGTTTATTGCTACGCAGATCGGGTGGGAGAGTCAAACGGGGATTTGGATTTGCTTGGGTTAATAAATAGACGGTCCCCCATAACATAAATTACAGTGTAGATCAAGTTACTGTACATGGTAACTTGAAAAATGTATGGGCGAGGGTCTATTAACTCAACGATCGTGATTAGACCGCGCCGCGCGCCATCCCCGTTTGACACGCCCAGCCGATGTGCGTTGTGCGTTAAACGCCACCCGCCTGATGTTTCGAGCATTTCACGCCGGGCCCTACGTCGTAATGGGACCCGTTCTTCTTCTTCGCCGCCTGCAGCAACTTCTTATCTGAATTGTTCTCGTGCTTGTTCATGCCTTTGCGCAAGGCCCCTTATTGTTGATGCCCAAACGTCACTGTGGGTATGTCTTCAGGGCGGGCGTGTAGAGACGAGCTGGGACACTAGGAACAAACAGCCAGATTGAGCTAAGAGACGATGCCCGCCCTTGCATCAGCTGGTCCCATGGGGGAGTGTGCGCGGGTACACCAACACACTGATTGACTGGAAGCAAACAGTCGGATTAAGCTAACAATTGAGAGCACCACCCCCCACCCTAGCTCTTTCTCTGGAGACCGGGGCGAGTGTGCACGGGTTCACCGGTGCACTACGAGGAGGAACAAGCAGTCAGGTCCACCACCACACCCTTGTGCATCTTCCAATGCCGCTCGAACATGTCATCCAGGTTACCCCCCAACTTGTGGGTTTCAGGATTTAGGGTAAGGGCTTATATATAGGGTTGAGGGTTAGGCCACACCCTTGTGCATCTTCTGGTGGCGCTCGAACATGTCATCCAGATCACCCCCCAACTTGTCAGAGTCCGATGACTTCTGCGACCGCGTGCGGAAGTCCATGTCGCGCCGCACCCGGAGATACGGCCCGGTTCACCAGTAGTTGGTGCTGAGGTCTGGTATTCAGGATTTCAAGCATTTGTGCAAATCGATTGTTGATATACGCGTGCATCGACCCGTTACCTGCATTTTGATTGGCTGAGGACGACTTACTGGACTCTGATTGGCCATAGTTAGGCCAAAATAAGGAACGATGCGATGTACACACTTGCTTGAAACATAAAACACACCATGAACAAACAGTCAGATGATACCGGGGGCATTGGGGTGGAGGAGAGGAAGTAAATGTGTACAGGTGTAAATGTGCACGGGCAAACAGCGCGGGAAGGAGTGGCCAGGCCAGAGAGGAAGATACGGCGAGCGCGTTAGGGTACTGGTACACTAGGAGCACACAGTATCAAGCCTTGCCTTAGACCCGCGGACCTGCGCCTGGATTTTGATCGCCGCGTGTTTTTGTGCATTGAACCTTGCGTCAGGGCCGGACGCCATCGCCATCTCTCATTTCAACTCAACTGCCGAAACTGCTCAAATCGAACTGAGACGAAACGAGTGGAACGAGTGGCCATGGGGGCCAAGGCGGAATCCTGGTGCCTCTTCACACACGCTGACGCGTCTGTCTCTCTGGAACGAGTGGCCAGACGGGGTAGGAGGATGCGGCGAGTGTGAGTGTGACTGAATCCCTGCGATTTTCGCTCGTGGTGCCCGCGGAAGCTGGTCTGGATCTTGAGCGCCGCCTGCCGGAAGGGCCGGAACACCACTCCCTGTATCAGCTTAACTTGAGCGTAGTGTACCGCTCCTGGTTTACCCGTGCACACCTACATACTCGCCGCATACTCCTCTCCGGTGCCTGTCCTGGCCACTCATTCCATGGCTATCTGCTCATGGTTCACCGGTGTACCCGTGCGCAATCGCTGCATCCTCCTCCCTCGCGTCACAATAGTCCCCGTAGTTGCGCAGCTTGTGCTACCGCTACCCCTTCAGAGAGTGAAATCAACCCGTTAACGTGAGTAGCTTCACGGGACGAAACGGCTGAGGGGACCCGCAGTACGGTCCTACCCGATACTCGCTCTCGCTGGTGGTGTGCTCGTGCTTGCCCTGGTTAAAGATAGGGGCAGGGGGAGGGAGAGGGGAGGGGGAGGGGGAGAGGGGGAGGGGGAGGGGGAGGGGATGGCGACATTAGTTCGAAGGGTTGGAGCGAAATGGAGACATACAGTTGTTGAGAGCAGCGGAGGATTGTGTGAGTCGGCGTGGTCAAAACAATTGACGTCGCGATGCAGTTCGGCGGCGAGACCGCCCTGTGTGGCGGGCGGGTCTGAGAGGCGGCGCGGTCTTGGGTTCGTGGGCAGACGCGCCGCGGGTGTTTAGGTGTTTGGCTGTAAAGAAAGATGCGAGCTAGGAGGCGCAGTAGAGAAGGTGACAGGGTTCGTGGGGAGGGTTGCCGCGTACCGGCCGGGCGCCGGAGCAGCACCTGCGGCGTGATCAGGGGGGAGGAGGGGCGGGGGGGGGGGGCGGCGGGGGGAGTCAGTAAGGTCGCGGCGCCGCTCTTCGGGAGCTGGGTGTTTCGGATCGGAAGCGAGGACTGTGCTTCATAAATCTTCGGCAACACGTGGGGCGGGGTCGGCGGCGGTGGCGTACTGGTGCACTGTGAGCAGACAGTCAGGAAACGACGCGGCGGTAGTTTACTGGTGCCCCATGAACAGGCAGTCAGCAGACGCCGTGGCCGTTCCTGGACGGCGGCACTCACGGCGGCAGTGAAGTGCACGTGCACTAGGGGTGTTAACAATGTAAATTAGTTCGGAACCCAGAGCGCGGTGGCGGAGGCGGAGGGCGGCGGCGCACTCACCCGAAGAGCCACTCGTAGATATCCGCCATGAGCGCTCGGCTCCGCGAGGGCTAGCCCATGCACCGGCCGCCGGCGGGACCGGGCGTTAAAAGAGACATCCAATCCAGGTGGGAATTCCGACTGAGGGACGCGGAGGCGGCGAGAATATCCGGTGGGGGGTTGCGCAGATCCGGTGGGGGTTGGGGCTGGGGGGGCTGGTCGGTTGACACCACTCCCATCACGGTCGCGCGATCGTTTCAGCCGTTTCGGTCGTTTCATGACACGCTTCTTTCAACCACGTGTAGATGACGTGCTATTTCATGCTCTTAGTTCCCCTCCGTGGGACAAAACACGTGCCAGTACTGCGGTCAACGCGGGGGGATGACGAATGACGAGTCACGACCCTCGCTTCATCCGATACCTTATCGCTCGCACACTCGGGCCGCGCTCTGCGCCTCTCCTCCCTCCCCCCGCGCCCGCTGCCGCATCCGCGCCGCGCCGCCAAGATGGTGACCGTCGACGTGCGGCGCCAGATGGCCGCAAGCCCCACCAAGTTCGTACCTCCTCCCCCTTTGATTCGCCACACCCTCCCAGATTTATTTTCACTCTCGACTTTGGCCAGCTGGGCAACTGCGACCGCTGGCGGGCGCGTCGCGCGCCTGTAAAGGACTACGACACGCGTGCGCGTCCCTTTACCCGTGAATGGGGGCGGCTGCGCGCAATGGCGGCGCACACAACTGTAGGAGCGCGCGCGACGAGCGGGTTCGAACTCTGCGGAAGTTCTTGGCCTCGTAACGAAAACAGAGTTAGCGTTGGGTGACTTGTGACACGGTGGCGTGGGCTAGACACGTGGTGTCACGGGGGGACGGGATGGCCGGCGCTTCTTCACTCAGCCGTGGTTGTGGTGTGTCGCTGTACAGACTCTCGCCGCGACCGGAGTCGTGCTGCGCGCGGCAAGCAGGGCACATTCCCACTTGACGTTTTGCTTTGCTGCTGAAAACGGTTCCGCAAAGAGTTGAGCAGGGAGAACCGCGAAAGGCAATGCCCCGAGCGTTGCCTCACGCCTGGTTCGCGTGTGACCCCCCCTTGCTCCACCGCGAGTCGTCGTGAGCGCGCACCCCACCCTGGCCATACATCACCGACCGCGCGCGCGCCCGGCGCTCCCGACGCGCCCATTCACCCCCCCACCCCCGCTGCCGCATCCCGCCCCGTGGCACGAAATGTTCAACAGAGTTACTGAACATGTCCCCTTATTTGCTTCGCGCTTCACAGGATGGACTCGCCGGGCGCGACGGGCTCACCCCGGCCGAAGACCGCGCACCCGGCGACGGAACGCGGCCCACACCGGCAGGGCTTGTCACACATTCCGGCGATGCCATCTCAGCTTTGCACAGCTGAGACGAATGGCTGGCTCACGAAGTGCCTGGCTGACGCTAGCTGGCACAGCTGAGACGATGGCTAGCGGTTGAGCTGCGAAGGGTACAAGTGGTCAGGCCCGGGAGGAGGACGTTAGTCGCTGAGTACGTGAACACCTGTAGACACTGAGCAAACAGTCAGCTTGGGAATGGGCGGCAAGGCCCAGGAGGAGGATGCGGCGGGTGTGTTCGGGTACAACGGTACACTACGAGCGAACAGTCAGCTTGAGCTGACGCGGGGATGCGGCGAGAGTGTTCGGGTACACCGGTACACTAGAGCTATGAGCAGTCAGTGCAGGAACCCGTGGCCAGGCCAGGGATGAGCATACGGCGCGTGTGTGTCGGGTTCACCGGTACATCATGAGCAGAAAATGCGGGAAGCAGACAGTGCAGGAACGAGTGGCGCCGGCCCTGGCTACCGCGCCGCGCGACCAGCATCTGCTCGCTCCCCCAAGCGATTCGAGCCCGGCAGCGTGCCACTGCCAAAGCCTGGCTACGGCCAGGCCTGGGGCGCCGGCAACCGCGGGCCCGCCAGTGCTGGGGGCTTTACAGCGGCATATGCACATCTTGCGCCATCGCGGTGGAAGGACAGCGTCAAATCCGAAGCGGAGCTCCAGGTAGGGACAGGATAGTGCTAGCCACGTCAGAGGATGCCATTTATTTCAAGAATGAAGGGTGGGAAAGCGTTTGACGACATGGCGAACACTATCCATCAGTCCCTCGCACCAGGCCGGCGCCTCGCGGCTGTACAAGGACGCCCAGCGGCGGTTAAAGGCAGGGCCTTCCAACCGCTCCCTTTTCAGCTCAGCTCAAGCTGTTTTGTTCGTCATTTATGCCTCGAAGAATAACAGAAACGATTGTATCACAAAGTAGTGCAGCGCAACAAGAGGCCAAAGATGCCCACACTGAAAATATTGCATAACAAAAGACAGCGGAGCAGCAACAGGCCAAAATAGGCCATGAACAGAGGGACTCAGGCTATTTCTAGACTAGACTAGAGCTAGCTAAGCTGGGTGCTTAAATTAAGCTGGAATTGGAACGAATGTAAGGCCCTGGTTGAAGGCGGCGACATACGCGCAGACGGTGGTGACGGAGGAGTGCAGCGTGGACACTAGGTGGCGCACTAAGAAGGCGGCGTCCGAGGTGGAGGCCGGCTTTGAACGCCTGTTCGAGGACAGCGTGCGGTGGAAAAAGAAGAACGAGGTAGGGCAGTGCCGGGTTGACCACGCTTGGTACCGGGGCCGGGGCGAAAGCCTGGTGCCTCCTCATACACGCGGAGGCGACTTTCTCTCTTTGGGGGCACGGAGAAAACCTTGTGCCTCCGTATACACGCGGAAGCGCCTCTCTCCTCTGACCGCACTTGGTGTCAGTGCCTGGAGCCAAAACAGGATGAACCGCCTTCAAGTTCTGCTTTCAATGTCAACTTGCGGCGCTACAATGAGGTGCAGCCCGCCATCCCAGTGACCGGGATGATGAAGTTCTCCGTCGCGGGTGGCGCGTCGCTGGAGCCCGCGCCCAAACTCTCAGAGGCAGGGGGGGTTGAGAGCAACGACTCGAACGTATAACGGAGCACGACTTACCTTCAGGGTGGATGCTAACATGGACACGAGGACTCGGTTTGTGGTGGCCAGACCGTCATGTGAGCATGTACCCTCGGCCCGATTTGGTTCTTCATCCGTTGAACGTCGGTCGAGTGCTTGTTCTGAATGACTCTCCTGCGAGGACGAGAGGCTGTCCATGCTACTCAAGCAGTACTACAAACCCACGGCCATCAAGGTTCGCAACCGCAAGAAGCTGTACGACACGTACTGCGAGGGTTTGACCGACGAGCAAAAGCGTTTGCTTGGTAAGGCGGTGCAAGTTGAACCGATGAAACTCATGTTGAGAGCGCCTGGAACTCAGCGCTTGAAGCTGAAATGTGATGAACCGCTTTCAAACTGTGCCTTTAAATTCAACTTGCGCCGCTACTGCTTGGTATCGACAAGGAGCCCGAGATACCCAACGAGGACAAGCTGCGGGAGTTGGCGGAGAAGCAACTAGCGGAGATGGAGCGCCTGGCAGGGGGGTTACGGAAAACAAGCACTCGACCCACGGTGGTTCTCCTCCTCCTCCTCCTCCTCCTCGCGTCTGTGTGAGCGGGGGGGTTATTGAGAACAAGCACTCGACCGACGTTGAGTGTCCTCCTCCTCCTCCTCCTCCTCCTCCTCCTCCTCCTCCTCCTCCTCCTCCGCCGCCTCTGCGCGTCTGTATGATGGGGTTGTTGAAAACCAGCACTCGACAGACATTGAATCTCCTCCTCCTCTGCGCGTCTGTATGAGCATTCAACCTGAAGGCCAGACGTGCCCCAATTTCGGTCGAGTGCTTGCTCTCAATGACCCTCCTGCCTGACTCAGCACAATGAGGAGAAGTTAGCGGAGGACACGCGCAAGATGTATGACATGGCTCGGGATTACAAACACAAGCAGGAGGAGAGGGACTCCGTGCGGGACGGGGAGATGAAGGCAGGGGCTTACACTCGTCCACTTCCCATCTCAACCTGAGCCGTTTCTGACACTTAAAACATCCCCTAAACGCCTTAATACCCCTTCCAACCCCGCCAAACCCCTTCCAACCTCGCCAAGCATACCCCCCAAACACCCCTTCAACACCCCTTGTCCAACGAAAAGCGCTTACGTTGAGCTGAAAGGTGGACGAGTGTAAGCCCCTGCATGAAGGTGCGCCTCGAGGCGAAGTTTACGGAGATGAAAGAGTTTACGGAGAAGCTCGAGGCAGGGGCTTACACTCGTCCACTTCTCGGCTCAACCTGAGCCGTTTCTGACACAAAAACACACCCTACACACCCCCTACCACCCCCGCCCCCCTCGTATACACCCCCGGC
>Ga0307489_10000645_pt1 | contig 21715 bp, 34 predicted proteins | sample SB12metaG_FD_202247 | JGI IMG/M metagenome (GOLD analysis project Ga0307489, IMG submission 202247) | Sea-ice brine microbial communities from Beaufort Sea near Barrow, Alaska, United States - SB 1.2 | ecosystem: Environmental > Aquatic > Marine > Coastal | place: USA: Alaska | collected... | reverse complement strand
GATACTGTGTGGGGGAGTGGGGGAGCTAGTGGGGTAGTCAGGGGCCCCGCCGTCCAGCTCCACGGTACGGATCTTGAAGTCGATCCCAATTGTGGTGATGAAGCTGGTGGTGAAGGAGTCATCGGAGAAGCGCAGCAGCAGGCAACTCTTGCCGACGCCTGGTGAAGCGGGGGGGCGCGAGGGCGAGGGTGAGCGGAGGCGAGAGGCGGGGACGGGCGGACAGGCGAGGGTAAGCTGAGGAGGAGGGGGAGCAGGAGGCGGGGCGGAGAGGAAAGCGCTGACGGCAGACGGCACGGCTTGGCATTTATGCCCCCGGAAAATCGTGGGTCGACACGTGGAAGGGCAAATGTTTTGGGTGTTCAAGCGACGCGTACTGCAGGGTTGTGGAGTAAGGGTTGGTGGAGATGGGGCGGGTGGAGCGCGCACCGCTGTCTCCGATGAGGAGCAGCTTGATCAGATGGTCGTACTGCTGGTTAGCCGACCCCATCTCTGCGGCCAGGCTGCAGAACTGGCGTGCTCTTCAAACCCCCCACCCAAAAAGACTTAAGTCGCGAAGCCACGCTTCGACGGCGTGCGGCGGCAACCCCCTGGTGGCGGAACCCGAGCCCGCGGTGCACCGGACTACTGAAGTGGCGTGGAGTGCCCCGCGCGCTTCGTGTCGTGTCAGCCGCCGTGGGTGGTGCCGTTCTGGCGTGCGTGTGCCAGCTTCGCAAGCGACCCATTCGAGGCGTTGAAAGAGTCCCAAGATCATTTTTGGGTTTAGGTTTCGCGGTTTTAGGGTTTAGCTTGCACCCTGCCGCCGATACCAGCACGGTCCGCCAAGTACGAGACTCGAAGCGTTTTGTGTGGGAGCGAACAACCTTCGGACGCTCACACTGAACGTCGCGCGCGTGGCCTCTCTCCAGCACACCCAATGAGCGGTCTGGCCGTCACCCCTGGCGCAGTCGTCTGCTTCCGTTGCAACCCTCCTCCGCGCCGCGGCGGGCGCCGCGCCGTCCCCGTCCGGACACTGGTGCACGCATCCTGGGACGACATCACGAGGCAGGATACTACCGACGGTGTGCTGCAGAAGAAACGGGCGGTGTTCCCCAGGGGCACCAACTTCAAGCAGTACTCGCTGGAGCAGCTGGCGTTCATGTCGCGGAAGGAGCAGGGCATCATGCCCGACGGCCACGACTGCACGGGCTGCTGCGGCGTGGGTGGGGCCCAGGGTTGTCAGCTTGAGACTTTGCTCTCCCGAGAAAAGTTTCGTACTTTTTCAGAAGTGACGTCACGTGTGTGAGCGTTTTTGTGGCAGCCATTGTGTGCTGTGTGCGAGTAACAGTATTGAAATGCACGCGTGTGATAGGACAGGATGCACCAATGTGGCGGCACACGCAGACACGATGCGTGTCAGCCCAGCCTCATGTGACTCATGCCTGCGGGTGTTTCATGTAACAATGCATGGGATGGCTGGGCAGTGGGCACCTAGTGGGCACCCGACCAATTATTAAAATCTTTACTTGCGTTGGATACCCTGTGCGTTGGCACCCTGATCTGCACGGCGTGCGGCGGGTCGGGAAACAACAAACAAAGCCCGAAGGATAAGTTCAACGAGGAGGTGCGACTGACATCCGGGATGGACGTGAATATGTTTGGTGGGGCCCAGTGCCTTGTCTGTTCTTGGCTACCAGGTAGTAACCTCTCTCAACTGGTTTGACGGTGTGTGAGTCTTCAGAAGCAGACAGGTCGAAGCATCAACCAGTTCACCTGGAGCATAGAGCGGCGTAGGATGACGTGTGTGACAGAGTAAACGGGGGTTCAAGCTGTGGTGAATGACACGGCGAGCGATAGCGACATGGCTCTGCTGGTGGGGATGATGATGCAGGAAGGCGGGCCGTGCTGGATCTGCCGGGCAGGGCATGCGGCCGGGCCACTGCAACACTGATTCCTGTCCCAGCACCACCTGGCTGTTTGCTCATCATGTACCGGTGCACCCGTGCACACCGCGACTGCATCCTTCTCCATGGCCTGGCCACTCGCCCCATTTTGCAGCTCGACCTGATTGTTTGCTCATGGGTCATGTACTCATAGACGACCAGTGTACGCGTACACACTCGCCGCATCCTCCTCCCCGGCCTTCCTCTGGTACACCATGAGCAGACAGTCAAGGTTGAGCCGAGCACGGGAATCTGGTGTATGGCCTTGCGGCCCGGGCTTGAAGAGCATCGGGTGCACGGAGTGTATGGGCACGGGGAAGAAAGACTTCGCCGAGAACTTCAGCTGTGACTGATTCCGCTGTGCGGTGGCATGTTGTAAAAACCACCTAATCAGTGGGTCTATGAAATTAGAAATGCTAAACATACATCATATGTAGCTACCTAAACATAAGCCGCTATGGTCCGCGCGCCTCTTGGTCTGAGGCGACATGGGTCACGCAGCTTCGGTCTTGCGTAGTCAGGAAAGACGCGGTCATGAGGTCCAATCCTCCGCGTGTCCGCCACAGCTAGCCCTCATTCTGTTCCAAAAGAAATTACCACCAGAGAAGTTGGACGAGAAATGTCGCTTGATTGATTGTCGACGGTGCGACGATGACGATGACTTGAATGACGATGACGGGTCATCTGATTTACCATAAACTGGTATTGAATGGAAGCCGTTCAACATCAACCGATCAGATCGCACCGATCCAAACCCAGAATACGGATTGTTTGTACCCAGAACACCACACGAGCAGTCAGCCTCTCAGCCAATCACGTTGCGAGCTATAAAGGTGACCGGTTAACCTTTACATTGAGTGTAACGTACTCTACCGTATCTGCACGAGTAGCTTGTATTGCTGACTGTACCGTCGTTGAGGAGGCATAACCCGCCGCGCGGGTACGCCACCGCCGCCGCACCAACGGCCGTGCGAGAGATGCCTCGCATGGAGAGCGTCCCGTGCAGAGCCCCCCTCGCACAGCAGCAGCGCGCCGCCGCCGCTCCCGTCGCCGTGCTCGCGCCCGCGCCCGCGCTTCACCACGACGCCCTTCACGCAGGCGGGGCTGGGGCCTCCGGTGTATCAATACAGGTGCAAGAGGGTGCAAGAGGATGACGAGCAGGAGGAGGTGAAGGGGACGACTCCCGAGGGACAGCGGCGAGAACCGGCGCTGGCGCCCGGTCCTGCGCGGGTGCTGCCGTCCGGGCCGCGCGTCGCGCTCGCGGCCACCTCCACGCCCCACAACGACGCCACTCCGGGGGGGGCGGGACCCTCTGGGCTAAACCAAAAATATGAGGAGGAGGAGGAGGAGGAGGAGGAGGAGGAAGATACTCTGGGGCAGCTGGAGATCGACTGGGGCTGGGCAGCTGGCGACCGACTGGGGCTAGCGCCCGGAACGGTGCGGGTGCCGGCGCCTGGGGCGCGCGCCGCCCGTGTGTTCAGCAAGGTCGAGGACAGCACGATCAGGGACGACACGGACGGGGAGGGGGAGGAGGAGGAGGGACCGGGCGAACAAGGGTGCGACGGGGAGGGGGACGGGGAGGGCGGGGAGGGGGGTCTGGAGCTACTCGCGGGTGCCGCGCACGTCCCGGGGGACGACCGGGGGGGCGAGGGGGCGCCTCGCCGGAGCACCCCTGCGGATAGGGCAGCTCGGGTGAAGCGTGGGCGAGGCGATGTCGCAGCCGACGACGTCGTGCCTGAGGTGCCTGCACCGAAGCGGCGCAGTGGAGGCGCGTGCGTCGGACCGTCGGGGCGCCACGGCGTTCACGAGCGCACCGGAAGAGACATTGGGAAGGCCACCCCGTGGCTCAAATGGTGCGCGGAACTGAGCCTGCCTGGCGCCAAAACGCTCGGGCTCGGGCTGTTTCCCGCCGTGGACGATGCCGCCCGGGCTTACGACGCGGAGGTGCGGCGGCGCGGGTGGGCGCACGTGCGGGCCCTCAACTTCCCGCAGCCGGAGGAGCTGGTGGCGTACGCGCAGGCCGTGGAGCGCTGCGACGAGCGAAGCCTGCCCCTCTCGCTCGCACCGGAGCCGCCTGCCGCCGCCCAGGGCGCTGCTACCGTGCAAGATGGATCCGGTCAGCGGCAACCAAAGCTCAGTGGTCACGAGCCTGGAAAGAGTGGGTTTTTCGGCGTGTCCAGAAGCACCAGGAAGAAGAAGACGGCAAACTGGCAGGCCGACATGTGCGTGCCCGGCGCAGAGAATAACTACTACGTTCTAGGTGGGGGCTTACAGTCGTCCACTGCTCGGCTCATCACAAGCGGGTTTTGTGGGATACCCTGGGTGGTCGATGGAGTTTAAGTGACAAAAACGGCTCAGGTTGAGCTGAGAAGTGGACGAGTGTAAGCCCCTGGTTATAGGATCCTTCGCCGACAAGCAGGATGCAGCAAGGGCGTACGACGCGGAGGTGCGGCGGCGCAAGTGGACGCACCTCAAGCGGCTCAACTTCCCGGACCCCGCGATCGACGACGCGCGGCAGCCGCCCTCCTATATGTTGCTGCGGCGCCGGGGCCGGCCTGCGGGTCGCGGTGCCGGGTGATCACGCGTCCGCCCGGTGGATGCTGCATCCAGGACGACGAGGAAGAGGTGCCACTGACATGCACCCTACACACGCAAATGAATGAATGAATTAGGTCCAAGACGGGCGCAGCACGAATGTAGGAAGTTGAAACTGAATGGATGACTGAAAATAAGAAAACTGAGACTCGTAGAGCTACACCATAGAGCTAGTGGAATCATGAATCGCCAATCTGCTAAGTCGGTGGCTCTACAGCAAGCCCCGAACGATTCGAAACCGCCTCCCTGAATCACACATACACAACATAGGAGTGTGGTATTGCCATCGACAATTCCGATGGGTGATGAAAGCCATCCAAACTGGGCGGCAAAACGATCCACACCACCCAGACAACAACAAAATCTGACAACGATCGCCTTTTAGGCAACCCACTTCCCTTCGCGCAGTACCTCTCGCCCAGCAACGCCAAGTGCCGCGCCGCCCTCTTCCACCCCAGTACACCATGTCTGCGATCAGCTCCTTCTTCCCCACCCCCGCCGCCGCCGCCGCCGCCGCCGGCGGCGTCGTCGCCGCGCGCCCCGGCCGTACTGGTGTCTCCACCGGGGTGTCGGGCTCAGGCGGACACTCTCGCGCCTATTTCGCGGGCAACCGGCGCGCGCTCCCGCGCGTCGCCGCCGCGCGCGACTACCCAGCAGGTCGCGCAGGTCCCCCGCGGCCGTACGGCAGGCGCCCGCGGCCGTCGTACAAGGGCGACGAAGAGGAACGAGCTGACGTTTTTGTCGGCGATCATCACGCCGGAGAGGACGACATGGACGCTTCGCGGGTAGGGCTTGAGGGGCGCGGAACTCGTACCAGTGTTCAGCCCTGAAGACGGCAACCTGCTGACTCGGACCGTATCTTCATAACCCGCCGCCGTCACATGACGCCACGCCCGCGCGCAGCCCCGCCAGCTCGCCGCTCCATCGAGAATTCATTTCTCTCCCGGCGCCTTCCTCACCCCTGTCTATGTCGTTTTCGCCGCCGCCGCCGCCGCAGCAGCAGCAGCAGCCTCCTTCTCTCCCTGTCACAGGAAGCCACAACAAATCAGCCTCACGTGTGGTGCGGTGGATGACGGTTGCGAGTACTGCCACGGCGCCGCGGCGGGACCCTGGCGGCGGATGATGGACCCGTACGGCCACATCGGCGACGTGATGTCCTCCCCCGTGGCCACGCTCACCCCGGGCGGGGCCGCGGGGCCGCCGCCCCTCCCTCGTCCCTGCTATCTTCACTGCACCCTCGTTGATACGATTACCCGGAAATCAAAACCCTCGAGTTATCCCAACTTGATACCTCGCGGTTGCTCAGCCACGGAAACGAGTGGCGGCGGCCCTGCCCCCCGACCTCATGCTGGACGACCCCGTGGTGCGCGCCTTTCTGCGGCGCCACCACGGCGGGCCCGTGGCAGGCCTTACACGCGCTGCTGCTGCCCGTTCTTAGCTGGCCCTTGAGCCGTGTTTGTAGTCCCTCACCCCACATAAAGTATCGTATGTCCGTATCCTTCAAAGCTGGGTGTTGAAGTTGAGCATTACAGGAGTTGAATGTAAGGCCCTTGCTGGTGGTGAGCCCCGAGACGGGCAAGTGCGTGGGCGTCATCAGCCGCCGCGACATGTTGCGGTTCCAGGCAGGGGCTTACACTCGTCCACTTTCCGACTCAACGTCAGCGCTTTTTGTGGGATGAGGGGTATTTAGGGTGGGATTCAGGTAGTTTTTAGTGCGTGTATAGGGCGTGTCGAGGGGTTGTTAAGGGGGTACTAGGCGGTATGAGGGGTTGTTTGGGTTGTACTTTGTGTCAGAACCGGCTCAGGTTGAGCTGAGAAGTGGACGAGTGTAAGCCCCTGGTTCCAGGGCGACATCGCGGGGCGGCAGGTGGGCGAGGCCATGTCCGTGCCGCCCGTGTGCGTGCGCAAGCGGGCGCACGTGGCGGAGGCGGCGGGCGTCATGCTCAAACTCAAGGTGCACCGCCTGCCCGTCGTGGACGACCGCAACGTGCCGGTAGGGTGTACACACCAAAATAGGCCGATTTCGGTATGTCGTCTCGGTGAAATGCCCACACAGAGTTGCGGGCGAAGCGTCCACGCTCCGCGCGTGAAGGTGGGCGCCAGGTTGAATGCCCATACAGAGTTGCGGGCAAAGCGTCAGCGCTCGGCGCGGGGCGCTATATACCGAAATGGGCCTATTAAGTCCTAGTCACACGTCAGAAATGGTGTGCTAACATCGTATGCTACATCGATTGCTACTTTTTGGGAACAGAGAAGGCGTGCGGATCCGCGTCGTCCATCACATTTCAACCACGATAAGCTTAGAATGTGTGGAGCTATCGCGAGGTCGCTTGAGTGAACTGACTTCCTGTGATGCGGCGACCATTGTATGTGTGACCCTGATGCGTGATCGGCATCGCGACGCGCTCCGACATCTTCTCGCCCCTGATCTCCCAGGCCCGCTCCAACATCGTGTCGCACAAGCTGGGCTTCGACGGATCCAGCGGCTCCTGGGAGGCGGGGCCTGGAGCTCCTTCCCTTCTCACCTCGACTTTACGCCGTACGAGCAAACAGTCAGATTGAACTGCCACGGGAACGAGGGGCCACGCCACGCTGGTCAGGGAGGAGGACGCGGTGAGTGAGTACGGGTGCACCGGTACACTACGAACTAACAGTGAGGTTGAGGTGGTACGGGCATGGGGGATGCTTGGCCCTGGCGGGAGGAGCGCGAGGAGGACATGATGACCCGCTCCGCGGAGGGTGAACAAGGCAGTGCCTAGATGAATTTACATAAGTAATCTCCGGCTTCAACTTTACGCCGATTTCCCCTGATACCACTTGAGATATCCCACTCAATATCTCAAAGATATACGTTGTGCTAAAAAGGCCCTGCGGGTAGCGTGGTGGGAGGGGGTATTTCAGTGGGAGGAAGATTGGTCTTGAGTTCTGATGTGGGCCGTAACATGTTACGTGAGGCCCAGGCGGTAGGGTGGGAGGACGTCCATCTCGGCTAGATCGGATATGAAGCGGCGCACGTTGGCGGGGCGGGGAGGACATCCATCTCACCGAAGCCCTCTGAAGGGGACAATGAACGACATGACACACATCATCACCACGTGCCAATGAACAGTGAAGAACGCGAACACGATTCATAGATACTCGACGACGAGACGCGGACAGATGCCGAATGTAGATTGATGAGGCGTTGAATGTAGATATGATGAGGTGCGATAACGCGATAAATAGACATAATGAGGCTACCTTGTGTCGTACTAGTAGAGCTGCTGCACGCAACGTAACATCAATGATGCTAATGTTGTGTAGCTAAATGATGAACACATGCAATCACGCCTATGACGCGACGAGGCGAGCTAGCGAGCGCAGGGTGGTGAGTTTGTACTCGAACTTGGAGCACACGCTCTCCAGCAGCGTGGCCCCCACGGTGCGCTCCACGGTGTAGCGGCGCAGGTTGAATTTGAAAGCAACGTTTGAAACCGGTTCATCATATTTCAGTTTCAAGTCATTAGTTCCAGGCGCTTGCAACGTGGGTTTGATAGGGTCGGTCAACCTGCACCGCCTTACCACGGCCTCGCCGCACTCGGGGCATTCCCCGCCGCACCCGCCCGCGCACCCCGCCTTAGGGCCTGCCAGATGTTGCCCGCCACGTCGTCAACACGCATTTTGAATCCTGTTTTTGTTTGTATTTTTACGTTCATCGAGCCCCAAGGCGCTTCACATTGTGAGCTTAACCAACCCTGTTTCTTGAGTTAAACAGCACTCAGACGGGAGAGGAGAATTCTGCACGGCACGTCATCGCGACGCATTTTGAACCAGCGCTTCTTGATTTCAATGAAATGCTTTGACGTGGCGCGCAATGTGTGGCAGCCCCTACCCCGTCTCCTTCTCCAAACACGCCGCGCAGTACGTGTGGCCGCCGGGCAGGGACAACGTTCAACAAAGTCGCAGCCACATCACAGGATGACATTCAATTCAAGCTACATCTTACAGCAACGATGGTCTAATCCGTGTTGGATGGTCTAATACGTGTTGGATGACACAGTGTGCGTTACGGCGAGCATGTGCTGGCGGGAGGGGGGGATGATGTTAGTCGTGGCCTGACCGCACGGCACGCACAGCACCGGGGACGTGAAGATGCCCATGCAGGCCATGCACGTCACCGTGCTTTCCAGCGCTTCCTCCGCCCGAGTCAGCTTCTTTACTGACATCTCTAGTTCACGCTCCTTCTCCGTCAGCCCCGCGCCCTTGTAGGAGGGATGTCGATAACAAGCACCAGAACCGAGTTCGGAGCATGACCTGAATTCAGGGTGAATGCTCACACAGACACGCGGAGCAGGAGGAGGAGGACATTCAACGTCGGCCGAGTGCTTGTTCTCGATGACCCCCCTGCCTCGCGACGCGCCATGGATCTCGCCTCGGCATCTGCGGCCCGCCCCGTGAGCGAGGCAACCGCCGCCTCGGCTTCGCCTGCCCTACCGTTAGGGCCCCGCAGAAACTGAGTTCAAAAGATCTGGCGTTCGGCGTTTAACTCTACAACGCGAAGTTAGCGAAAGTGAAGAAGGACGTTTGGAGCGGTTTCTGGCAGGACCTACCTGACATCGGCAGCGGCGGCGGCGGCGCGGGCCTCCGCCCAGGGGCTTACTCGTCCACCTTTCGGCTCAACGTAAGCACATTTTGCTGGATACGTTGGGTGCATGATTTTCCCCCAGTATATTAGACAGGGGGACACATGGAGGTGTGACCAAAACGGCTTAGGATGAGCTGAGAAGTGAACGGGTGTAAGCCTCTGCCTCCGCCGCGGCGGCCGCGGTGGCGCGCACCAGCTTATCGAGGCGCGTGAAGCGCCACACCACCTGTCCCACAGTGTCCACCACCGTGTGCTCCACCGCCTCCTGCTCCGCGGACCGCCCCCGCACGCTGGCGCCGTCCACCGCGTCGCGCCACTCCGCCGCCGCCGCCACGAACACCTCGGACGCCTCGCACGTGCCGCCGCCCTTGCTATACAGGCGCAACTCAAAATTGACAGCAGAGCTTGACAACCGTTACAACGGGGGCCGGGGCGGGAGCCTGGAGCCCCCTTATACACGCGGAAGCGTCTCTCTCACTCCTTAAACACAGTTTATCGTATGACATTTAAAGACAAGCCCACGTTCGAAAGTACTGTAATTTTCGGACATCTTAACTCAAGACGTCGTGGATTAAAGCATGGTTTCGAACTTAGGCTTGTAGTTAAATGTCATAAGTAGTTTCGAGTCGCACCGCCCCACCTTGCCGCGGAACTCCTTGTTGTAGTGGCGTAAGCTGAATTTGAAAGCAAAACTTGAAAGCAGTTTATTGTATTTTAGTTTCGAGCGCTTAGTTATAGGCGCATTAACGTGGTTTGATAGAGTCAATCTGCACCGCCCCACCTTGTCGAGGCCCAGGCCCGCAACGATGTTGCCCACCGTCTCGATGTGCCCGCGCGTCGCGGCCGCGTCCCGCAGCGCTGGCGCCAGGGTCTTGCGGACGGCGGCCAGGGCCAGCTCCTTCAGCCCTTCAGGCGCGCCCTTCAGGTGCTCGATGGTGTCTTCCAGGTCACGGCGCTCCAGGTTCCACTTCTTGTCGGCAGCCTCCGCACAGGGACGTCGCCATGCATTCCCTTCTCAGCTAAACCACTAGCATATTCCAGGTGCTAACTGGGTGAAACGGGAACGGCGTGTAACGGTATCACCGAGGTCGTAGACTGTGTTAGGTGTTGGGAATTGCCCAACGCCCGTAGATATTACCATGTAGCTTATCAGAGGGACGGAATGGCCCGGCCCCGCCTCGGCAGCAGCCTGCGCGACGAATAGGTTGTCGGCGGCCGCGTCGGCGCGGAAAGTGGCGGCGGCCACCTCGCGGTGCAGCTCCTCGGAGGCCGACGCGGCGGCGGCCGCGGCGCCGGCTAGGTCACGGGAGTGGGAGCGCTCGAGATCCGCGGCGGCGGTGGCGGCAGCGGCGACAGCGGCGGCGGCGGAGGCGGTGAGTTCCGATTGGTGGGGTCGCGTGCATAATGCTCGGTCATGTGGTGTTGGCTTCAATTTGATAGGACGTCAAATGCAAATTGACTGACTTGGCACGTCATGTGATGCCGCCACTTACGTTAATGTGCGCGGGTTTGTAACATGGTGAATGTCGAGGCGGTTGCGGTTTTTTTATCTCATCTCCCTACAGCGATTGTGCGGCGTGCCTCCGCGAGGTTCTGAGCAGCGTCAGCCTCTTGTCCTTCGCGTAAGTCAACGGCGGTGGCGGCGGCGGCGCGGCGCGCGGCTTCCGCGTCAGCCTTCGCCGCCGCCTCCGCCTCCGCTGCCGCCGCCGCCGCCGCCGCCGAGGCCGCCAGTGCGCGCCGCAGCGCCGCCTCGCCATTCTCCTTGTCACTCGCCGAGTCCGCCTGACTTCTCCTCAGATCCTCCAAAAGGTCCCGCACCTGTACCTCGAGCGCATCCGCTCGCCGCGCCGCCTTGTAGGGCCCGGCATATGTTGCTCGCCACGTCACAGGATGTCATTAAACTGAAGAAACGAGGGTTCACAGTGCGTTTGATGAGTTGGTAAGTCTATGGGCTGGTATATATCGCTCGTCACGTCATAGGATGCCATTTAACTTAAGAAACGAGGGTTGAAGATGCGTATCAATGACTTTGCGGGCAATATCTACTTGGCCCTGCCGTCTCTGCCCCCGACTCCGAGAACTCGGTGTGGGTCGCCGCCGCCGCCGCCTCCGCCGCCGCCACGCGGTACGTCAGGCCCTGCCCCATCCTTGCCACGCGCGCTTCCATTGTGTCCAGCATTTCCAGCGCCGAGCTGCCGTTTCCCCATAACGCCGCGGCCGCCTCCGCCGCCGCCTGCCGCGCGATATCACGCTCCAACTCCGCCGCTGCCAGGTCCTTCGCCGCCTCCGCCGCCGCCGCCGCCGCCACCGCCGCCGCCCGCAACGCCGCGGCAGCTTCGTCCGCGGCCCGCCGCCGCGAGCTATCCGCGTCCTCCCTCGCGTCGTCGCGCTGCTGCGCCAACGCCTCCGCCGCGCCACGCGCCTGCTCCGCCTCACGCTCCGCCGCCGCCAGCCGCTGCGCCACCTCGTTGCAGCGGCGCAACTTGAATTTGAAAGCAAAATTTGAAATCGGTTCGTCATATTTCAGTTTCAAGCGCTTAGTTCCAGGCGCTTTCAACTTGGGTTTGATAGGGTCAACCTGCCCTACCTCGCCGTTCAGCATCCGCTCGGCGCGCTCGGCCCGCGCGTGCTCGCTATCCCCCCGCGCCCGCTCCCTTCGCTCCTCGCCCTGCGCCAATTCGAAATCGCTCCGCAGCTGCTGCAGTTTGTTCTGCAGCGCCGCGTGCGCGCGATCCTGGCTCGCCGCGTCTCTGGTGGCGGCGGCCAGTGCGTCGCGCGCCGCGCGCAGCTCGCTCTCCAGCGCCCCCACCGCCGCCTTCAGCGCCGCATTCTCCTGCTCCAGCTTCAGCTTCTCGTCCCCGGGGATCAGGGCCCGGGAGATATTGATATTGCTCCCCACGTCATGGTACGCCATTTAGCTTGCCCGCCGAGTCATAGGGAGCTATTTGACTCCATAAATGGGGGTTGAAAAAGCGTTGGACGACGTCGCGAGCATTTTTCGCCAGGCCTCACCGGCGGTGCTCTCCCGGCGGCGCATGTCGTCTTGCCGCACTCGAGAAGTGGTGACTTCCATCTCCGAATCTTTCAAGCGCCGGTCGCTCTCCTTCAGCTTGGCCGAGAGCGACTTGGCGCGCTCCACCGCGATGTTGGCGTCGAAGGTACCGTTCGCCAGGGGCTTACACTCGTCCCCATTTCGGCTCAACTTGAGCTCCTCTGTCCACTGTATGACCCAACTTAACTCATGAATGTGCCTAGAGTTGCTCAAGTTGAGCTCTAACGTGAACGAGTGTAAGCCCCTGCCCTTCGCGGCCTCGGCGTGCTTCGCCGCCGCCGCCGCCGCCGCCTCCGCCGCGAGCTTCAGCTTGTGCTCCAGCGCCCCCTTGCGACTGAGCGCCGCTTCGAGCTGCGTCGCCAGCTGATTGCCTCGCGCCTCCTCGTAGGGCCACACAGATACTGCTCTCGACGTCATTGGATACCAGTCAACTCCAGAAACCAGATTTGAAATGCGTTGGATGACTCGGCGAGAGGATCTGCCAGGTCCTAGGGCGCGGGGATCCCTCGCCCGTCATGCAGAAACTGCCTGCTCAGCCCCGAGCAACAGGCGTCCGTCGCCGCTCTTCAGGTCGGGAGTGGCAGATAGGTATCGCTCGCCATGTCATAGTTTTATAGGATGGGCATCTGTCAGGCCCAACCTCCTCGTCGTGAAGCCTGCGCTTCGCATCGTCGGCCTCCGTCGCGCGCTTCTCGTACGCCGAGCTGAGGTTCTCGTAGTTGCGCTGCACGGTGCGGATGGTGATGTTGCGGTTGTCCAGCTCCGTCTGCAGCTTGTCCAACTGCACCTTCTGCTGAAATGGGGTGTCGCGCACCTGGGAAGGAGAAAGCATCGGGGATGAAATGAGAAAAATGAATGGGGAGAGCGACAGAGGAGGAGGTGTCGTGATGCGAGAGTGAAGCGGAGACGAGGCGAGGGAGGCTAGCTGCGTTCTCACCCTGTCGCTGAGGTCCCCCATGACGCTATACCCGCGCCTCACACTCGTGCACGACCACTCTCAGAGCGACGGCATGTCCGGAACAATGAGGTACCCAATCAAAGTCGTTGCTGTCATAGAGCCGTCTCTTTTGAAGTGCGACAGTTTCTCGAGTTTGTTATTGACGCCCGCAAAGCACGGGCGACGCGAGCTTATCCGTCGCGAGCTTGTTTCCAGGAAGCGGACCGTAGCTGCGGCACGCGCCGGACCGTGTGGCGCCGCGCCTTCACTCCGTGCCTGGTAGAGCTATGTGGTGAACTTTCGTTGACGACGAGCAGATTGTCCGGAGGCGAGGGGCACGTCCGCCCGACCTCGTTCATGACACGAGATTTACCAGCTTGTCAGAAAGTGCGCCTCGTCGGCTCCGACACCAATTTGACACGCGCCGCCTGGACGCTGGAGCCACGGCGCCTGGCCGCCCCACAGCGACAGTGTCATACACGCGACGCCGGATTAGGCCCACGGGTCCGATATATCATAACGCGCTAGAGACAAGGTGCGCGCCGCAACCCAACAGGGCACGACGCATCTCATTTCCTGCCCCATCGCATCGTATCACCCCTTTCTGGCGCTGTCGGTCACATGTCCGGTCAAGTGACACATAATTGCCCAGACCGATGTATGGCCGACGACTGACGCCCCCGCGCTGCGTTCCCCGGCTCGCTCCGTTACAGGGTTATCGGCAGTATCGACGGGTAGCATGACGGCGGCGGCGGCGGCGCAGGTGCCATTCGAGGAGGAGCGGTCCAGCCGCTCGCTGCACTCGCTGGCGTCGGAGGCAGGGGCTTACTTACACTCGTTCACTTTTCAGCTGAACTTGAGCCGTGTCTGACGCACAAAAGCACCCTAGACACCCTAAACACCCCCTAACACCCCTTCACACGGGCTACACAATCCCTACGCGCATCCCTATCCCATAAAAAGCGCTCAAGTTGAGCTGAGAAGTGAACGAGTGTAAGCCCCTGGTCGGAGGTGACGGAGGTGGTGGACCAATGCGACCCCAACACCACGGTGGTGTTCCGCGCGCCCCAGAACGTGGTGCGCAAGCGCTGGGACCCCAAGAGCCAGCGGAACCTGCTCATCGCCAGGCCCGCCACGCGCTCCGAGTTCTCGGCAGGGCCGCACGCCACTTCCCCTTCCAGCTGGAGTGTCCCGAGATCGTTCAGTTCAGTTATCACAGCTGAATCCCGGAAGAAAGATGAGTGTCAGGGTTGTACTTCCTTCGTGCGCGTTTGCGTGATAGGCGGACTCTGTGGTTTGATACCAGCTGCCCTAGTTTACTGCGTTCATACCACAAAGAACAGCGGAGCAACACAGGACCGAAAGACTCTATGTACTCATATAAAGCTGGAAGATGCCCGAGAGACCTGGAAGTTGAGCTCCCGTTTTATGGGAAATGAATGGTGCACGGAGGATGCCCAAGAAAGCCTGAAGATAAGCTCCCACGCAAACTGGTGCACAGCCCTGGATGTGGTCGTGGGAGATCGAGAAGATGATCCGCGAGGCTCCCAAGGTGGTGGCGCCCGTGCACGCCTCGGAGGAGGACGCGAAGCCCGCGCCCAACCGCGCGTTGCGACCGCCGGCGCACCCGACGGAGCGCTCCGCGGCGGCCTACCGCGTGTGGCCCCAGCGCCCCGGCACCGCGGCGGCCGCGGGGCGCCGCACCGTGCGCACCCCCGCGTTCGGCGTCACTGAGGCGGTCAATGAAGCAGCCCCGCGGCGGCGCCCCGGCACCGCGCACCCAACCGGGGTGTCGTGGCAGGCGACGCCCCGGGCGTCAGGCTCCGCTACATGGGCGGGGGGCGCGGGCGGGCAGTGCTCAGCGGGGATGAGCGCGGTGCGCCTGGTACACGCGCCCATCTCCACAACCGAGTACGTCAGCCGCCAGCGGCCCATGAGCGCGCCCCCCACCAAGTCGCATGAAGGGAGCCAGTCGCCTTCCTTGTCAGCCACGGGGTTGCTGCGGAAAACAATCAGCGCGGGGAGCGGCGGCGGCGGCAGCGGCGGCGGCACCGCCCGGGGCGAGATCGCGCCGGCGTGGCGGCGGTCGCACTACGTGGCGGGCGAAGGTGAGGCGGCGCCCAAGGCGACCAGCTGGGGGGAGGTGCGGCAGCGGCAGAAGCACGGGGGCGCCGTCACGCAGCGCCCGGTAGGGCTCAGTCAAAATATGTTCGCCACGCCATCCAGCGCCTTCTCGACCCTCGATGCTTGAGTCAAACGCCATCCTGTGACGTGGCGAGCATCGTTTACCTGTCCCTGGCTACCGGCGACAGCGCGGCCGGCGACGGCACGCGCGCGCTTCCATCGAGCGGGCGACTCGGACGACGGCGCAGCGAAACAAGCGCGGACGGGCGCCGGTGCGGGTGCGGCGGGGGCGGTGACGCTGCGCGGCGGCACGGGGCGCGGCGGCGGGGGCATGCTCGTCGACCCCGCCGCTGTGGCCGCCGCCGAGGCTGTACGGACTAATGCCGCCAAGAGAGTGCCCGGCCTCAACAAGCCCGCCGCCGCGCCCGCTCTATCCAAGATCGCGGCCAGCTTGGGTATGGCCTGGCAGATGTTTGCCTACCACGTCACAACATAAATCTGAACCCTCATTTCTTGATCGATATGTCATCCTATGACGTGGCGGGCGATATCTGCCAGGCATTAAGCTTGGGAGGTCGGGGGGGTGAGCAGGCGGCGGAGGAGGCTGCCGAGGAGGCGGGGTTCAAGGACGGGTTCCGGGTGCAGGAGATGATATCGACGAAGGGGCACTTGGCGATGATGCGCAGCGTGGGGCGGGAGCTGACCCCGCGGCAGGGCGCTGCAGGTTGACCCTATCAAACCCACCTTCAAAGCGTCTGAATCTAAGCGCTTGAAAGCCATACATCATAAACTGCTTTCAAGTGTTGCTTTCAAATCTAACTTGCGCCGCTACACCGCGGCAGCGCGGGTGGGTGGGGCAGAGTATGGACAAGGCGCGGAGCGAGCTCGTGGCGCAGCAGGAGGGGATGGCGTAAGGGGGGGATGAAATGGGGTACAGTGGGGGAGGGGGCTGCCGATTTGTACATATGTAATCATTGAGACATTGAGAGTTGAAACAAAAGCAGTAAGCAGAGTTCGTTCGCCACATGTCGTCGTGAGTCTAGATTAGTATTGCAAGTGCAGTCTCATCAGTGCGCTAGGTCATAGAAGCTACAGCATCGAGCTAAAATCTGCAAGCATGCGGTGGTTGGTTGGTTTCGATGCTATAGAGGTGTTAGGCACGAAGCGGCGAAGTCATCCATCATGCAATCATCATTGTCCCACAATCATCATTGTCCCACAATCATCATCATCTGGCCCAAAACACACGTCACGTCATCACGTGGAGGGAAGAACCGCGGCGAGCGTACGGAGACACTAGAATTTCGGCCAGCTCCCTGCGCACGCAATGAACACTGTGCCATTAACATCAAGGGGAGGGAAGGAAGGTGGCGGTGTAGTTGTGCTCGGTGTGAAAGAAGCCGAGATGTAGCGGCGCAAATTGAAATTGAAAGCAAAATGTGACAGCATTTTATCGTATTATAGTTTCAAGTGCTTAGATCCAGGCGCTTTCAACGTGGGTTTCACAGGGTCAACCTGCACCGCCCTACCGAGGTCCAGGAGCTCCACGGCGTCCGCCCGCAGCTTCTCCACGGCGATCTTCCGCACCTGGAGGGTTTAGGGCTTAGGGTTTAGGGTTTAGTATTTAGGTTTAAGTGTTTGGGGTTTAGGGTTTAGGGCTTAGGGATGGGCATATTGTATTACAAGTTGGTCGAGTGGTCAAAGACGTTGCAATCTTCCGCACCTCCCCTTCCTCCAGCTCCCGCGCGTCCTCGTCGACCTCCACGGACCCCGCCGACTTCCACACGTACGCCGCCGGGTACCGCCGAACAAATAATGCTCGCCGCGTTACTTCGATTTCTTCCATGCTCGCCGTGTTACCTTGCTGTCTTCCAATTCGAAGGCTAGATGGAGGTGAACATCTATGCGGTTTCGTAGGTCCTCATTCGACCACAACGCGCGACATGCCTGTGTAACACACGCTCACCACGTTATATAATCTCACTTTAAACTCAGTGTTGGAACGATACGTCGTGCTAACAGACAGTACTGTGATTGGTCGAGAGACTGACTGATCTGTGGTGTACGGGAACTTTTTACTGAGAAGGGGACGAGTGTACAACCCCGCCACGGGGTGGTGGCGGATGGGGCACTGGTCGATGAACGCGAAGTCGAACTGCATGGAGTAGGAGTAGTCCGCGTTGGCCTCGTCCTCATCCACCGGCGTTATCACAATCCATCGCCAGCGTCGTCGACACTCGTCCCCGCACTCTTCATGTAGCGGTCCACCCGTACACACTCGCAGAAAGCCCTGACTATATGCTCATAGTGTGCCGTGGGGACGAGTGCAAGACCCCGCCTCGCACTGCCGCACGAAGAGCTTCAACGCCACCTCCACCGCGTTGGTCCCCGCCGCGCCGGGGCTTACACTTGTACAACTTGTTATGAGTTTGGCCCTTGATACCCAGGGCCGTTCATCCCATTTGCCCATACCCACACTCCGCTTCTCTTGTTATGAGTTGGGGCGTTTATTCGGTGGTGGCTCAACTGTCAGTGGTTTCATGTTCGCAGTATTAAGGTGGGGTAGCTGCCAGCTGGCAGTGTTTTCAGGGGGATGATACGGGTTGACGTTGATCCGAAAAGTTGAAAGGGAACGCCGAGCGAGGCCCTGCTGTCGCGTCGATGCAGAACGCGCGCGGCCGGACGTGCGGGATCTCGTTGGGAATGGGCGGGTTGTGGACATCGGTGCCGGCCAACCGGGCCAAATATTCGTCCTGGTTTCAGCTCACCTTCAGCATCTTCGTGGTACTACAGTATTGAGTGGTTCCAGAGACAAACCGGCACAAGTCGATGTCCTTTTTTAGCTCAACTTAAGCACATGTGAGGTATTAACGTGTGATAACTAGAGTGGTTTCAGGGAGAAAGTGGCTCCCACATGTTGAGCTGAAGAGCGAGCGGCGTGTCCGGCCCCGCCGTCCAGCACGAGGTGCGCGCGCATCGTCTCGTCGAGCATGTTATCGAGCCGGTCGATGGCGTACACTTTGCGCCCCCCCTTGTGATAGGCACCGCAATCACATGGTGTACCGGTAGAACATTTTCCGATAGTTCACCGCCACTTCACCGCTTTTCACCGCCAATATCAACTCGTACGAGTACGTAGTCGTGTTGCCCGCGATGTGGTACGATCACCAAGCATCAAACGCAGGCATTTAAGCGTGCACACGTCTCATACCGAGTGTGCATCCCCACCGGCAGCACGCGCCACTTGAGACACACGATGTGTTCGCAATAGCCCCCGACCAGGGACTGGCCAGCGGTTCCCTTTGCAGCTCAACCTGGCTGCGTGCTCGTGGTACACTAGTTTACCCGTGCACACCCGCTGCATCCTCCACCCTGACTGTACAGTCCTCTGGCACCTATGCCGTTTCATCCGAGACCCCACTATGACAAAGTGCCCGAAACCACTTAGACACTTCGTGAGACTTAGTGCTACTTAGTGCTACTTAGAGCCCGCTCGACCGATCAGAACGCCCCATTTGGACTACTTTGCACTACTTGTTGCTAAGTGTCTAAGTGGTTTCACGAGCTTTGTCATACTATCATCCGTCAAAGGTGGTGAAGTGCCAGCGGAAACCATCAGAAGGCCTGCCCATGATGTTTTCCAGCGACGCCGTTTCGGTGGATATGTTCAGACCATTGTGGTCCTGTTGCGACGCGGCCCGCAGCCAGGGCCTAATACTGATACTGCAGTGTACCAGGTAAAGTATAAACTGAAGATGACAACTGTAAGATTCAGGCTCTGGAGAGCCGTCCAGTGTGTACGGGTGCACTGTCTGACTGTGTACACCATGCTCAAACAGTCAGGTTGAGGTGCAGCGGGGACGGCGTGTTGCGTCCCCCTACGCACAGCGCCATGACCCTGTCCCTGGCGCCCTTGTGCACATACCCCGCGAGGCAGGGGCCACCACATTCCTCGGCGCTTCAACCTCACTCGGCTCAGCCCAACTCGGCTCAGGTTGATCTGACTGCTGTCAACAAGGGAACCCGTGTTCAAGTGTGCAGTGTGAGCTGAGGAGGGGACGGTCGCCGTGGCCGCTTGCCATGAGGAACGGGCGGGCGTCGTCATCCTCCGCCATGCCCTTCTCCACCCACCCCAGCACCTCCTTGGCCAGGTCCCCCAACACGCCGCTCGCGCCGCCGCGGGGTGCCGCTACGATGGGGGGAGGGCGCGGGGCGAGGGGTGCGTGAGCCTTGATACGCTCGTTTCAAGGGCAGTCAGATCTTGTTCCAAATTGAATTGGGGGTTCGCTCGTTTTTTTTGTGCGCACTCACCCGGTCCCGGGTGCACGTAGTACCCTCCGGGCCCGTTCGTCCGAGCCCGCTTCTCCCTGCTGCCGCCTATCATGTCGGCCGCGTTGTTGCTTGTGAGATCTGAGATCCCGCTGCATTCAAAGTGGGCACCCCAAGCCAGAAAAAATAACTTGCTCCGTCGATACCAGTGTACAAAGCAGGGTTGCAACAAAAAGGAGCGCATAGCGCAGCTGCGCACGACGACACGGCGGCGGAGATGGGACACGGCTCACGCAGCCGCCGGCGAGATGATGCGCTAGACGCGGGTCTTCCCGTCCCGGCGGGCAGCGAATCGAGCCTGGTGGGGGCTGGCGAATACGAGTACTGGACGCGCCTGGTCATGGATGCCATTTTACTGAAGCAACGAGAGTTGAACGTGCGTGTCTGAGTGTCGATGACGTAGCGGGCGAATGTGCTTGTCCCTAGAGGCAGGCTGACCCCGAAGACGAAGGCGCGGTGGCGCATGCGGCGCACAAGGCGCGGCAGAGGCGGCGCAAGAACGAGCGGCGGCACGAGGCGGTCGGCGCTATCCTAGACCGGTTGCAACCGCCGCCGACAACGCCGCCAACGACGACGACGACGACGACGCCGTCGGCGGCGGCGGCGACGGCGGCGGCGGCGGCGGAAACGTTCACGCCGCTGGAGCAGGTGCCCGCCGGGCAGCCCGCGGCCGGCGAAGCGGCCATCATCGACTGGCGCTCCATGGGCGCGGCCGACCCCGCCAGCTTGGTGGGTGACGGCGACGAGCAAGCCATGCGCGGGGGCGGGGGCGGGGGCGAAGGCGTGCTCGCCACGCGCAGGGGCGGCGGCGGCGGCGGCGGCGACGAGCAAGCCATGCCTGGGGCCGGGGGCGCCCACGGCGGGATTGACGGTTGCATAAACGGCGGCGGTGGCGGTGGCGTTGACGGCGGTGGAGGCGGTGAAGGTGGCGGTGGCGGCGGAGGCAGCGGCGGCGATGGCGTTAGCATGGGCGCCGCCGCCGCCGAAGGGGAAGTCAGCCTGCGCGCGATGCGCAAGCGGTGGCAGGTTGAGTCATTCGCGCTCGTCATCCTGGAGCTGCAACGGGACCGTGACTGCGCCCGCGCCCTCGACCCGTCCGTGAAGTCTTCGGCGCCCGCTCCCATGCACATTGTAGATTTTGGCGCCGGCAGCGGCAACCTGACGCTCCCTCTGGCGAAGCGGTTCCCCGACTGCACGTTCACGGCGGTGGAGATGAAGCAGCGCAGGCAGGGTTTAGGCAGAGCACCGGGCCAGGCCAGGGAGGAGGATGCGGCGAGTGTGTCCGGGTATACTCGTACGCTATGAGCAAACAGTCTGGGAACGAGTGGCCAGGCCAGGGAGGAGGATGCGGCGAGTGTATCAGGGTACACTGGTACACTATGAGCAAACAGTCGGGGAACGAGTGCCCAGGCCAGGGAGGAGGATGCGGCGAGTGTATCTTGGTACACTGGTACGCTAAGAGTCAACAGTCAGGGAGAGAGTGGCCAGGCTCAAGTTATCCTCGAAGGTGCTTGACATGGCCCGCCCGATCGTCCGCGTCCTCCACCACACATCACCCACCACAGTGTAGACCCTGATTTCTTGAGTTGAACGGCATCGTATGACATGGCGAGCTTTATTATAGCTGGCCCTTGGAGCAGCGCAGAGCTGCTGGAAAGCCGCGCCGCCGCCGCCGGCCTCGGCAACGTCCACGCATGGGTCGGCATGATCGAACGTTTCAATCAACCACTGGACGTCGGCGTGGTAGGGCGTCACAGATATTGCTTGCCGCGTCATATGATGCAATTGAACTCAAGAAACAAGGGGGGGTCCACTTGCGCTTGATGACGTTTCGTGACGTGGCGGGCAATATCTGCCAGGCCCTAGGGCACGGCGTTGCACGCGTGCGGCAACGCCACTGACTACAGCATCGCGCAGTGCATTAAACGCGGCGCAGCGTTTGTGGTGTCGCCGTGTTGTATTGGGAAGCTGAAGTTCAGCCTGGCCGGGGGGTCCTCCGTCAACGCCGCGCACACCACTGGGTACTACAACAATCCGGGTACTGGAGGTGGGGTTGCAGGTGGTGGGGTGCTAGGGGTCGGCGGCGGCGGCGGCGGCGACGGCAGCGGCGGCGGCGGGGGCGGGGTTACCGGGGT
>Ga0307489_10000644_pt1 | contig 21732 bp, 7 predicted proteins | sample SB12metaG_FD_202247 | JGI IMG/M metagenome (GOLD analysis project Ga0307489, IMG submission 202247) | Sea-ice brine microbial communities from Beaufort Sea near Barrow, Alaska, United States - SB 1.2 | ecosystem: Environmental > Aquatic > Marine > Coastal | place: USA: Alaska | collected 2017-05-06 | reverse complement strand
AGGCACAGTTGATTACGAAAAAAATGTATTTACGTATACCGGCGCAGCAGTAAGTAATGCAGTACCTATTAATAATGACTTTATACCAAACGCTAAAGGTGTTGTAGATTACATAACATATGCATTAGCAAATAACTTTCAACCAGGCATTCAGAGCAATGACACTAGCGTAACTACTATTGACGTTCCGCCCGAACCTGACGTCGAAAGTGAAATAGTTATGACTGTTGACGGGATAGTAATAGCTAATTTTTATTCTAATAGAACCGAACTTGGTGCTATTAAAATACAAAACAATGAAATTTCAACAACTAATAGTAATGAGCCGCTACTTTTAGCAGCGCCAGGTACCGGATCAGTTATTGTTAAAGATTCTTTTGAAATAACTGAATACTTATACGAAGATGACGGTGTTGCTCCAGCTAGTACTGTACCCGATAGTGGAATAAAATTATTTTCTACTACTGAAGGAACCGGTGATACTGGTCTATACTTTGTAAATAAAAGTAATACAACTGGCGAGATGATAAGTAAAAATAGAGCACTACTTTATGGTATGCTTTTTTAAGGAAAACAAATGGCAATAGTAAACTCACAATTAAAAACAACAGCATTAGATATACTTGATCCCATAGGTGGAGCAGGGGTACCTGCAGGTAAGAGCTATGCTATTACAAATATTATGGTTTGTAATACAGGTGATACTAACGGCGCATCATTTGATATGCACTTAATACCACAAGGTGACGCACTTGCTAATAAAGTTACGCGGGTTATTAAAGGACTTGAACTTCCAACAGGCGAAACATTTACTTTTGATAGCGAACGTATAGTATTAGAAGCAGGAGATAAACTTGTATTTGTAGCAGAGCCTGACTTAGGGGCATTTCTAACAGATTTAGCAGCTACCGTAAGTTATTTGGAAGTATAAATGAGATTAATTAAGCAACAAACTACTAGTCAACGTACTATTCAACCTACTTCGATGGGCATTCATACTAGTATCTTAGATGAAGTAAAAATAAACAGTACAAATGTAATGCTTGTTCCTAAAGGAACAACTGCACAGCGTCCTGCATCACCTAATAATGGGCATGTACGCTATAATACTACAACTGAACAGTTTGAAGCATATCAAAATAGCGCCTGGCGCTCAATGCGTTTTAAAGAACCTAATCAAGACCCGGGTATTACACAACAAAACTTAGGTAATGGAGATGCAACAGCAGTAGTGTTTGGACCGCTAGCAAGCGGAGACGCAGCATATCCAGTACCAGCAGCAGCACAAAACGTATTAGTGCATGTTGAAAACGTTTTTCAAGTCGCAACAACAAACTATACACTAGCACAAAATCCTGCAGCAGCAGTTGGAAGCGGAGCAACAGTAACAGCAGGAGCATTTGTTACCGGCACAGAATACAAAATTATTACTGCTGGTGATACAAACTTTACACTTATAGGCGCAGCAGACAGTAATGTAAATACTGTATTTACTGCAACAGGAGCAGGCACCGGAACAGGTACAGCAAGAGTATCAGGATACTATCTTGTATTTGGTTCAGCACCTGATACATCTAAGCCAGTAACAGTATTACACAACTTCGACAAGTAAACCTATAAATACTGTATAGGAGACACATTCCATGTCACAAGTCGGTAGAATAACAGGTCCAGTACTAGCAGCCAACCTCGAACGTAACGGTATTGACCTTTCGTTTAAAAACACATCATCAGATACGCAATTACTTTACTTAGATGTTAACACAAACAAACTCGGGGTTAATAAAGGTGTAACTAGTTACGAATTAGATGTTAACGGCTCTATTAAGTCTACTAATCTTATCTCTACTACCACTAGTAACATAGCAAACTTTACAATTCAGAATAATGAATTGAATGTATTAGTAGGGGATATAAATTTAAACGCTGCTCAAGGTATTCAGATATCAAACTTTGAAACTGATAACATTCACATTAGTGATAATACTATTTCTAGTTTTAGATCAAATTCAAATATTGATTTAGCGCCTTCAACAGATAGTGGTGCTCTAGTACGTACATTAAATAATCCAAATGCATATGGTACAACTGCAAATGATAGATTTGGACAGGCAATAGCAAGCGACGGTAACTTGGCAATAGTTGGTGTTAAGGAAGAAGATTCAGCTGGCTCAATCAATGCAGGTAAAGCATACATATTCAATATAACCACCGGTGCTCTAGTACGTACATTACATAATCCAAATGCTTATGGTACAAGTCAAATTGATTATTTTGGTCACTCAGTTGCAATATCTGGTAACTATGCTATTGTAGGTACTTATTCAGAAGATGATGCAGATGGCATTAATTCAGGTAAAGCATATATCTTTAATGTAAACTCAGTGTTTCCATTACACACACTAGATAACCCAAATGCTTATAGTGCAGGAGAGCCTGGCGATTCGTGGTACAGTGCAAATGATAGATTTGGTTCGAGTGTTGCAATAAGCGGTAACTATGCTATCGTTGGCGCTTATCAGGAAGATGATGCAGGTGGTAGTGGTGGTAGTGGTAGTAGTTCAGGTAAAGTATATATCTACAATGTAACCTCAGGTGCTCTAGTACATACACTAGATAATCCAAATGCTTATGGAACAACTCAACAGGATTACTTTGGTTTCTCAGTTGCAATAAGCGGTAACTCAGCTATCGTTGGCGCTTATCAGGAAGATGATGCAAGTGGTTTATTTTCAGGTAAAGTATATATCTACAATGTAACCTCAGGTGCTCTAGTACATACACTAGATAATCCAAATGCTTATGGCACAAGTTATGATGATAGATTTGGTAAGTCGGTTGATATGTCTGGTAACAATGCAATAGTTAGTGCTTATGCCGAAGATGATGCAGGTGGAGGCAGTTCAGGTAAAGTATATATCTACAATGTAACCTCAGGTGCTCTAGTACATACACTAGATAATCCAAATGCTTATAGGACAAGTTCAAGTGATTACTTTGGTTGGAACGTAGCAATAAGCGGTAACTCGGCTATTGTAGGTGCTTGGGGCGAAGATGATGCAGGTAACAATAATTCAGGTAAAGCATACATATTCAATGTAACCTCAGGTGCTTTTTTATCTACAATAGATAATCCAAACTCTTCTGGTGCAGGTGATAACTTTGGTTTCTCAGTTGCTATATCTGGTAACTCGGCTATAGTTGGCGCTCTATATGATGGTGGTGGTAAAGCATATATCTTTGATGTCACAAACAATACTACTGAAGTCTTTTCGAACTTAGAAGTTTTTGGAAATTTAGATGCAACTGGTAATATCACTGCGGATGGCAACGTTACTATTGGTAATGACGATACTGACGATGTTGTATTCAATGCAGAACTATCAAATAATATTATACCTAATACAACTGATACATATAATTTAGGAAGCACAAATAAACGTTGGAACGAACTTTACACAAATTTATTAAACGGTACAAGTGTTAGTGTTGAATCAATAATAGTCGAAGCTGGCGGTGACTTTAGTTTAAGACAGGGTAATATATTTTATGTAAGTAAAAATGGTAATGATACTAACACAGGAGATAGTGTACAGGCACCATTTTTAACAGTCAAACGTGCATTACAGTTTGCTGATGCAAGTATTACTGGGCCAGTAACTATTCAAGTGTTTGCTGGAGACTACGAAGAAGAATTTCCATTAACAGTACCTAGTAACGTCACAGTCCAAGGACTTGACATGCGTAACACTATTATTAAACCAACAGCAGCTACAAATACAAATAACTGTTTTTTAATGAATGGCGAGTCAACAGTACAAAATTTAACAATTAAAGATTTTTATACAGGTAATGCTTTTAGTTTTGTATCAGGATGTGTTATTTCTACTCGTAGTCCGTACATACAAAATGTTACAGTTGTTACAAAAGGTAGTGTTGTTAGTGCAAGTGACCCAAGAGGGTTTGCACAAGGCGATGCAGGTAAAGGCGCATTAGTTGACGGTGCTAGTGTTACTAGCGCAAGTGAAGAAGCAAGTATGTTATTCCATAGTGTAACATTTATTACGCCGGGCGTTGATGCTATCACAATGACTAACGGAGTTAGAGTAGAATGGCTCAACTCGTTTACATACTTTGCTAACAGAGGATTATATGCAGTTAATGGCAGCACTGGCCACTTGTCAACAGATGGCTCAACTACTAAGTATGGTGCAGAAGTAAGATCAATTGGGTCAGCAAACGTATACGGTAATTTTGGTGCAGTAGCAGACGGTGCTGATACATTAATGTATCTAATACAACATAACTTTGGTTACATAGGCTCAGGAAAATTTTTAGATAACGATCCTAGTAGAGCAATACAAGCTAACGAAGTTACTAAGGCTAATAGCGGAACAATATATTTTCAATCAGTTAATCACTTTGGCGACTTTAGAGTAGGCGATGCTTTCTTTATAGATCAAGAAACTGGAAACACTAGTATTGTTTTAAGCGAAGCACAAGTAGATTCACTTAACGGAATAGTAGTTAACTCAGGCGGCGAAACAACAGTAATTAATGGCTTAAAGATTGATACTACAGATTTTATATTTGCAGGAAACTTATTACAGACAAAAACAAAAGACTTTAATGTTAGTTCTGCAGGCACTATTAACTTTACTAGTGATGTTACAATTTCTCAGAACCTAACAACAACAGGCAATATTACTATTGGTGGATCATTAATAACTTTAGGTAATGAAGCATCTGACACTATTAATTTTAATACACCGTTCAGTCAAAACATTGAGCCTGACATTAGTGGTGCATATAATTTAGGTTCAGCAAGTAAAAAGTGGAGTAAAGTTTCAGCAACTGAAGCAAACTTTGCTGACATTAACTTTAATACTAATGTTATTACTACTACTGTATCAAATGCAGATTTAGAATTACGTGCTAGTGGCACCGGCAATATTTATTTGCCAACTAATAATGTTGAAATTACAAACGCTGCTACTATTGTAGGAGATACTGATTTACAATCTGCAAATATTACAGGTGCAATTGTGCAAGCTGGTAATACTACTATTAGTAATGGTGCAGCTATTACTGGTTCAGTTCATGTAACTGGATCATTAACTATTGGGGCAAAAGCACAATTAGAAGATGTTTTAATAGACGGCAACCTAATAACAACTGATAGCGTTGCTCTATTACACACACTAGATAATCCAACTGCATATGGCACAAGTGAACAAGATAGGTTTGGTAACTCAGTTGCTATATCAGGTAACTCGGCTATAGTCAGTGCTCAATATGAAGATGACGCAGGTGGCAGTAATTCAGGTAAGGCATATATATTTAATGTAACCACAGGTGCTCTAGTACACACACTAGATAATCCAACTGCATATGGCACAAGTGAACAAGATTACTTTGGCAACTCAGTTGCAATATCAGGTGATCGTGCTATTGTTAGTACTTATCTAGAAGATGATGCAGGTGGTCTAAGTTCAGGTAAAGCATATATCTTCAATGTAACCTCAGGTGCTCTAGTACACACACTAGATAATCCAAATGCCTATGGCACAAGTGCAAGTGATTACTTTGGCAACTCAGTTGCAATATCAGGTAACTCGGCTATTGTTGGTGCTTATAGAGAAGATGTCGCAGGTGGCAGTAATTCAGGTAAGGCATATATCTACAATGTAACCACAGGTGCTCTATTACACACACTAGATAATCCAACTGCATATGGTACAAGTGCAGGTGATTGGTTTGGTTACTCAGTTGCTATATCTGGTAACTTGGCTATAGTAGGTGCTTATCTAGAAGATGATGCAGGCGGATCTTTTTCAGGTAAAGCATACATATTTAATGTAACCTCAGGTGCGTTAGTACATACACTAGATAATCCAAATGCTTATGGTACAAGTTCAGGCGATTACTTTGGTTACTCAGTTGCTATATCAGGTAACTCGGCTATTGTTGGTGCTTATAGAGAAGATGATGCAGGTGGTACAAGTTCAGGTAAGGCATATATATTTAATGTAACCACAGGTGCTCTAGTACATACATTAAATAATCCAAATGCATATGGTACAACTTTAAATGATTTCTTTAGTTACTCAGTTGCTATATCTGGTAACTTGGCTATTGTTGGTGCTTATCTAGAAGATGACGCAGGTGGCAGTAATTCAGGTAAGGCATATATCTACAATGTAACCACAGGTGCTCTAGTTCATACACTAGATAACCCAAATGCATTTAGTACAAGTGCAAGTGATTGGTTTGGCAACTCAGTTGCAATATCAGGTAACTCGGCTATTGTTGGTGCTTATAGAGAAGATGACGCAGGTGGCAGTTTATCAGGTAAAGCATACATATTCAATGTATTAGATGATAATAATTTAGATTTACGTGCTAACGGAACTGGTAATATTGTTATCCCTAACAATGATGTTGTAGTTAGTAATGCAATGAGTGTTAACGATGTTACTGGTGTAAACTTAGTTGTAACAGATGCAATGGCACTGAATGAAATAATTTCTGAAGGTCAAATCCAAGTTGATGATAATTTTATTGCTACTACATTAAGCAATAGTGATCTTGAATTACGTGCTAATGGCAACGGTGGCATTCAGATGTTAAATGATATTTCGTTTAATCAAAATATTGTTAGTACAACTGCTGATTTAAATTTAACTTCTTCAGGAAATGTTAATATAACAAGTAACAGTTCTTTATTAATTCCAGTAGGCAATGACGCACAACAAGTAAACACTACCGCAGGTAATTTTAGGTTTTCAAACAAAGATAATGTATTTGAAGGTGCTGCTGGCGGCGGCTATGTTGGATTTGGAGGAGTGTTTAGTAGCGATAGACGTACAACACTTACAGCGCATCCTAGTAATAATATTATTAATGCAGTTATAGACACAACAAACGTTGCACAAGTTACAAGCACTGGACTTACTGTACATGGATTACAAACTGACGATATTAATATTGATGCTAATACTATTAGTACTACGGTTTCAAACAGTGACCTAGAATTAACACAAAGTGGTACAGGTAAAATTGCAATTACCGGTAGTGATACTTCGTTTAAAGGCAGTACTATTACTAATGCTAGTGCAGGGGCATTAACAATATCAACTACTGGTGGATACACTAAGTTGAGCGGCAACACCGCAGTTGTATTTCCAAACGGTACTACAGCACAGCGTGGCACACTTGAAGTACCAGGAGATACAAGATACAACTCCGAGCTTGCATATATGGAAGTGTATAATGGAACTGAATGGCAATCTGCACAAGGCGGCGGCGATACTGTTACTGCTGACTACATGAATGAGCTAATTTCAATATGGGCTATAACCATGGGCTAACGTACTACAAATTCCTAAATACGATAAATACTATTAATGCAGCGCACGACCATGCTTGCATTAACAGACTGTGGTCAACCCGCAATGTAATGTGGTTGGAGGGACAGGATCCCCGTGTTGAGGAGCAAAGATGGCTGTAGGTCGCATATCGGGTCCGCTCTTAAAGGAAAACTTAGTCCGTAATGGGATTGATTTAGCTTTTGAGACCGACTTATTATATTTGGATGTAAACAATCAGCGCATTGGCGTAAAGACGACGACTCCGACACACGAAGTACAAGTTGCCGGCACAACAAATACAACAAACTTATTAGTAGATACACAAGCTAATTTAGCTGATGTCGTTGTCTCTGGTAGTACAATTAGTACAACTAACCAGTATCTTAACTTAGGTACTTTAGACAATGTTGTATATCAAAATAAAGCAAGAATTGATAGTATTGACATTGAAGGCAATGTCATTAGTACCAACTCTTCAAATGCAAATTTAGAATTCCGCCCTAACGGTACTGGTACAGTTGACGTACATTCTAACATGAATGTAACTGGAAACATACACGCAACTGGAAATATTACTGCTGATGGCGACATTACTATCGGTGATGCTAATACAGATAGTATTATATTAAATGCAGAAATTGCAAGTAATATTATTCCTGATGCTAATAATACATATGCGCTAGGATCTAATCCTGCCACAGGTGGTAAAGAATGGAATGATGTTTGGGTTAATAATTTTTATGCAACAAATATTATTTCAGATGGCTTAGATGTTGATGGCATTGATTTAACACTACGACAAGGAAATATTATATATGTTGCTGAAAATGGTAACGATGCAAATTCAGGAACACACCCACAAGATCCGCATGCAAGTGTCAAACATGCATTAAGTACAGCAGTTGCAGGCGATACAGTTCATGTATACCCAGGATTGTACACAGAGATATTTCCGCTAACAGTTCCAGCAGGAGTTACTGTAAAGGGCTTCGGGCTTCGTTCAGTAACTATTAAGGCCACAACAGCAACACGTTATAAAGATGCATTTTTACTTAACGGCGAAAGTACTGTTGAAGACTTGATGATAACTGGATTCTTTAGTGGACGTAATAACTTTACAATTGCAAGCGGTGGCGCAGCAACTGGCACATTAACAGCAAACGTAGGAACATCTCCTTTTGCACACGCATACGTAAGTGGCGGCACAATTACTAATGATGCAAAGTCAATTAACATTGCAGTAACAGGATCAACTTATAATCATGCTACGGGAATACTTACTGTAACTTACACAGGTACAGCTCCTGCCAATGGCGCAGAAGTATTTTTAGAAGGATTAATATTCAGTTGTAATGGCGGAAATAGAACATTCCCAGATAACGGGTATGCATTACGCTTTGCAACAGACTTCGTAGTAACTTCACGCAGTCCTTATATTAGAAACATTACAGTAATTACTTCAGGTAGTACAACTACTGCTGAAGATCCTAGAGGATTCAATGCAAATGATGCAGGTAAAGGCGCATATATTGACGGCGCATATGCAACTGCTGCTAGTAAAGAAGCAAGTATGCTTTTCCATAGCGCAACATTTATTACACCAGGTGTAGATGCTATTGTTGCAACTAACGGTGTGCGTGTTGAGTGGTTAAACTCGTTTACTTATTTTGCAAAAAGAAGCTTTCATGCTTATGATAGCAATGACGGAAAGTACAGTAACGGTAAAACACGCATCAGACTAGGCGGAGTTAGCGGAACATTTGCTGCTGGTAACACAGTAACATTTACATCGGCAGATGCTTCTACTGTGGCAACTGCTACTGTTGAAAGCGTAGTTGGAGATATTCTTGTAGTTGATGGCAAAAATATAAGTTTGATTGGGTTTGACACAACACCGCAAAGTATTAGTAATGGTTCAGGAGCAACAGCAACTAGTATTATAAATTACGACCTAAGAGACTTTGGTGCAGAAATACGCATGATTGGTAGTGCTAGTGTCTATGGCGACTTTGGATTAGTTGGAGATGGACCAGGTGTAATTTTTTATGCTATTGGACACAACCTTGCATACATTGGTACAGGTAAAGAAGTTAGTAACCAAGTTACAGAAGTTATACAAGCAAATGAAGTTGTAGAACTTAATGGAGCTAAAGTAAGATACAACTCAGTTGACCACAAAGGTGACTTTAGAGTTGGTGATTTATTTTATGTAAATCAAGAAGATGGAACTGTTAGCTTTTCAGTTAACGCTCTAAATATTGATTTAACTCAAGGTGTAACATTTAATACAGGTGGTAGTACTTCATTCATAAGTGGCGAACGTATTGACACTGGTAATATTAGAATTACCGGTAATACTGTTAGTAGCACATCTGGTGATATAACTTTTGATGCACAAACAGATCAAATTAATTTACAAGACAATGTTGCAATTACTGGAGATTTAGCTGTTACTGGTGACGTAAGTATCGGCGGTAATATTGTTATAGGTGACGAAGCTTCAGACACTATTCAAATTGTTGCTGGTATCAATAGTAACTTAATTCCAGCAACGGATAATTCATACAGCTTAGGTACTGATTCAAACATATGGTTAAACTTATATGTAGACGAAGTTGAAGTTGACGATATTAGTATTAGCACTAATTTTATTACAACAACAGTATCAAATGCAGATTTAGAATTACGAGCCAATGGCACTGGTAAAATACTTGTACCTAGTAATAATGTACAAGTTGATAATAACTTAACAGTAAGCGGATTATCAACACTAGCAAATACTAATATTACTGGAACAGTTACATTAGTAGGCAACTTAACTGAAACAGGTAACTTGGATGTTACAGGAGATGTATCTGTAACACAAGCACTTACTGCTGACTCGAGTGTACAGTTTGAAGAAATACTAGTTGACGGTAATGTTATTTCAACAACTACATCAAATGCAGATTTAGAATTACGTGCAAACGGTAGTGGTAGTATTATTATTCCTAGCAATGATGTAACAATAACTAATGACCTAGCAGTTAGCGGCACGCTATCTGTTGCTAATATTACTGTTACTGGTACTGTGCAAGCTAATACTTTTTCAACTGGTAATATTTTAATAGATGATAATTTTATTACTACAACAGTAAGTAATAGTAATCTTGAACTACGTGCTAATGGAACTGGTAAGATTGTTTTTGAAGACTTTTCTTTTGATAGTAATGTTATAGAAACAACAGGCGATCTAGTATTACAGCCTAGCACACAATATGTAAAAATTAATTCTACTGGAGCATTAAAACTTCCAGTAGGCACAACAGCACAACGTCCTACAGCAGCAGCTGGTCAGATTAGATTTAACTCTACCTTAGCACGATTTGAAGGGTATAACGGAACTGCTTGGCTCGGCATTAGGGGTGTAGAAGATTTAGACGGTGATACAAAAGTTACTGCTGAATTAACAGATGGCGCAAATGATAACACTATACGATTTAATGTATCCGGAGCTACAATTGTAGATATTGATGCTACTAGACTTAACGCACCAAGAATAACTGTAGATAATATTCAGTTGGACGGAAATGTGATAAGTACTATTACAGCAGACACAGACTTACAATTTACAGCTAACGGCACAGGATCAGTAGTATTTGATAACTTTGCTATTAATGGGAATAGCATAACTAACATATCAGCAAACGCTGTAACTACATTTGAAAATACAAATGGTGGTTATGTAAAGTTTGATGGTACATACGGTATGGTTTTACCGGTTGGTACTTCTGAGAATAGACCAATTCCAGCGTACCGTGAAACTGGAATGATGAGATTTAACAGTCAAGACTCTAGAGTTGAAGTGTTTGATGGAACATCGTGGGTAAGTGTAGCAGGTTCAAGTGGATCGATAACAGCAATTGATGCTGAGGATATTGCTATTACAATGGCATTAATGATCGGATAAGGATGAAATAGATGGCAACGTTTTTTAGAAACAAAGTAATTAATCAAGTAGGCACAGTACCAATTGATGTACTAGTGACAAATGGTGCAACGCGAGCAACTATAATTGGATGCAGCCTGGCTAACCTTACTTCAAGTAACGTTTTAGGAAGCGTTACAATCAGCGATGATACTAGTGTAACAGGGTTCTATATAAAAGACATTATTATTCCGCCTAACTCAACATTAAAAGTTTTAAATGGCGGCGAGAAGTTAATTTTAGCACCAGACAACAAATTAAGTGTAGTATGCACACAAACAGCAAGTTTAGATTGCATACTAAGCTACGTAGAAATAACATAAGGAAAGTATAATGTCAACATTTTATTTAGGAAATAGTCCAGCAGATAGCGCAGGTGATGCAGCTAGTAGGTTCTTTTACGCAATTAAGAGAGACGAAGCTGGCATGTTATACTTTTCTAAAGTAGATCAATTACAGGATCAAGATACAGTTACAATTAATAATCCGGGATTGAATGAAAACGATTTTAAAGAATTTGAATACGGAGTTGACTTCTTTGATGGACGTTTAGAATCAGATCATAGTAGGCCATATTCTAACTTAGAATGGGACCAGTATCGGTGGGGTAGTAGGAACGTATTCTACTATATAAATGACAATGGAGAGTTTGTTGTTAGACTAAATCAAGAATACGTATATCCAGAAGACGCAAAAGTTTAAGAGGAATTAGAAAATGGCACAAGAATTTAAAATTGGTAGATTACGATATACATGGAAGGGCGAATGGGCCACTGCTGTTGTTTACAACAGAGATGCTGTTGTACAATACAATGGTAAAACATATATATGTATGGAGCCACACACTGCACAGGCAGACTTTTATGATGATTTAAATTTTGTCACAGGAGAAGGCGCAAGTACTCCTCGTTGGTTATTAACTATAGACGGAAGAATATGGAAAAGCGATTGGCTACCTAACACATTTTATTCTTTAGGTAATATAGTTAAGTATGGTGGTATTGTATATATTTGTACTACTCCTCATACAAGTGCAGCACAAGAAATTACTATTGAAAACTGGACTACATATTCTAGTTTTGATAAATGGAATAATGCTTGGACAGTTAGTACTGTTTATGGCGTCGGTGATGTTGTACGTTATGGCGGCATAGTTTATAGATGTACATTTAATCATATTTCTGCTGCTACAACAGATTTAGGAATAGAAGTAAACTTAAACTATGCTACTCAAGATGACGGTTACTATGACCAACAAGACGGTGATGATAGTACACTTGGCGCTTGGGAAATCGTTAATGACGGTATTGAATACAAAGGCCAATGGCTTGAAAATGTTAGATATAAAAGAAATGATATTGTAAGAAACGGCGCTGATTTATACATTGCAACTGACGGACACACTGGAGTTATTCCTTTTGACTTTAATGTACCTGGCGATGGTCCAGATGATAGTACACTATCTGACAGTACTAGTTCTAAGTGGGCATTATGGCAGCCAGGTACTTCTATTAAAAGTGATTGGTCCAATTCAGTCTCGTATCAAATTGGTGATATAGTAGCATACGGTGGTTATTCTTATCGTAACTTAGTATCTAATAATGTTAACAATATTCCATCTTCAGGATTACAAGATGATAGTACATCGTTATGGGACGTTGTTACTGAAGGATACGAATATAGATCTGAATGGATGGGAGACCAATCATATAAAATTGGTAGCGTAGTGTATGAAGGCGGAACATCTTATGTTGCAACAGCAGACAGTCTAGGCGAAAGTCCTTCAACATATAGTGTTACTGCTACTATTGTAGAAACAGGAACTACAGGAAAAACTGTAAAATTAGATAGTACTGCTGGATTAAAGCCAGGCATGACATTAATTGGCACAGGATTATATGCAGGACAAACAATTGTAACTGTTGACGATATTAATACTATTCAAATTAGTCAAGTACCAGATGTTGCTCTACAAGGTAACAACACAATTGACTTTGTTGGATTAAATTATCTTTATTGGAATATACTAATACAGTCTACTAGGCATACTAATTTTTGGACTGATAGTGCTACGTACTTACCAGCTGACATAGTAATTTGGGCAAATGGTACATATCGCTGTATACAAAAGCATTCATCGGGTGCGCCAACAAGACCAGACTTAGATACACAGTTTGTATACTGGGCACCTCTTATAGACCATGCTAAAGAAAATGCAGGTAATACAGTAGGCGACATTGTTACTAGATTAAATGACGTAAATATTCCAGTTCCTATTCTTCCACTAGATGAATTTGGAGTTCGAGCAGCAGTAGGATCAACAGAAGATTATGTACTACAAGCTGAATCAAAAGAACTAGATTGGAAAAATATACAAATTGTTCCTAATGTTTATTATGTCTCCCCAGACGGAGTTGACGCAGCTACTGGCGGAAACGATCCTGATAAACCATACGGCTCGATTAAGTACGCCTGTGAGCAAATTGAAAACGGATCACAAAACCCAAATGCTAGAGCAATATTAAAAGCAAATAAAGAATTTATAGTAGAAGAAATGTATGAATGGATGGTTTGGAAAGTAGCAAACAATAGTGATCCATTTACTTCAAGTTCGGTATTTAATGCAGTTTCTACAAAACGTGATGCTAGGATTGTACTAGATGCAATATTATGGGACATTACTCGCTTAGACGATGCTAAATTGGTCCATGCTAATACTAAAACTGTTTTTGCTGCACAAGCATATTTTGCAATAGAATCTAATACTACATTTGCATCAGCAGGAACAGAAGCAACTAAGGCGTTTATTGTTGCAGCGTTAAGTCGACTTTCTCTACTTGCTTCTAATGCACTTAATCTTGTTGCTCCAGATACTAACTACCAAGTATTGAACGGTAGCTATGCTTGGAGTGCTGCAACTACATATGCACTAGATGCAAAAGTACTTTACAATGATGTATGGTATATTAGTTTAGCAGCTGATACAGTAGGTCCTTTACCTGATGCACTAAACTCGGTACTATGGGCAGTATCAACAGCACCAACAGGATTAATAGAACAAAATTTATCATTAGCTACAGCTGAAACTCAAGCAGCAATTGATGTAAATGCACTATTTACAATTGTTACAAATGCTATTTCTAATGAAGATAAAACATCTATACCTCTTCCAAATGCTTCATATACATATACTGTGCAAGTTAAGACTGGATCGTATTTTGAAACTCTACCAATTAAAGTGCCTGAAGACACTGCACTTAATGGTGACGAACTACGTGGAACAATTGTTTTTCCAAAAGCATCAGTATACACCGGAGCAGTTTCGTCGAGTGCAGCAGACAACACAATCGTACTTCAAGCATTAACAAACGTAGTAACAGGTCAGGCTATACAATTCTTTACAGCAAACGTAAATGAAGACTTTGGCGGAATTGTGTTAAGTCAGACTTATTATGTCAAAGACGTTAACATAGCAACTAAAAGTATAACTATTGCACTAACTGTTAATGGCACAGATGTTGCACTTACTACTGGCACAGGATTTATGACAGTGTATGCCGGCGATTGCTTAAAAGACATGTTCCATGTAAGAGATGCAACTGGCATTCGAAATATGTCATTACAAGGACTAGCTGGCTTTTTAACTGCAAGGAACGCCTTTAACACCCAAAGACCAACTGGCGGCGCATATGTTTCACTAGACCCTGGAACAGGTCCAACAGATACAAGTGTATGGATTAAAAGACGCTCGCCCTACATACAAAACGTTACTAACTTTGGTGACGGATGTACTGGATTAAAAATTGACGGATATTTACACGATGGCGGTAACAAGTCTATTGTGTGTAATGACTTTACTCAAGTACTATCAGATGGCATCGGCGTATGGTGTACAGGGCCAAGTGCATTAACAGAGTGTGTATCTGTATTTGGTTATTATAACTATGCAGGATATTTTGCAGAAGACGGTGGACGTATACGTGCTACTAACGGTAACAGTTCATATGGTACATTTGGCGTAGTTGCAGAGGGATATGACAATACTGAAATTCCTATCGCTGCAACTGTTAATAATCGCTCTGCACAAGTACAAGCAAGTGTACAAAGTGCCTTTGGCGCAAACGCTGAACTACTTTCAATGCAATACTCAAATGCTGGTTCAGGGTATTATGAACAAACAACTAACATGCTCAAGTATAGTAATAACTTTTTACAAACTTGGACAAACGATAGTAAGGTAACAATACAACAAAACGTATTTTCTCCACAAGCTGAAGCAAATGCTTGGACAATAACTGGAACAACTAGTAATGCTGTAGAAGGATATCTAGAGCAAGCAGTAAGTGTTACTCCAACAGGATTTGTGTATGATGCATTATCAACGTTAAACGTAACAGGATCTGGAGTTGCAGCGCAATTTAATGTCACAGTCGGTGCAAGTGCGTATACTGCTGAAGTATTTGCGGCTGGTTCGGGTTATGTTAGTGGTAATCAAATGCGTGTACTAGGAAGTCAACTAGGTGGTCTCGACGGCGTAAATGATTGTTTTTTAACTGTATCTGGACTAGCAGGAAGCGGAGTTACTGGAGTAACAGTATCGGGAACAGTTCCTACTAACAGCGATCTTAAATCAACGTTTAGTATATATGTTAAACAAGGAACTTCTAGTACAATTGATATTGATGCAATATATAGTGGCACTAGTGCAGTAACTAGTTCTGTTTCTTATAGTTTTAGTACTAAGGCGTTTATAGCAACTTCAGCAAATAACGGATTTACACCAGTTGAATACGGAAGACTAGAATTACCAGATAGCTGGACACGCATCTGGTTTACCTTCCATGATGCCAACGCACTAAACGATACATTAACTATAAGAATGTATCCAAGAGGTAAAACAGGAGTTTCAGCAAGTACTGAGTTCTACGGAGCACAGTTACAGTATGCAACGGCACCTACCTTTTACTTAGATACAAAAACAAATATGCCAACAGCATTTGCAGACTTTAGTGTTATTGGTGCAGGAACCGGAGCCGACTTAGTTGGTAACGAGATCCGTTCAGGAGCAGTATTTGAAACACGCTTAACTGACACTGGTATCGGAGCAGGCGGACGTAAGTATTCAGTTGCTTCAAACAACGCTCAAGCAGGAGATACAACAACTGTTACATTATCTGGTGCAGATGAAGGCACAGCAACACAGTATGTAGGCATGAGAGCATTCCTACAAAGTGGTACAGGTGCAGGACAATATGGATTTGTATCAAGTTTTGATACAAACACAAAAATTGCAAACGTAATGAAAGAAACTTTTCCATTATTAGATATTACTGGAACTACAACATCGACAAACTTAATTACTGTAGGCACTGCTACCACAGGTAACTTATTTTTAAATCAACCAGTTGAATTTATTCCAACTTATTATAAATCAACTATTACTGATACTGCTTACAAACAATTAAATGTAATTGCTACAACTGGTGGCTCGGATAATACATTGCTATTTGAATCAACTGCTTCAATGACAGTTAATATGCCTTTAAGATTTTATGGAACAGCATTTGGCGGGCTAACTACTAACTTTACATATTACATTAAAGAAATTGTAGATGGCACTACTATTAGAATTACTACTACGCCATTTGGTAATGCTTTGCAATTAAATAACGATAGCGAAGATGATACACAAATTTGTACTATGAAATTCCCAGGGTACGATAAGTTATTAACTGGCCCAACTACTAGCATGATTCCTAATATGCCGCTACTGTTTACAGGAACTGCAATTGGTGGAGTGTCTGTTGGTTCGCAGTATTATGTACACGATGTTATAGATGCAACTACATTTTCAATATCTGCACAAATTGTAAATATTGCTGTAACTGCAACAACTGTAACTACAAATGAAATTACATACACTACTGGTCCAAATGTGCTAGCAATGAATCCGATTATATTTTCAGGAAATGTTACAGGCGGGCTAGTTAGCGGAACAAAATATTATGTTAGAGAACTTGTTGACGCAACAAATATTACTGTTACAGATGCACTAATATCAACAGCAGTTACCGCAACTGAAGCTAGTACTAACTTAGTTACAGTGACTTCTACAAGTGGATACATAGCAGATGCACCTGTACAATTTGTAGGTAATGCATTTGGTGGGTTAACTGCTGGAACAACTTACTATGTACTTGCTGTTAATGACGCAACATCGATGACAGTATCAACTACTCCAAGCGGCACAGCAGTATCATTAGCAACAGCTTCTGGTGCAATGCAAGTAAAAACGGTTGGTGCCGAAGTAGTATTAAGTACAGCAGCAGATGCATACGGTGGCACAACACCTGGAGCGTCAGAAACTATTGCATACGGGTATGGTAGCATGATAGCTACTTACTCGTCGTCAATGTTTGGAGGCGTTGCTACAGGTACTACGTATTTTGTAAAAACTATTGATAGCGGAACAACATTCACAGTTAGTGACACATCGGGCGGGTCTGTAGTAGCACTACAAACTAGAACGGGATCGATGAACTTAGGTGAAGCAGGCTGGGATCATATTAATCCGGGTACTGGAGTTGAAACTGCACTAGACAATTCAACAGTGTACTTTATTGAACCAAGGATCGACTTTGCTGCTCCGTCAGTATCGCAGACTCCGTATACATTACCTTCGGCAGACGCAAACACATACGCATCAATTGCTTACGGTAATGGAAAGTTTATGGCAGTTGCAAACGGTGGCGAGACAGCAGTTGTGTCATCAGATGCAGCAACTTGGACAGCAGTGACATTACCAACAAGTAAAATTTGGTCAAGCGTCTGTTACGGAAACGGCTATTGGGTAATGCTTTCAGCAGATGGCGCAGTTGCCGATGCAGGGTCAGCAGTTATATATTCAAAAGCAGATGGTAACGGCTGGCGCAATAGTTTAATTACAGCAGTTAGTAAATGGTCAGGGTTGGTATACGGAAATGGAAAGTTTGTAGCAGTAGCAAGCGATGCTAGCGGAACAGCAGCGGCAGCATATTCAACAAACGGCGGAAAAAATTGGAGTGCTGGTACAGGCATCGGCGCTGCACGTTGGACAAGTGTTGCATACAACGAAGGTACATATGTAACAGTAGCAGATGGAAGAACATTTAGTGGTGTTGCTGCAACCGGAGGCGGTGGTAGTGGAGTACAATTTGATGTAGTAGTTAAATTTGGAGCTACTTACACAACTGCTGAAGTTGCGATTACTGAAGGCCAAGCTGGATCTGGATATGCTGGAGATGTGCTTGGGGAATCACCATCCGACGGAGATGACATTGTAATTCCAGGTACATCATTAGGTGGCACAAGTCCAGCTAATGATATAGCAATATCAATAAACGGCGTTGGAGACGGAGGACTTGGTAGTACTGCAGGAGAAGTTATTACATTTACTATAGACAGCGGTACTGCAAATGCTAGTGTTGGCCAATATGCAGCATACAGCACAAATGGCATTGCCTGGACTACAGTTACTTTACCAGAAGCTGGACAATGGACAGATGTGTCTGCAGGCAATGGATTGTTTATAGCAAGTTCAACAACCTCAGCAAAATCTGTTTATAGTGTAGACGGAATAAATTGGCTATCATCACCATATTCAATTGCGGCAGGAAAAATTGAATACGGACAAGGTGTATTTTTAGCATTATCAACAACGTCTGGAGCAGGCTGGACTAGTGAAGATGGTGTAATTTGGAAATCTTGGGCTGCCACAGATGATACATATGCTGACGTTGCGTTTGGTTGGACAGGACTAACGTATGAAGGAAGTTGGGTTACAATTGGCGGAACTGATACATGGGCAGGTAGTAAAGTACAAGCCGGAGCAAGAACAAAAGGTCGAGCTACAGTAAGTTCAGGAAAAATAACATCAATAAGTACGTGGGAACCTGGGTCTAACTATGCTACTGCACCTGTTATAACTATTACAGATCCAAATGCAACTGTTCCGGCAAGTACAGAAATTAGATCCAGTAATGGCACACTAGCTAATCCGTCATTCTTTAATAAAGGTACAGGGTATAATACAAACTCTACGTCAATTATAATTAATGGTGGTGGATATGCGGATACCTTCCAAACAGGAACACAATTAACTGTTGACGATTTAGATAGATTACCTGGACCAGGAGATAACTTAATTATTGCTGGAGTAGATGAAATTTATAAAGTTACTAGCGCAGAAGTTGTGTTTGGAACAGTAGCACCAAACATTAAAGCTAATCTTAGAGTATCACCAGAACTTACAACTCAAGATAGTCCTGCACATGACTCTGCAATTTCAATTAGAACCAAATATAGTCAAGCACGTTTAACAGGACATGACTTCTTGAATGTAGGTTTTGGAACAAAGTTAGAATCAAGATATCCTGGAGTACCAGTTGACACAGTATTATCGCCACAAGACCAAGCTGTTGAAATAAACTTTGGACGAGTGTTTTATGTGTCAACTGACCAAGATGGTAACTTTAAAGTTGGTAGCTTATTTGCAGTTGAACAAGCAACTGGTATTGTAACAATTAGTGCATCACAGTTTGGATTATCAGGACTGGATACATTATCACTAGGTGGTGTTTCTATTGGTAACGCATCAGTTATTATTAGGCAGTTTAGTGTTGATGATACCTTTGTTGCTAACAGTAATGAAATTATTCCAACACAGCGAGCAGTTAAAGCATACTTAGAAGGAAGATTAAGTCAGGGTGGATCAAACACATTTACAGGACAGTTAATTGCTGGTACTGTTCTAGTAGGTGGTCCAAATAAAATAGCAAGTACTATACCAAACGGCAACGTTGGATCGGTAGTTAATATGCCGGTAACATCAAACTTCCAAGGACAGTTTACTGGCTGGGACGGCGACGGTATGGCATTACAACATTTTGTGAATAGTTGGGTACGTTAAAGACATGTTTATAACCCATGTTTTTATAATAAGATAAATAACAATAGTAAAGAATTGATGGAGCTAAAATGGCAGAATTTAAATTAGGTAGAATAAAATTTGTTTGGCAGGGTGCGTGGACAACAGGTACGGGATACGTTGTAGATGATGTTATTAGTAATGGCGGCCAAAGCTATGTGTGTGTTAAAAACCACACTGCAAGGGCTCTATTCACAACAGACTTAGCAGATAATCCTACTTACTGGAACTTAGTTGCAGGCGGCACAAGCTGGACCGGCAACTGGGCAACAAACACATATTACAATTTGGGCGACCAAGTAAAGTATGGCGGAACAGTGTATGTTGCAACAGCAGCGCACACTTCTGCTGCAACAACAGCAATAGGGCTAGAAGCTGATCAATCTAAATGGGATGCCTTTGCAGCAACATTTTCTTGGGAAGGTTCATGGGCAACTGGAACACGATATCGTGTAAATGATTTTGTATCATATGGCGGTATCACTTATGTTTGTAACGCTTATCACACATCTGCCGCTACCTTAGCAGACGGTTTAGAAACAGACCAATCTAAGTGGGACGAGTTTAACAAAGGTATTACGTACTTAGGTGCATATGCCGGTGCTACACGTTATCGCATTAACGATGTAGTTAAGTATGGCGCAAGTACATGGATATGCAAAACTCAGCATACATCAGAATCTGCCTTTAATGATTCCAATTGGGATCTCTTTACTGAAGGTATGCAGTTTGAAAACACTTGGTCAAACAGCACAGTTTACCAAGTCGGCGACACTGTTATATATGGCGGATACTCATATGTTTCTAGTCAGAACCATACTGGTCAAAATCCAGTAACTGCAACAGCATACTGGGACGTTTACACAACAGGATTTAATTTTAGAAGTGACTGGGATACTTCAACTGCTTACTTAGTAGGCGATGTTGTGCGCTTGGGCGGATATGTTTATCTTGCAAAAGCAGATACTACAGGCAATCTACCACCAAACGATACATACTGGGACTTACTTAATTCTGGAATGAATTATACTAATGTTAGTCAAGTATTTTCAGCAGTCGCAGCAACAACAGTAACTGGCTCAGGATCAAGCGCAACATTTAACATTACTAGACAAGGAACTGCGTATTCTCTTGCTATTGCAAGCGGTGGTTCGGGATTTGCTGATGGCGATACATTAAGCATTGCTGGTACAGCACTTGGCGGACTAAGCCCAGCTAATGATATAGTAATTACAGTTACATCACACGATACTGGCGCAATTAATGCTGCAACAGTTGCAGGGATTTCAGTAACTTGGACAGCAACAACACAATATAACAAAGGCGACATTGTATTCTTTGCAAAGAGCAGTTACATCTGTGTTGCAGGACATGTTGCTAATGCAGGAACAAATAGACCAGATGTAGACACAGCAGCAGCATATTGGAAC
>Ga0307489_10000643_pt1 | contig 21733 bp, 29 predicted proteins | sample SB12metaG_FD_202247 | JGI IMG/M metagenome (GOLD analysis project Ga0307489, IMG submission 202247) | Sea-ice brine microbial communities from Beaufort Sea near Barrow, Alaska, United States - SB 1.2 | ecosystem: Environmental > Aquatic > Marine > Coastal | place: USA: Alaska | collected... | reverse complement strand
TGACATCGGCGGGGATGTACGACGGGGCGCCGGTCGCGGCGTCGTGTCGCGTCGCGGGCGCGCCCGTCGCCGCCGCCTCCTCCTCCAGAGTCATGCCCGCGTCGCGCAGCGCGGCCAGGTTGTAGCGGCGCAAGTTGAATTTGAAAGCAGAAGTTGAAAGCAGTATATCCCACTATAGTTTCAAGCGCTTAGATCCAGGCGGTTCCAACTGGGGTTTCATAGGGTCAACCTGCACCGCCCCACCAGGTGCGCGTCGGCGGCGGCGGCGACGTTGGCGCGGCGGCTGGCTTCATTGACAGCGGCAGCCTGCGCGCCGGCCAGGCGGTCACCGGCGCCGCGCAGAAAGTTGGCGGCGGCGGCGGCAGAGGCTTTGGCGGCAGCGGCGGCCAGGTATTCCCCCGCCTCCGCCTCCGCCTCCGCCTCGGTCTCCGCTTCGGTCTCCGCCTCCGCCTTTGCCCCCGCACCCATGTCCTCTGCCCCGCCCGCCTCCCCCTCGGTGTAGTGGCGCAAGTGGAATTGATAGCAAAATTAAAGCAAATTTGACAGCAGTTTATCATATTCCGGGTTCAAGCTCTTAGTTCCAGGCGGTTTCAACATGGGTTTCATAGGGTCAAGTCAACCTGCACCGCCGTACCTCGGTGCCCATCATCGCGCGGTCCGCCGCCAGCCGCACCCGCGTCATCTTTGCCATCCCTGCCGCCTTGGTGTAGCGGCGCAACTTGAAATTGAAAGCAACGTTTGAAAGCGGTTTGTCACATTTTAGTTTCAAGCGCTCATATCCAGGCGGTCATAACTTGGGTTTGATAGGGTCAAGCTGCAGCGCCCTACCTTGGCCGCCATGAGGTCGTCCACCAAGGGCGGTAGCGGTCGGTCGGCGTTGAGCGCCGCCCACACCGCCACGTGCCCGCCCACGATGTAGCGGCGCAAGTTAAACTTGAAAGCAAAATTGAGCCAACATTTGAAAGCAGGTCATCGTGGTTTAGTTTCAAGCGCTTGGTTCCAGGTGATTTCAGCTTGGGTTTGATAGGGGCAACCTGCACCGCCCTACCACGATGCCGCCCAGCCCGAACCGCGCGCCGGCGAACCGCGCGCACGCCGTGGATCAGGGCCTTGTACATTGTTCACTCTCCAGCTCAGCTCAAGCTGTTGTGTCCGTGAAATTATGACGAAGAGCGTCAATGTCATTCGATCCGAGCCTGTGATTGGTCCATGCTTTGCTTTGCTTTGCTCGTAACACTTTGACGCACTTTGTCATACTGGCAGTCATACCTCAAAGGTGCGTAAGTTGATATATATATTATATCGATTGGTAGGCCCAAGACGAGGATGCGGCGAGTGTGTACGTGTGCAAGGTCACACTACAAGCACACAGTCAGGTTGAGGTAAAGAGGAGACGATTGTGAGGCCCAGAAAGAGGATGCGGCGAGTGTGTACGTATACATCGTTACACGGTGTAAGCATACAGTCAGGTTGAGGTGAAAAGGGGACGATTGTTAGGCCGTGCGGTGGACTCCTGCACAGCGTAGAGCGCGGTGGCCGCCATCTGCTGAACCGCCGGGGCCGTGTCGGCCGCTGCCGCGCGCCAGGGGCTTACACTCGTCCACTTCTCAGCTCAACTCGAGCCGTTTCTGACACAAAACACACCCAAAACACCCCCTGATACTCCTGAATACTCCCTGACACCTCCTACACACCCCCTCAACAACTCCTACATGCACCCCTATCCCACAGAATGCGCTGAAGTTGAGCCAAAAAGTGGACGAGTGTAATCCCCTGCGGCGCGAGCCAGCACAGTGGCGCACCACGCGCTGTCGAACACCGCGCCGCGCCCCAGCCGACGCAGCACCCGCGCTGCCATCTTCACGCCTTCGAACTTCTCGTCGACGTCCAGTATGGTGGCATCCTCGTCATTATCCTCGTCCCCGTCCAATCCTCCGCCGCTGCCGCCGCCGCCGCCCAGGGGCTTACACTCGTCCACTTCTCTGCTCAAACTGAGCCGTTTCTGAAACAAAAACTAACCCTGCACGACCCCTAATACACCCTAACACCCCCTAGACAACCCCTAAACAACCCCTCACTGCACCCCCTATACCACACAAAGTGCTCAAGTTGAGCTGAAATGGGAACGAGTGTAAGCCCCTGCCGGCGCCGCCCTCCGGCTTCATGTCGTCGTTCCCCGCGCCACGCGCCGTCTCCAAGTGGTAGCGGCGCAAGTTGAACTTGAGAGCCATTTTTGAAAGCAGTTGATCACATTCTAGCTTCAAGAGCTGAAACCATAGGCCCTTTCAGGACTGATTTGATAGGGTCAACCTGCACCGCCCTACCCAGTCGTCCACGTCGCACTCCCACCGCATCCGGGGGATGCGACCGCGCCCGCCCTGCCTGCAGGGTCATTCAGATGCAACACTTGAGCCGAGATGAGAGCACGACGTACCTTCAGGCGAATGCTTAAGAGACGCGCGGACTCCACTGTCCGATTGCACGTCGGTCTGGTAGGTCCGAGCAAGGGCCTGTAAAGTGACCGCAGCATTTACCGGGTGAGAGGGGTGTATTTTGAGATTAGGGGAGTATGAGGGGGGCATTAGAGGGGTCGTCTCGTGGAAATGAAACCCTACGACCTAAACCCTAAACCCTGAAAATAATTTTACAGTCTGTTAACTTGTAAATTCTGGGTTCACTTGACCGGCCCTTGCTCGGAACTATCTGGTGCTTGTTCTCAATGACCCCCCTGCCTCGTCGTCATCCACATCCCCGATCTGCGCTCCCACAGCATCCGCCGTAAAAGTCGCCTCGTTGTGGCGGCGCAGGTTGAATTTGAAAGCAAAGTTTGAAAACAGTTCATCATGTTTCAGTTTCAAGCGCTTAGTTCCAGGCGCTGTCAACGTGGGTTTGATAGGGTCAATCTGCACCGCCTTACCTCGGCCGCCACGAGCAACACCGCCAGTTTGGCGAGTGCGGCGGCGGCGGAGAAGCGCACGCTGACTGAGAGCTCCGTGATGTAGTAGCGCGAGATGAATTTGAAAGCAAAACTTGAAAGCAGTCCATCATTATTTTAGTTTCAAGCGCTGCATTCCAGGCGCTTTCAACGCGGGTTTGATAGGGTCGACCTGCACCGCCCTACCGTGAGCAGAGCTTGAGCGCCGCGGGCGGCGGCGATGATGGAGGCCCGGTCGGTCGCCCGAGCGCCGTCCGCGGCGGCCCGCGCGCGCAGCTTCAGCCCCATGCTGTAGCGGCGCAAATCGGATTTAAAAGCAAAGCTTGAAATCAAAGCTTGAAAGCAAAGCTTGAAATGAAATCTTGAGAGCAGTTTATCATATTCGAGTTTTGAGCGCTTAGTTCCAGGCGCTTTCAACGTGGGTTTGATATAGGGTCAGCCTGCACCGCCCTACCATTGCGCCGCCGCTGCCCTCGACTTCCTCAGACGCATTTCGCACCACGCTTTAGCGGCGCAACTTGAATTTGAAAGCAAAGTTTGAAGGCGGTTCCTCATATTATAGTTTCAAGCGCTTACTTCCAGGCGCTTTCAACGTGGGTTTGATAGGGTCAACCTGCACCGCCCCACCACCGCGTGCGCGAGGAGCATGGCGAGGTCGGCGGCGGCGGCGCGGTCGCGCACGGCGGCGGCAGCAGCGCGCTCCATGGTGTAGCGGCGCAAGTTGAATTCGAAACCAAAATTTGAAAGCGGTTCGCAATATTTCAGTTTTAAGAGCTTGATTCCTGGCGCTTTCAAGTTTTAACGTGGGTCTGATAGGGTCAACCTGCACCGCCCTGCCATTGCGTCCAGCGCCCGCAGCGCCACGTGCTCTGCCTCGGGATCATCCGCTCCGTACGGCCTGTGATGCATATCTCGCCACGTCATGTGTTGCAAGGCACATCAAGTAACGAGGGCTCAAAATGCGTTGGATGATAGCGCGCGGCAGATGTTGCTTGCTACGATAAGGATGCCATTTGGCTGAAACCCAGTCTCCGCTTTGGAAAATGAGGGTCTGAAGGCCCTTACATGATTGGTCGACAGCGTACCGGTATCCTCTTGCCCAACCATACGAGGGCCTTCAGACCCTCCATTTCCGAAAGCGGGGACTGGGTATAAGAAAAGAGGGTTTGAAATGGGATGGATGACGTGGCGAGCAATATCCGGGGGCAGGCCCCACCTCGAGCGGCACTTGCGACGCCCCCACCTCCTTGCAGCAGCGCAAGTTGAATTTGAAAGCAGAAGCTGAAAGCACTATATCACAATTTAGTTTCAAGCGCTAAGTTCCAGGCGGTTTCAACTTGGGTTTGATAGGGTCAACCTGCACCGCCCCCACGTCCTGGCAGATGCGGCCGAGGCGGCGCAGCAGGCGGCCGCGCAGGCGGCGGCGACCGACCAGATCGCCGACCAGCACTGCGGCGCGCGACGCCACGGGCGGCGGTCGCCCCACGCCGCCGCTGGCCAGGGGCATACACTCGTCCACTTCTCAGCTCAACCTGACCCGTTTCTGACACAAAACACACCGTTACCACCCCCTAAATACCCCCGACAACCCCTAAGCACCCCCTAAACATGCCCTACATGCACCCCCTATCCCGCATCAAGCGCATACGTTGAGCTGAGAAGTGAACGAGTGTAAGCCCCTGCCGCTGGCGCGCAGTGCAGCCGCCATGCACCCCGCCTGCCGCAGCAGCGCGGGCGCGCCCCCCGCGTGTCCCACCAACCTGTAGCGGCGCGATTTGAAATTGAAAGCAGCGGCTTAAAGTTGTTTGTCATGAGGTAGTTTCAAACGCATAGTTGGAGGCGCTTTCAACACGATTTTCATCGGCTCAACCTGCACCGCCCTACCAACCCAGCCGCGGCGCGCATCGCCGCCGTCGCGCCCGTACTCAGCAGCGCCCCAGGGCGACGCACGTACCCCGCCGCATCGGGCCCCTGCAGTGCATTCGTTCCTCCGCGGCCCCTGTCGATCTGGTCACCCTGCCCGCCCAGAGCGGCGTCCAACAGAAGCTCGAACATGGCCGCGGCACGGTCCCGCCGCTCTGCGTCGTGGCGGCGCCTGGCGCGCCAAAGCGCCATGGACCCTCCCAGGTACAGCAGCACCCAGTGCAGCCCCGCGGGCCAGAGGCGTAAACTCGTCCACTTTTCGGCTCAACTTAAGCGCTTTCTGTGGGATAGGGGGTGCATGTTGGGATTGTTTAGGATGTGTTGATGAGGTGTTGGAGGGTATTAGGGGGTGTCTAGGGTGTATTTCGTGTCAGAAACGTCTCAGGTTGAGCTGAAAAGTGGACGATTGTAAGCCCCTGCCGCGGGTTGGCAAGCGATGGGCCGGGGGGGCTTGAAGCGGCGCAGGCGGGTCATGGCCAGCCCCAATTGAGTCACGTTTCCGCTCGCCACCTCCGCTGCTTCCGCACGTGTCCGAGCGACCAACACATAGGGCCTGGCAGACATCGCTCGCCATGTCATCCAACGCAATTTTAACTCTCGCTTTCTGAGTCACATGGCACCCTATGACGTGGCAAGCAAATCTGCCGGTTCACAGGGGTTGCTCCATGGAGGCTTCCATAGGGCTTCCTCCGGGGGTCTAAATCGGGGGTTTACTGTAGGTTTTTGATCGTTAAACCTTGAAATGTAAGTCGGACTAATACAAACCTGCCGGGCCGTACCACGGAGGGATCGAACATGGAGAGTTCGTTTTCGTTGAGCTCGTCCTCGCCCTGGTCCTCATCCTCGTCCTCCGCTCCTTCGACGAGTTGTTTCGCCTCCCCCTCCTTGCGTCTCGCCGCCGTATCCTCCTTCTGCACTTGTGATCGAATGGCAAACGCGCTCATCTGCGCGGTTTTGTTACCGCTTCGTGCCGTGAGCGGCGTGCCGCCCAGCACCAGAGGCTTACACCCGTCCACTTTTCAGCTTAACCTGAGCTGTTTCTAACACCAAATACATCCCATATACCCGCCCATATACCCCATACTACCCCATATACCCCTGACACCCCCTGAACACCCCCTAAACAACCCCTAAATGCACCCCCTATCCCACAGAAAGCGCTGATGTTGAGCTGCAAAGTGAACAAGTGTAAGCCCCTGCCCAGCACCATTCCGTTCGGATCCAGCGCGCACAGCGCCGCGTGCAGCTCCTCGTCGCCGCCCAGGGTCGTGCAATCGTTCCCTAGTCAGTTCAATCACAGCACTGTCGAGGAATCATCGAGGGGTTTCTGGCAAAGCGGCTTGCAAGTTTTTGTATTTTAACGTTCATCGAGCCCCAAGGCGCTTCACATGGTGAGCTTAGCCAACCCTTTCCGCCATTTCAAGCGGCTTACAAGTGAACGAGTGTATGACCCTGCCGCCGCTGCCGCCGCCCATATCCATCTCTACCAAAGCCCTGGCGCGCCCCCGCTGCATCACCTTCCAAGGTGTAGCGGCATAAGTTGAATTGAAAGCAACGTTAAAAAGCGCATCATCACATTTTAGTTTCAAGCGCTGAAACCAGGCGCGCTTTCAACTTGGGTTTTGATGGTGTCAACCTGCACCGCCCCACCAAGGCACGAGAGACTCCCCCCGATACGCGGCGTCCAGTTGGGCGTTCCTCTGCAACCCGGTCCCGTGCAATGCTTGCGCCGCGCTCAGCACCGGATCCGCAAAGACTGCATCTAAACCTCGCCGAAGGTCGAAGCGTGGGGCCTGCCAGATATTGCTTGCCACGTCATCAAACGCAATGTGAATCCTCGTGTATTTAGACCATTGGCATCCTAGTGCCTAGTCTATGGGTTAGCAGCTTCCAGCAAGCTGGAGTTTGGTAATTTGACCAAAAGTCAAATGACCTTTGGTGAAATTCACCAAACGCCTACTTACTTCGGGTAGTACGAGACACTCCACATAGTACGCTTTACAGACCAGGCACTAGGACGTGGTAAAACAATTTCAGGCAGGCCCTACCGAAGAGGGTTGGGCGGCGCAGACCGACGTCGTGGCGATGGAACAGCAGCGCGGCGGCGGCGGTGGCGAAGCTGGGGTCGCACATGGCCTCGGCGGCGGCGCCGCGTAATCCGGAGTTGGGCGAACGCAGCGCCTCCAGCCAGGGGCTTACACTCGTCCACTTTTCTGCTCAACATAAGCGCATTTTGTGGGATAGAGGAAGCGCGTAGAGTTTGTGTAGCCCATGTTAAGGGGGTGTCAGGGGGTGTTCGGGGTGTGTAGGGTGTTTTCTTGTGTCAGACACGGCTCAAGTTAAGCTGAGAAGTGAACGAGTGTAAGCCCCTGCCTCCAGCATCATGGGCAGCGCGCGCCACACCAGCACGGGGTCGTGCATTAGGGCCTGGCAGATATGACAAACTGCGTGAAACCACTTAGACACTTAGCAACAAGTAGTACTAAGTCGTCCAAATGGAGCGTTCTGAATGGTCGAGCCGGACGACTTAGCACTAAGTCTCACAAAGTCTCTAAGTGGTTTCACGCACTTTGTCATATTGCTCGCCAGGTCATGAGATGCCACTCACCCTAAGATGCACAAGTCTGAAATGTGGAGGACGACGTGACATTTTTCGCCAGGCCCTAGAAGTTTGCGAGTGCGTGTCCATGACGTGGCGAGGAATATATACCAGGCTCTACCGTGAATGGCCGCCGCCCCCGCGCCCTGCGCCAGCGCGCACAGCGCGTTTTGCGCCAAACCCTCGCTCCCGCTTCGGATCCAGCCATCCGGCGCCGTCAGCAGCACTGCCACCAGCCAGGGGTTTACACTCGTCCACTTTTCAGCTCAACCGATGCCGTGTTGGCCACACCTCCCCGTGTCCCCCTGTCTAATAGACTGGGGGGAAATCATGCACGTATCCCACAAAATGTGCTTACGTTGAGCCGAATAGTGGAAGAGTGTGAGCCCCTGCCACCAGCGCGAGGAGCTCGTCCACACTGGCTATAGCGAGCTCCGCGTTGGGGCTTTGCGCCTCGGTGACTTTGCCGGTCTGTAGGGCTCGGCATAAATCGCTCAGAACATAGTTCAACACATTTGCCAACCTTCGATTCTGGATTCAAAGACACCCCACTGACATTTTAAAACATGAACTGCTGGTAAAAGAGCTCGTAATAATTCGGTTTTTAGCCGTGGCTCCATCTCAGTACCTTCGTCGATTCGAGGCTAAATGTTTTGAAATGATGCCCCCCCCCCCTGAACTGCCGGGCCCTACCGGTCAGGGTCTGGTCGAACGGCGGCAAGTTGACGTACTCGCACAGCCACGCCACGATGCGGTCGCGGCGGTGGCGGGACCGCGCTAGACCCGCCGCAGATTACGGCCTGGCAAGTATTGCCCGCCGTGTCATCCAGCGCATATTTAACTCTCGTTTAGTCACTTAAATGGCAAACTATGACCTGGCAAGCACTGCAACTCTTGAAAACGAACCATGTTCTAGTTTCGGGTTTCCAGGTTTTGGGCATTAGGGTTTCGGATTTAGGGTTTAGGGTAAGCAACACGCGGCAGACCCTGCCGCCTTCATTGGCCCGGAGCGGGACCCGGACCCAGACGAGGACGATGCGAAGGCGGCGGCTTGGGAGGCGACGATCTGGGCGCTGCCGGCCACTCGTCTCAACCCGCCAAACACGGCGCGCCTCCAGCCCCGGCCGCGGCCCGACTCAACGTCATCCACCTCCGCCTCCTCCCAGGGGCTTGCACTCGTCCACTTCTCAGCTCAACGTAAGCGCTTCCTGAGGGATAGGGGTTGTGTTTATAGGTTGTTCAGGGGATTATGCAGGGGGTGTAGGGGGTATCAGGGGGTATTTCTGTGACAGAAACGGCTCAGGTTGAGCTGAAAAGTGAACGAGTGTAAGCCCCTACCTCCTCCTCCTCGTACTCGCTCTCCTCCATACCGCGGTAGGTGTCATCGCTGGCCGTGCTATTACTGCCGCTAGGAGCGGCGTAGCGCGATCCCTTGCCGCGGCCCGTATGTCTAAAGTTTAGCTTCCGATTGGTCCCGGGCCCGGTGGCACCCGACACTTCCTTCTTGGGCTGCGGCCGGGACACCTCCGCCGACAGGCTCACGTGTCGGAACAGCACGTGGTTCATAACTGCCGCTAACAGCATCACGGGAATGATCGTCGCCGCGAGATGTAGCGGCGCAACCTGAAATTGAAAGCAAAGTTTCAAAGCACTTCACCATAATTTAGTATCGAGCGATGTGCTCCGGGTGCTTTCAACTTGGGTTTCATAGGGCAAACCTGCACCTCCCTACCGAGAAGCATCCGATAGAACCCGTCACTTCCCTGGGTGCTGTATACGTCCGAACTGGGCGCACCCGCGCCAGGGGCCACTGGATCACCCAAAAACGCCAGCTTGCTTGGGTCATGGCCGTAGTGTTTGGACGCACACGAGAGCGCACCCACCCAAGTAGCGCCCGCGTAGGACGCCGCGCGCCACTGGTTCCACCCCGCCGCGGTGTAGCGGCGCAAGTTGAAATTGAAAGCAAATTATGAAAGCGGTCCAACATATATCAGGTTCAAGCGCGTAATTCCAGGCGGTTTCAATTTGGGTTTCATAGGGTCAACCTGCACCGCCCTACCGCGGTGCCGCGCAGCGACTGCACGCCGACGTGTAAAACTAACAACGTCCCCACAGCAACGGTGATGCCGACGTCGTGAAACCGCGCCATGGTGAAGCGGCGCAAGTTGAATTTGAAAGCAAATGTTGAAGGCGGTTCATCATGTTATAGTTTCAAGCGCTAAGTTCCAGGCGCTTTCAACATGGGTTTCAAAGGGACAGCCTGCACCGGCCTGCCATGGCGAACAAATCTTCCCTCGACGCCGCCACTGTCTCTCGCCCGAGATGCCTCCCCGTAAGGCCACGCATATCTTGCTCGTCACGTCACAGCATATCATGTAACTCAAAACACGACTTTTAAGAGTTCGCCGGATGACGTGACAAGCAATATCACCTTTATATGTTCTGTTCTTGAGTGAGGCTATGGTATGCTGGCTGATCATTTTGAATACGCAGACACACACACACACACACACACACACACACACACACACGTGACACGCAATATCTGCCCGGCCCCACCCCTCCCACATCACGCTGATCCCCGCCACCACCATCTTAACCGCCGCCGCGGTGATCTCAAAGATGGGCTGCGGCCGCAGCACCACCACCTGCTCCGCGGTCACTAGCGACCAGTACACAGCACCGACGAACGCCGTGATGTAGCGTCGCAAGTTAAATTTGAAAGCACATTTTCAAAAACAATTTATCATATTTCAGTTTCAAGCGCGCAGTACCCGGCGATTTCAACGTGGGTTTGATAGGGTCAACCTGCACCGCCTTACCGTGACCACCACGAGCCCGCCCAGCCCCACTAGTTGCACGTGAACGGCTGACGCATAAAACACCGCGGGGTCCTTGGCAAAGTACACGTAGGGGTGCGCCGGGTCGGTCGCGCACGGCACCAGCGTCGCCAACCCGGAGATAGGGCCTGGGACACAATGCTCGCCACGTTACTTAACGCATTCTGAACCATTGTTGCTCGCGTTGCATGCCATCCTATGACGTGGCGAGGGTTTCAGATTTTAGGGTTTAGGGTTTAGCCTGAACCCTCAACCCTCAACCCTAAACCCAATACGTAGCAGGCCCTGCCCAGCGTGCAGTGCGGGCAGATAGCCGACGGTGGACATGAGCGCCACGGCCCCGACGCCCCCGGCGCGCAACCACTTCGACAGCCGTGTCAGCCACCGCGCGTACCGCCGCCATTTGAACCCCCGCGCCATGGCATTCTCCATGTCCTCCAGCTCCTCCGTCCCCGCCGTGGAGTGGGGGCGCAAGTTGGAATCGAAAGCAAAACTTGATATGACGTTTAAAGACAAGCCCACGTTTGAAAATATATTTCAACTCAATACGTCTTGAGTCATTTTCGAACGTCGGCTTGTCTTTAAATGTCATAGCAGTATGTCGTGTTTTGGTTGCATGCGCTAAAATCAGGCGCTTTCAACGCGGGCTCAAACTCGCACCACCCGACCTGGGTCTTGACCACCGCCGGGATCAGCGAGTACCGCTCCATGGCCTCTATTGTCTCACCGTCCGACCCCATGCGCCAAAGCTGTCGCGAAATGCACCACCCCGACTTGCGCTGCCGCGTGAATCTCAGCGCTGCTAGTTTCGCCAAAGCTTCTGCCAATGACTTGGGGTTCAGCTTCTCGTCCTCAGTGTAGCGGCGCAAGTTGAAATTGAAAGCAAAGTTTGAAAGCGGTACATCACATTTTAGTTTCCAGCGCTTAGTTTCAGGCGCTTTCAACGTGCTTTTGATGGGGGGCAAACTACACCGCCCTACCTCGGGAACCACCTGGCCGCCGGCCTCCACGATGTAGCGGCGCAAGTTGAATTTGAAAGCAGAAGTTGAAAGCGGTATGTCGTACTTTAGTTGCAAGCACTTAGATCCAGGCGCTTTCAACTTGGGTTTGATAGGGTCAACATGCATCGCCCTACCACGATGTCCGACACGTCCCACACCGCCGCCCAACACCGCCGCGCCATGTACCCGATCACCCACCCGAGCCTCGTGCTAGGACCAGGCAGATAATGCTCGCCACGTCACGTGATGGGATTTAACTCAAGAGAAGGGGTCTAAGAGTAACAGGATGATGTCGCGGGAAATGGGACATGCAGATAATGCTCGCCACGTCACGTGATGGCATTTAACTCAGGAGAGAGGTCTAAGAGTAACAGGATGATGTCGCGGGAAATGGGACATGCAGATAATGCTCGCCACGTCATGTGATGCCATTTAATTCAACAGACCAGGATGTATGACATAGTGTGTCAAACCACTCAGCGACCTAATCACTTTGAGTTCTAAGTTGTCCCGTTCGACCAATCAGAACTGTCCATTTGGACGACTTAGCACTCAAAGTCGCTAAGTAGCTAAGTGGTGTGAAGCACTTTGTCATAGAAGAAGGAGGGTGACGTGGCGTGGCGGGCAATATCTGCCGTGCCCTACCCCGGCCCCATCAACGCCAGAATGGCGACAGCTGTCCACAGCCAGGGGCTTACACTCGTCCACTCCTAAACAAACCCCTACATACACCCCCTATCCCACACAAAGCACTTACATTGAGCCGAAAGTGGACGAGTGTAAGCCCCTGCCCACAGCGTGAGCGATGCGTACATATCAGCGCGGGACATGTTGGCACCCAGCAGCAGCGGCGGCGTCGCGAACGTCGCCAGACCGCCGATGCCGCCGCCGCCGTTGCGAGCAAACGGCGGAACGCCCTCGCGCAGAAATGGCGCCACTAGAGCGGGAAGCTCCATCACCAAGTGGTAGCGGCGCAAGTTGAAACTGAAAGCAAAATTTGAAAGCCGTTCATCATATTTTGGTGTCAAGAGATTAGTTCCGGGCGCTTTCAACGTGGCTTTGGAAGGGTCAACCTGCACCGCCTTACCAAGTGCGCGCGCACTAACACCCCCAGGTAGGGCCTGGCAGAACATGCCCGCAACGTCGGACACGCATTTGGAACTCGTCGTTGGGGGGGACATTTATTAAAAGGTGGTATAGGGGTCTGATGATTGGAGCTCATCGGTAGATCGTAATTTAAATCAAGGGCTCTGATGTCATTCTGGAACCCTTCTCTTACTACTCAAATGGCACCCAATAACCTGGCGAGCAATATGTGCCAGGCTCATTGCCCGCCACGTAACGGAACTTTTCACCCACATCTATGGAATGAAACGGCATCCTATGCCGTGGTGAGCAACCTGGCAGGCCGTGCCCCCATATAGGGTTTTAGGGCTTAGGGTTTAGGGTTTAGGGTTTAGGGTTTAGGGAGGCCGTACCCCCAGCAGCCCCCCCGGCACGTAGAAGAGCCACGTCCACAACCCAATGAGCTTCGAGCGGAAATACATGAGCACTCGGCGCGGGTACTTGGACACCACGTAGCAGGGGCTTACACTCGTCCACTTCTCAGCTCAACCTGAGCCGTTTTTGTCAATAAAATTTCATGGACCACCCAGCATATCCCACAAAAGGCGCTTGTGATGAGCCGAAAGGTGGACGAGTGTAAGCTCCTGCCACGTAGTACCAATCGATGACGATGTCGCCCGCCAGCGCGAGCCACGCCTCGGCACGCTGCCGCCGGGTCGCCGCAAAGTAGGGTCTGGCAGATACTAGGGTTGAGGATTAGGGTTTAGGGTTTAGGGTTTAAGGGTCACAGATTGTCTATTCATCTTTCTATTTCTATTGTAAGGCTGGAGTGGTGAGCATCTAAGCGTCTCGGTAGGTTTCCTGATAGCCACGAGTGCACCCAGGTTACCACACCTTTCGCATCTCATCGTAAAATGACATTAGATTCAAGACACGACGGTTTAAATGCGAGTCGATGACGTGGCGGGCAATATCTGGCAGGACCTGCCGCAGAGTTGTTCATGGCATCCTGCTTCCGCATCCGGGACGACGTGGGGCTCACAGGTGACCCGTTGCGGAAGTTGGTGCTGGCGCCGAGGTGTAGCGGCGCAAGTTGAATTTGAAACCAACATTTGAAAGCAGTTTGTAATATTCTAGTTTCAGGTGCTTAGTTCCAGCCGCTTTCGACGTGGGCTTGATAGGGTCAACCTGCACCGTCTTACCAGGGGAGGTGGCGGAGGCGCTGCCAGGGACTGCGCCGCGGATGGCGGTGGCCGCATGCGTCAGCCGCCGAGCCAGCCTCACCTGCTCGGAATCGAGCGCGTCACGCTCCGCCTTGGCCGCCACCCGCGGCCGATCCACCACCGCCTCCGCCACCGCCACCGCCACGCAGGGGCTTACACTCGTTCCCAATTCAGCTGAACTTGAGCGCTTCTATCCACCGTATAATCCGACTCAGCTCATGAACATGTTCTGGTTGCTCAAGTTGAGCTCTAACGTGAACGAGTGTAAGCCCCTGCCGCCGCGGCGTCCGCGTTGCGCCGTGCCTCCGCCGCCGCCATCGCGTCCATGTTGTAGAGGCGCATGTTGAATTTGAAAGCAAAGGTTGAAAGCGGTTGACCATTATGTAGTTTCAATCAGGTTATTACAGGCGGTATCAACTTGGGTCTCATAGGGTCAACCTGCACCGCCCTGCCATGTTGATCTGCCTCGGGTGCGCCCAACTCAGCGGCGGCAGAAAATACATCCCCACCACGAATATAATCCCCAGGATGACAATTATAGGCGCGAGAAATCCGAGTTGTTCTGCTTTGGCCCGCGTGACGCACTCCTGCTCCCATGCTATAGCGGCGCAAGTTGACACCCAAAGCAAGACTTGAAGGTAGAATCTCATATTCTGGTTTCAAGCGATTAGTTCCAGGCGGTTTCGACGTGGGTTTGATAGCGTTAACCTGCACCGCCTTACCATGCCACGTTGAGCGTGAAAGTGCGACGCACGGCCGCCGCGCACCAGGGGCTTACATTCGTCCACTTTTCAGCTCAACCTGAGCCGTTTCTGATACAAAAAGACACCCTACATACCCTCAACACCCCCAAACACCCCCTTAACACGGACTGCATAACCCCTATGCGCACCCCCCATCCCATAAAAAGCGCCAAAGTTGAGCTGAAGAGTGGACGAGTGTAAGCCCCTGCCGCGCACCCGTCGTACACCTGCAGTGTGGCCAGGTAGACGCCCTCGCGGTCCGGCCGCAGCACCGCCTGCAGGCCCGTCTGGATGAACGACGCGTGCGGCTCGCCCAAGGAGAAGGGTCAAGCACTCGAACCGTTATCAGAGCATGACTTACCGGGTAGCTTCAGGGTTCATGCCCGTGCAGACGAGAGGAGGTGGAGGAAGAGGAGGAGATTCAACCTCAGTAGAGTGCGTGTGATTAACACTTTTTCCGGCCATGGTGCTCCGCCAGAGGACGTTAGGGTTCAGGGTTCAGGGTTTAGGGTTTAATAGGCGTGTCATCAATACTTTCCCTGCCATGGTGCTCCGCGAGAGGACGGACGGCGCGGGGGCGCGGTCGAGCTCCCACAGGTACGTAAACGTGTCGCCGTTGGCGTCGAAGCTGGTGTTGCTGTCCAGCTCAATCTTGCGGAAGCACCGCGGGACCAGCAGCCAGGGGCTTACACTCGTTCACGTTAGAGCTCAACTTGAGCAACTCCAGGACACGTTCATGGGCTAAGTCGGGTTATGCGGTGGACAGAAAAGCTCAGTTGAGCTAAATTGGGACCGAGTTCAAGCCCCTGCCTGCAGCTCGACTACGGCGGGATAGGCCTCGGGGGCGATGCGCTGGATGGAGGGCGGCGCACGGGGCGCCGAGATGTAGCGGCGCAAGTTGAATTTGAAAGAAACTTTTGAAGGTGGCTCATCATATGATGGTTTCGAGTGCTTAGTTCCAGGCGCTTTCAACGTGGGTTTCGTTGGGTCAACCTGCACCGGCCTACCAAGGGCGGCTTGGGGACGTTGAAGGCGGGCGGCAGGTTGGGCGGGTTGGGCGGCGGCGGCGGTGGCAGCGGCGGCGGCGCGGGCGGCGGCGTGGGAAATATGGGAAACATCTCGCGGTCCACCGTGAGGCAGGGGCTTAAACTCGTTCACTTCTCAGCTCATCCTGAGCCGTTCTGACACAAAACTCACCCTAAATACCCCCTAAAACCTCCTGAATGCACCACCTATCCGACAAAAAGAAATAACCCCTAAAACCTCCTGCATACCCCCTAAACAACCCCCCACTGCAGCCCCTATCCCACATAAAAGCGCTCACGTTGAGCCGAAAAGTGGAGGAGTGTAAGCCCCTGCCGCGAAGTCCGGCAGGTCGGCGATGACCGCGTCGGGCACCGGCGCGTCGTTGCACGTCACCGTCACCGTGATGTTGCTCTCTCCAGCTTGGCCTAGATGTAGTGGCGCAAGTTGCAATCGAAAACAAAAATATAACGCAGTTTATGACAAAACAAGCGAAGCTATGACTGATATCAGTAGATATCAACTGATGACCAATGATATTTACTGGTTTGTGATTGATCGAGAGGTCAAAGTCGTCATCTCGACCAATCACACATCAGTAAATATCAGTATCAATTCATTGATATCAGTTGACATCAGTCATAGCTGCACTCACTTGTTTTGTCATACATATGTCAGCTTCGGGCGCTGCAACCAGACGCTATCAAGTGTCAACACGGGTCTCAACTCGCAGCGCCCCACCCAGGGTATAGGGTTTAGGGTTTTAGGGTTAGGATTTAGGGTTTAGAGTTTAGGGTTTAGGGTTTGGGGATTAGGGTGTAGGGTTAGCTCGCAGCACCCCCACCCAGGCAGGAGCCCGTGGAGTTGACGTGGAAGCTGTACTCCCCGGGCCCGTCCGGCACAATCACCAGCTCTGACCTCGTCCCCAACGCCAGGTAGTGCCTGGCAGCGCGTGGATTCAAAACGTCACAGGCATTCAAGGAACGAGGGTTAGCTCAAACAGTCCGCGCAACCGGCTTAATTAAGCCGCTTTCCAAAACTTCCCCGAACTTGGATCTCATTTTCACATACGGGCATTTCACTCATGACATTTGATCGCGCGCCGCGCTCAGGCAACATTTTGGATATGGGATAGAAGTTGTCGATAGAAAGAAAATATGGTAGGGTGAAATGCCCATACGCGATCCAAGTTCGGAAAGTCGGCTTAATTAAACAAGGGCTAGCAAATGTGTTGAAGGATAATTTTAAGCAATATCTGCGGGGCCCTGCAGGGAGGTTTCTCAGCATGGCCTGGCGCCAGCCCACGAGACCCGCGGGGGGAGCCGGCGGCGGCGGCGACGCGGGACTGCTCATCATCAGCGGAATGTGCTCCACGCTTGCAACCGGCGGCGGCGCCGAAATGATCGTCCATGCCAGCGCCACAAAGTTGGGCCCCGGTAGATATTTCTCGCCACATCATATGATGCAGGATGCCTTTCACTTCAGAAACGAGGATTTAGAAAGCATTGGATGACGTGGCAGGCATCATCTGGCAGGTAGGTCCGAACAAGGGCCGGTAAAGTGACCCCAGAATTTACCAGTTAAGAGTGGTATATTTTGGGGGTACAGTAGTAGGGGGCATTAGGAGGGTCGTCTCGTGAAAATACAACCCTAAGACCTAAGCACTATAACCCTAGGGTACTTTCACAGTCTGTTAACTGGTAAATTCTGGGGTCACTTACCAGCCCTTGCTCGGGCCTAGCAGGCCCTACCACGAACGGGTTGGTGCACTTGGACGGCGCCACGGTGGTGGAGACCCGGCTGACCAGTTCCAACAACACGGATCCCTCCTCGAAGCGCACGTCCGTGGTGGCCGCGGGCCAGGGCCTTCCACTCCATCCCTCTCGGTTTAAATTGCAACACCTTCGAGTACAACTGCAAGTGGTTTCATGGACGGACAAAACAGCTGGAACTAGCCGTGGCTCCACGCAGAGTACCAGATTACTCGATTTAGACCGTCTTGTATACCACACAGATCAGGTTGGGGGGTCAAATGGGGATTTGCCTTCTCTGGAGTTAATAGACGGTCGCTCATATAAATTACAGTGTAGATCAGCCTGCTGTACACGGCAGGCCGGATAATGCATGGGCGAGGGTCTATTGACTCAACGATCGTAACCAGACCGCGCCACGCGCCATCCCCGTTTCCCCCCCCACCAGAACTGCTTAGTATGAAACACCACCAAGGTACACCTGTAAGCTGAGGTGAAGAGGAAACGGTTGCAAGGCCATGCCACGGGGCCCTCGAAGCGCGCGCTGGACAGCTGGACCCGCTCGAACCTGTACGTCGTCGTCGGTTCCGTGTCCGTACCCAAGGGCTTACACTAGTCTACTTTTCCGCTCAACGTAAGCGCATTCTGTGGGATAGGGGGTGCGTTTAGGGCTTATGCAGGGGTTAGGCAGGGGGCGTTGGGGAGTACCAGGGGGTGTTTAGGGTGCGTTTTTGTGTGAGAAACGGCTCAGGTTGAGCTGAAAAGTGGACGAGTGTAAGCCCTGGTCCGTGCCTGTGAACGTGACGTCGGTCCACATGCGGACGTAGGAGATGTAAATGGAGTCGATGCACGCCGGCGGGTGGTAGATGAACGTCTCCGAGTTTTAGGGCTAGGCAAATGTGATTTACGATTTACCGATTAGCTCCAATGATTAGACCCCTATGCCACCATTTAATAAATGTCCCCCTCCGGGCTAGGCTAATAGTGTTCGTACTCGCCGTGTCATGGGTTGCCATACAACTCATGAAACAAGGGTGTACACGCGTGTCGATGATGTAGTGTGACGGAGGCATGGTGGATATTGCTCGCCACGTCGTAGCATGTCATTGAAATCAAGAAACGACGATTCAGAGCGCGAGACATTGATGTCGTCGGCATGGGCAATATGAGCGAGGCCCTGCCCAATTCGGCGGGGGCGGTGACGGCGGCGGCAGCGGCTGCGGCGGGCGCGGCGGCGGCCCCGGCGGCAGCGGCGGCGACGGCGGCGGCGTCGGCGGCGGCCATGTATAGTTAAAGTCGGACGGTATTGCCGCCCCCGGGGGAAAGTAAGGCGGCATGGGCGGGGGGCTCGGAGGCGACGGCGAGAGCGGCGGCGGCGGCGACGGGAACATCGGGGATAACCCAGGTGGAAGCGGCGGCGGTGGCGGCGGCGAAAACGCCGCTTTCATGTCCGCCCGGTGGTACATCCTGAGCGGGCCGAGGCGGTCCGGCAGGAACATGTAGGTGGTGACTGACCCCGCCGCCACCGTCAACCAGGGGCTTACACTCGTTCACTTCTCACCTCAACTTGAGCGCTTTTTATGGCATAGGGGGTGCGCGTAGGGATTGTGTTACCCGTGTTAAAGGGGTGTTAGGGTGTGTGTATGGTGTGTAGGGTGTTTTTGTGTGTCAGACACGGCTCAAGTTGAGCTGAAAAGTGAATGAGTGTAAGCCCCTGCCGCCGACCCCTGGAACTGCACCTCCGCTTTGACCGTGAATAATTTTCCCTGTAACTTGCCCTCCGTCGCCTAGGGCCTGGTAGATAATGCTCGCCACGTCATATGATGCCATGGAAGTTAAGAATCTAGAGCTAGGGCTCAAAATGTGTTGGATTACATGGTGTAGGCCTGAGGCCTGGCAGATAATGCTGGCCACGTCATGTGACACCGTTTTACTCAAGAAGCGAGGTTTCAAAACGCGTAAGATGACGTTGAGAGCAATATCCGCCAGGCCCTGCAGTCGCAGGCGTCTGCAGCGACATCGTGATTGCCACGTTGTAGTGGCGCAAGTTCAATTTGAAAGCAAAACTTGAAAGCAGTTTTTCGTATGTCAGTTTCAAGCGCTAGTTCCAGGCGCTGTCAGCGTTTGTTTGATAGTTTCAACCTGCACCACCCTACCACATGCGCCCAGCGCCCGGGCGGATACGAGCCTATGACCACCTTCGGCGGCTTACCCGGGAAAGTAGCCAGCTCGTCAAGAAATAGCACCCGTTCCCACTTGTCAACAATGTTGTTGTCGGCGTCGTATTTGTCCGGGCACTCCAGGATGCCGCGGCGGTAGGCAGAGCACGTCTCGCCGGGGGGCAGGGGCTTACATTCGTCCACTTTCCGGCTCAACGTAAGCACATCTTGTGGGATACGTTGGGTGCATGATTTTCCCCCCGTCTATTAGACAGGGGGACACGGGGAGGTGTGAACAATACGGCTTAGGTTGAGCTGAAAAGTGGACGAGTGTAAGCACCTGCCGGGGGCCAAATACACCAGGCCATCCTTGCAGGAGGGCCTGGCAATTATTGCTCGCCACGTCACAGGATGCCGGTTAATCTAGAAGGCAGATGTTGCTGGTCACGTCATAGGATGCCGTCCAAAGTAAGAAACGGGAGTTCAAAACGCGTTGGACGACATGGTGGGCAATACCTAAACCCCAAACCCTAAACCCTAAACCCTAAAACCCCATCTGCCAGGCCTTGCCTTGAAGGAGAGGCGGTAAATTTGCCCCGTTTTAATGAGCGACTCCTGAGTGAGCTCCGTCTCGTAGTGGTAGTTGCCCCAGCCTATGCCCCCCCAGCCGCGCGTGCCGTTGGCCGCCTCGAGCCAGGGGCTTACACTCGTTCACTTTTCAGCTCAACGTAAGTGCTTTCGTATGGATAGGGGGTGCACTTAGGGATTATTTGAGGGGTGTTTGGGAGGGTTGGGGGGTATTAGGGGATGTATAGGGTGTATTTTGTGTCAGATACGGCTCAAGTTGAGCTGAAAAGTGGACGAGTGTAAGCCCCTACCTCGAGCTGCGCGGGGAACACCGCGACCAGCACCTCCACCTCCGTCCAGGGGCTTACACTCGTCCACTTTTCAGCTCAACCTGAGCCGTTTCTGACACAAAACACACCCTTCACACTCCTTGTTGACCCCCGACACCTACAACACACCCCCTAAGCAAGCCCTAAATGCACCCCCTATCCCACAGAAAGCGCTTACGTTGAGCCGAAAAGTGGACGAGGGTAAGCCCCTGCCTCTGGCACCTCCTCCGTGCGCAGCACGTTCTGTGACGTCCCGATGCCGTCCTCCCACATCTGCTCGCCGCCGTACCCGCTGCTCACGCACACCGCGCGGCTGGACGGACACCCGCCGATGGCGCGCGCCTGCGCGTTGTCCGGTTTATCGTCGATGGATTGTAGCGTCGCGGCGGAGAGCGCCTGGTTGTAGCGGCGCAAGAGAATTTTGAAACCAAAGTTTGAAAGCGGTAAATCTTTTCTAGTTTCAACAGATTCATTCCCGGAGCTTTAAACGTGGGTTTGATAGGGTCAACCTGCACCGCCCTACCTGGTTGGGAACGTAGCTGAAGCGGTCCTGCACCGAGGTGCAGCGGCGCAAGTTGACTTTGCAAGCAAAATTTGAAAGCGGTTCGTCATATTTCAGTTTCAAGCGCTTAGTTCCAGGCGCTTTCAACGTGGGTTTGATAGGGTCAACCTGCACCGCCCTACCGAGGCGGGGGGGAACTCGTTGGGGTGGATGGTGCCGAAGCGCGCCGGGGCGCCGCCCACTGCTTCGACGCCGAACCCTATGACGCAGAAGTCGCCGTTGGCGTCGCGCCGGGGAGACTCGCCGCCCCACTGGGGCGGGTGCGGCGGCGGCGGCGGGTGCGGCGGCGGCGCGGGGGAGGGCGGCGGGGAGGGCAGCGGCGGTGGCGGCGGCGGGTGCGGGGGGGAGATGGGCGGCCTGGGCGGCGGCGGCGGCGGCGGCGGCGGCGGCGACTTGGGGATGAAGGACGGGGCGCCCGGGAGTGGCGGCGGCGGCGGCGGAAACGCGAGGACGAAGTCCTGCGCGGCGCAGCGTGGGGGCGCCGCGGCGACGGCGAGCCACAGCAGCAGCACGAGCGCCCGTGCCCTGCACCTCACCCGCCCATTGCCGCGGCAGCTGCGGCTGCCACTACCGCTGCCGCCACCCCGCCGCCAGTCCACCGCCTCATAGTGTACCGTTACTCCTCCGCGGCCGCTGCAACCCCGCCGCCAGTACAACGCCTCATGGCGTTCCGGTCCTCCCCTGCCGCTGCCGCTGTGGGTGCCGTTCCCCATCGCAGTTGCCCGCGCCCGCGCCCGCCGAGACACGTGGCCCACCGCACGGTCACGCTCCGCCGCGCGCCGATGCGCCATCCCCCGCATATCCGCTGCCGGCTGCATCACTCACGCCCACCTATGCGGAGAAGCGGCGGCATCTTTCCTCCACCTCTCGCTGCCCCCTCGCTGCCCCTCTCGCTGCCCCCTCGCTGCCCCCTCGCCAAATACAAACTCAAGTCGGCACGAAAAGGGGAGCCCTGAAAAGAAAATGCTTCGTGGCTTAGGCCCCTCGGCCAGGCGGTTTCGCCGCGTGGCCTG
>Ga0307489_10000642_pt1 | contig 21741 bp, 23 predicted proteins | sample SB12metaG_FD_202247 | JGI IMG/M metagenome (GOLD analysis project Ga0307489, IMG submission 202247) | Sea-ice brine microbial communities from Beaufort Sea near Barrow, Alaska, United States - SB 1.2 | ecosystem: Environmental > Aquatic > Marine > Coastal | place: USA: Alaska | collected... | reverse complement strand
AACTACTCATAAACGATACCGTTAGCAAAAATAACAGCATAAATTCAAAAAAAATAGAGGCACTACATATTTTGTTAATTGTTATTCTATTTCCTTTTAAACTGTTTTTACTTTCTTATGCTTTTTTGCGTCCGCTACACTATCTAACAGCAATAAATTAGCTTAATGAAAATAATTACTTTATAAAATCGGGCAAAAGCTGTAGCATATTTTACAGCTCTCTTTATGCAATCATTAGCCCTTTTGCGTTACCTAACTTTTTGAATGAGAAGTCTAAAATGTTTTCACTAAAAAGAAGGAATATAAAAAACATATTACAACACCACAGAAGTTTAACTGCTCCCTTCTAGCTTCTTTGCAAAAGTCCAAACAGACTTTCTTAGTTCTTGTTTTATTTACTAAATTAGTGGCTTAAAAAACGGGATACCCCGAGATTTCCAATAATTTTGACCTTTCTTAAAACGAACAACAAAACAATCATGAATAGCATCCTAAAGCAAACTTGTATCCTCCTTATATTCTCCATTATTTTGCTCAGTTGCAATGAAAAACAAAACAATAATTTTAAAATAAAACAAGGAGATTTACTGTTTCAAAATACTGGAACAAGCGAAATAGCTACTGCAATTAAAGGTGTAACAGCAACTTCATTTTCTAAAAACTACTCCCATGTGGGGATGGCAATGCAAAAAGACCAAAAATGGTTTGTTGTAGAGGCAATTCCAAAAGCTGGAATTTGCCAGACTCCTTTAACAAAATTTCTGAACAGGAGTAAAAACAAATACAACAAACCTCAAACCACAGTTGCAAGATTAGATAGCTATTACCAGCCTTATATTTCTAATGCAATAGCGTATGGAATCAAAAGAATACATACGCCTTATGATGAGATTTTTTTATGGGATGATGCTTCTTATTATTGCTCCGAATTGGTTTATAAAATGTTTTCTTCTCAAGATTTAGCTACAGCTGCTATTCCTTTTCTTACGCACCCAATGACATTTAACGATAGCACTGGAACCCCAATGCCTAGTTGGGTAACGTATTACGAAACACGCAACCAACCAATTCCTGAAGGAATTGAAGGAACAAACCCGAACTTGATGGCCAGCAGCCCACATCTCACATTTATACACGATTATGAAAATGAATAAAAGGCAATTTTACTTTCTATAAACTACCACCAACAATAGCGATACTTAATAAGGGTTCTAGTGCGTACCCAAAAGGATGTGTATTTTTACCAGATTCGCTATTTTTTCTTAACTTGGATTTTAAAAAAATATAAATTTTTGGATAAGTGCGCAATCATAATCTCATTGCCCTATCTTTGAATACCAACCAACGCGCGTACATTTTAAAATAGTGAAAAATGAAAATTACATTTAAAAAAAGACATTTAAATAGCAACTTATTTTATGGGTTTTTCTTTACAGTAATAGGCTTGATCATGCTTAAAAGTAATCAGGATCCTTGGCATGCTATTCTTTCTATTGTATTACCGATACTATATGTTGCAAAATATTTTTTAAGAAAGCACTATCAATATTTGACCCTTGATAAAGGGGTTATAAAGGTTAATCATTTGTTTGGCAAAGAAATAAAAATGACTGAAATCAATCAAATTGAAAAATACGCAGGAACATATATTATAAAAACTGACACGAAAAAACTATCCATTGATACGCATATCATTGAAAAAAAATCACTTATAGCATTAAATACAGTATTAGAAAACCTAAACGTAGCGTGGGTTTAAGAAAAACTTTTACAACAAGCTTAGAAAAATTATTACGTTTAAATAATCGCATTAATTAAAATTATTTTTCCGTTAAAAACAACCTCCTCATTTTCTTGTTTTCCTAATAACAAGGTACCCATCGGTGAAGAAATAGAAATTGCAAAATAAATTTTGTCTGCAACAACTAATTGCCCCGCAGAAATACTTAAAAAATAACACCCGTTATCGGTAACAATAATACTCCCTAAGCAAGCGTTTTTTGATGTTTTTAAAACAGCTAGTTTCGCTAAAGTTTCTTTCATTTGTTTAATTCCTGCCAATTGCTGCCCTGCCTTTTCCATTTCTAACTGCAACATTGCACGACCTGTTTCGTGTTTGTCGCCTGCAGAACTCTTCGTCTCCGATTGCAATGCTTTTTGATTGGAAGAGATAACAGCTTCAACCGTTTGTAAACGCTTGTTTAAAAATGCTTCACACTGCTTAAATAAGCCTTCTTTAGTTTTTAGATCCAACATACTTCATCTTAATATTCACCTCATCAGAAAGCACCAAGCTATTTCCACCAACACCAAAATACTTTCTATCCAACTTAAAATTAGCGCGCATTGTAATTCCTGTTTTTAACTGTGTAACTTCTAAAAAAGTTACCACTCTTTTCTGAACTCCTTTAATCGTTAAAAAACCAGTTAACCGATATTTAGAATTTTTTTCTATTGCAATTTCTGTAGATTCAAATGTAATTTTTGGATGTTTTTCTGCTGAAAAATAGTCTGACTCCAATACATGTGCATCTCTACTTTCTGAATCTGTAAAGATCGACTTCACCTCGATTTCTGCATTGAGAAAGGAGTTTTTTAAATTGTCTGAATCAAAATTACTTGAAATTGTAAAGTCTTTGAAACTACCAGCTACCTTAAAACCAAAATTCTTTATTGTAAAAGTAATTACTGTCTCTGTATCATTGTGCACCCATTCTTGAGAAAAACAAGTGAACGCGCTAAATAACAACGCAAATGAAAGTATTCTTAATTTGATGAACATATTTCTTTTTTTTTAGATTCCTTTTTTAAAGTAAATACAAATGCACCGTAGTTTCCGTGGTGCGAAATTGAGCAAGACTTCGTGAGTAATTTTTGTTTATTATAAAAAAGTGGGGCACCAACACTTGTTTTAATTTTTTCTATTTCTTCAATTGAAATTTCTGTTTCAGCTGCTAATTTTATTTTTAAAGCGATCTGTATTGTTTTTGAAAAACCAATTCCAGAAAAAAACAGGCGCTCTTCTTGAGCTTCTTTTGCAACTGTATGCATGTAAAATTTAGTGCAAATAGTAGTTGTATAAAATGTAGTATCCTCAAAAACTACCAAGCCTTCCTTTTTAGAAAGAATGCTACATTCAAACTTTTGAGGCGCAAAAAAACGTTTTGCTACCCTTTGCGTATAACACTTATACCCCGCTTCTTTCATAGACCAAAACAACCAAACTGTTAAAAATGGCTGCTCAGCATTTAAAATTTCTTCCTGTTCTTTTTGGGTAAATTGTTTCTCTAAAAATCCTTTTCGCTGCCAATTACTTTCGGTTTCTGCAAGTTTTAAATCAACAATATCATTGCCAATATTATGCATTCATTTTTGTTTGAATTACTGCGATAGTGGCTTTTACAGAAAGCATTTTCTCCATAGAATCGTTGTCTATTTCTATCTTGAAATCATCTTCTACATCTAAAATAATATCTACTAAATTGGCAGAATTTATTTCTAAATCGTTTATGAAATCTGTATTTTCATTTAAATTTTTAAAACCTTCCTCATTCTGAATATACGGCTTTACAATCGTCGTTAACTTCCCTATTATTTCTTCTTTTGTCATTTTAGTTTGTTGTTAAAGTTTATTTTGAACTTGACAAAAATTAGTTCTCGTCGACTGCGCTCAAACTATCCAATATTTATTATTCATATTTTTTAAAGATAACACACCCATTTACATCCCCAAAACCAAAACTTGCTTTTGCTAAAATATGTATGTTTTTCTTCATCATTTGAGTCGGAATTTTGTCATGAGGAATTAATGCTAAAATTTGTGGATGCACATCTTCACAATTGAGATTTGAAAACACAAATTGCTCTTTAATTTGTAAGACAGCAGCTACACATTCTATAGCGCCCGAAGCCGCCAAGCAATGTCCAACCATCGACTTTAAAGAATTTATATACGGGAAATCAGTTCCTTTTCTTTGCAATGCTTTTGTCCAATTTTCTATTTCTAAACTGTCTTTTGATGTTGCGGTTAAATGTCCATTAATTACATCAATATCTGTTGGAGAAATAGCAGCATCTAACATCGCATCTGTAATACATTTCTGAACCGCCTCTGAATTTGGAGCTGTTAGGGTGCCTCCATTTCTTTGTCCACCAGAATTGATGTTTCCACCTAAAACCTCAGCATAAATAGTCGCTTTTCTTTCCAAAGCACTTTCTAAGGATTCTAAAACCAGGGCACCTGCGCCACTTCCAGGAACAAAACCAGCCGCAGTTGCACTCATAGGTCTCGATCCTTTTTCTGGCGTTTCATTGTGTTTGTAAGACATCACGCGCATGGCGTCAAAGCCACCCCAAGTATACAAACTACTGTCGCTTGAGCTGCCCACTAACATTCGTTTTGCTTTCCCGTTTTTAATCCGATCAAAACCCAGTAATAAGGCTTCAGTTCCGGTGGTGCAAGCAGAAGAATTTGTAGTCACTTGATTTCCTAATCCTAGGATTCCACCTAGATAGGCAGAAATGCCACTTGCCATTGTTTGCACCACAGAGGTACTTCCCAAGCGCCTTACCTTTTGGTCGTCTATTTTATAAATAGCTTCTCTTAATTTTTCTATTCCTGAATTTCCTGTTCCAAAAATCAACCCTGAATCATAATCTAATTTCGAGTTTTCATCCACAGAAAACCCTGCATCTTTCCATGCATCAATTCCCGCCATGCAACCGTATAGAATTGAAGTGCTGTTAAACCCACGCAATTGCAAAGGTGTTAAATACGCTGATATTTTTTCTTCAGAAACTTGAGGAATGCCCCCAATGCAGCAAGAGAACCCTTTTTCTTTTAAATTCTGATGATATGTAATTCCTGAAATTCCCGATTTTATGGCGTTTGTAAATGCTTGCAAGCCAACGCCATTTGGCGCTACAACTCCTAAACCTGTAATTACAACTCTGTTTTTCAACTTTTAATTATTTTTAACTTGTTCTCAATAAAATTTTATATTCCGTATCGTCACTCGAACTGAAATTTTTATTTAGCGATCATCATTCCAGAAATGCTGCCTCTACAAACCAATTCGTTTTTAGAATTCGTCATTTTTACAGTACACTTTAACTTATTGAATCTAAAATATTCTTTTTCTGAAATTACGGTTACTTTTTCATTTGGCAAGACAGGTACATAAAAATCAACTTCATTAGAAGTCAACGCAATTTGCGGTTTTTTTTGCAATGAAATTTCATCTTTCAGTAAATAAATACCTAGACAAACAACCCCAATTTGCGCCATGGTTTCTGTTAAAATAACTCCTGGGGTTATTGGGTTTTCTTTAAAGTGACCCTCGTAAAAAAACGCGTCTTCTTGGAACGTGTATGTCCCTGAAACTCCATTTTCTGAAATTTCAATGAGTTCATCAACAAACAAAAAAGGTTTTTGATACGGTAAATTTTTTATGATTTCTGTTTGGTTCATTTCCTCTGTTTAGCAGACCTTACAGGTTTTAAAAACCTGTAAGGTCTCAATTAGTTACCACTCCAACAAAATCCTTTGCGCAGAAAATCCAGGTCCAAAACTCAGCATTAAACCTCTTTCTCCTTTTGCAGGGTTTTTATCCATAAATCGTTCTAAAACATACAACACTGTTGCACTAGACATGTTTCCATACAAGCGCAACACTTCTTTTGTATCGTCTATATTCTTCCCTAAAACACCAAACAAATCTTCTACAGTTTGTACAATTTTCTTTCCTCCTGGATGAAAAATTAAATGGTCTACGTCTTCGATTGTTACGTTATTTCGCTCTAAAAAAGGATGCACAATTGCTGGAAAGTGATCCGAAATTTTCTGCGGAACTTCCTTATCTAAAATCATTTGCAAACCTGTATTTACAAGGTTAAAACCCATCATATTTGTAGCATCGTAAAAATGATACATCGCTTCATCAATAATTTCTGGCCCTTGATCATCTTCATAAGAGGACAAAATAACGGCAGACGCCCCATCACCAAAAATAGCAGCACTTACAATATTTGACATGGAATAGTCCTCTAATTGAAAAGTTGCCGTTGGTGCTTCTACTGCAACCACGGCCGCTCTTTTATTTGGATTTGCTTTCAAAAAGTTCTTGGCATAAATAATCCCAGAAACTCCAGCTGCACAACCCATTTCTGTAACCGGCAAACGCACAATATCTTGCTTCATTTGCAACGAATTAATTAAATAAGCATCCATTGAAGGAATCATAATACCCGTGCAACTCACGGTAATTATATAGTCAATATCCGTTGCTTTTAACTGCGCTTTGTCTAAAGATTTTTTAAGCGATTGCTCTGCTAATTTTACAACCTCTCTTGCGTATATGTTGTTTTTTTCTTCAAAAGAAGTCGCTACAAAAACTTCTTCAGGATCCATAATTGAATAGCGTTTATCAACTCCTGCGCCCTCAAAAAGTTTGATCACTTTGCGCTGAAAACGGGCATCTTGATCTTGCATCCACAGTTTAACAAACGGAATGATGTCTTTTGTTTCTCTATCATATTTTGGAAGCTGTTTTGCTACCGACGTTATTCTTACTTTCATATCTTTTTTTTTCACTAAGAAAAATGTAATTCCACAACGTTTCTCAGCATTTAAATTTCTCTTTCAGTTTTTAGCGCTTCAATATCCATTGAAAACGAAAAGCCCATTTCCATGAAATTTGTGGCTTTACCTGCAACCTCTCTGAGAACTGCATCAAATCTTTTCTCTTAAAACCTCTTAAAACCGATGTTAAACCGTCTTCAATAATCATTTTATTTTTAATAAAAACCGACAGCAGCATAAATAAATAATAGGCCAATGTATGTCTGTGTAAGTCGTTTACAACCACTCCTATTTTAGTCTGTTTTAGTGTGTTTTCTAAAAAAGAAACCAAGGGTTCTTCTTTGAAATGGTGCAGAAATAAGGTTGCTAAAACCACGTCAAATTCTCTCTTTTTAAACGCCTCAGAAAAAATGTCTTCCGTTTTAAAATGTACCTCGGGATATGCTATTGATAATTCATTTGCATATGCAATTGCTGTTGGATTTGCATCCACACCTAACAAAGTCATTTTATATCCGTTTTTTCTCCCAAACTTGGCAACATCCCTTAAAATATCTCCATGACCACAGCCAATATCTACAATACTTAGTGGCTGTTCTTTTGGATGGTTTTTTAAAACTTTCTTTAGCGAATTTACGGTCATTACGTTTCCACCCAACCACCGATTGATATTTTCTAACTTATCTAGCGTATCTTTTAATAAATCGCCACCGATAGAGAAATCGTCCATCAATTCGGCTTTGTCTGTTCTCTCTTTTGTGCTGATAAAAAAATCCATTATACGTTCATTGGTTTTCCGTGTGTTTGTTTGATAATCATAGGTAACAAAAAAGGCAATTTCTTTAAAATCTGGAGCAAAATAGCGGCAATTCTGTCCTTTCTAAAGAGCATTGCAATAAAATGACCTGCCTTTAAACGCACACCAAACTTTTTATTCCACGCCCTAATATATTCCTTTTCAAATTCTTTTCTCGAGTTCAAATCGCCATTTAAATAATTTAGAATGAGTACAGACGCAAACTGCGCAGATTGAATAGCCATACTCATTCCATTTCCACAAAGTGGATGAATCATTCCTGCAGCATCACCGCACATTAAAACATGATTTTCTACAGGTTTTTTTGTTTCGAAAGAAATCTGACTAATCGTCAATGGCTTTTCAAATATGGCCTCTGAATTTTGATATATCTCTTTTAAAAATTTGTTTTTAAAAACAACCTGCTCTTGAAAATCTTCAATGTTCTTATACTTTTTAAAGGATGCGTAATTTGTGATATAACATAAATTAATGGCATTTTTTTCAACTTTAGAAACACCACAATAGCCGCCTTTAAAATTATGAAGTGCTACTAAATCTTCAGGGAAATCTCCTTTTACATGGACTTTCACACCTAAATAGGGAGCTTTTTTTTGAATGAATTTCCGATTCATTTTTACATCTAATAAAGACCGTTTCCCAAAAGCTCCAATCGCTATTTTTGAAGTAAACTTCTTGTTTTCTTTTGTTTCAATAGAAAATATATTGTCCAAAAACTCAATATTTACAACAGAATCCTTCAAAATTCTTACCCCGTTCTCTTTTGCTTTTTCTGATAAAACAAAATCTAATTGATGCCGAGAAATTCCAAATCCACCCAAAGGTAATTTAGCAGCAATAAGTTTACTTTTAGTTGTTGATAATTGGAAGTTTTTAATTTTAACAGCACCAAAATCAAACGGATTTACATCTAGAAATGCCAAATAAGGCAATACCTCATTTGAAATATATTCACCACAAACCTTGTGTTTTGGATACTCGTTTTTCTCTATCAATAAAACATTTTTACCAAATTTAGAGATATGGATTGCATTGCACAATCCTGCCAAACCACCACCAATTATAATAACGTCAAACCCGTTTTTCATATCTTTTCACCTATCGCAACTTTCGACTAAATTTAAAATTCATACCAATCGAAAAACCGTTCTAACTTATTAATTCTGCCAATTCTTTACCAACCAAACTACCAATAGCAATTCCCATTCCACCCAAACGAACTCCGCAAAAAACATTATCAGAATGCTGTTTTACAATTGCTTTTTTCTGATTTCCAACACCCATAATTCCACTCCATCTCTGTGCTATTTCAAAAGGAGTATTGGGTAAGATAGTTTCCTTTAAAATTTTATCTAATTCATTTTGAATAATTGCTGTTTGCCCAAATTCAGCAGTCTCTTCATTCTTAAAATCAAGATTTCTTCCGCCTCCAAACAGAATTCTGTTGTCTATATTTCTAAAATAATAGTAGCCTTTGTCTAAATGAAAAGTTCCCTTTACCTGCAAATTTTCTATGGGTTTTGTTATTAGAACTTGTGCTCTTGCTGGTTGCACTTTCTCTGCTAACAATTGGTTTGCAAAACCATTGGTAGCAATGAATAATTTATTCGTTTTGAAGTTGATTTTACTTGTTTTTACTTCTACAGACGTATCCAGCCCAACAAAACTTTCAACGGAAATATTATTTAAAATTTTGATGCCTAGTTTTTGGACTTTATGCAACAATGCGTACGCCATTTTTCCAGTATCAATCTGACCTTCAAAATTATTGACAATATATTTTGAATGCACTTTTTGAAAATTAAATGTATTCTCGGAAGTTGAGAAAACGGCCTCCTTAAAAATAGGTTTTAATAGGTTATTTATAGTGGTTTGTTCAGCAATACACTCCTCAAAAAAACCCTCGCTTTCGCAGAGTTCAAAACCTTTATTCTGTTGAAAATCGATGTTTTTATCTCCTAAATTATTCCGCAACAATTGCACGCCTCTCCAACGTTTGTCAATTAAATCGTAGACTTCTTGCGTGGTATGAGAATTTAAATCATCCATAATTTCTGACAAACTGCCGAAGCAGGCAAAACCGGCATTTTTTGTACTTGCCCCTTGTGGCAACATTCCCTTTTCTAAGATTAAAATTTTAGCTTTTGGATGCCTTTTCTTCAATTCTAAAGCACAGTTTAAACCTACAATTCCACTCCCAACAATTGTAAAATCAATGTTAGAAAACCACTCTTTTAATTCCCAATAACTATAATTCATTTACAACTGTTTTTCAAAACAAATACTATTTTCCATACCTTGATATTGTCCGTAATTTGGTATTACCTGATATTCACACTTTTTATAAAATTGTACGGCCTCAACTTGACGCACTCCTGTTTCTAATACGCACTTTTGATACCCTAATTCTTTTGCACACATTTCTAATTCTTGCAGCATTTTTTGCGCCACTCCTGAACCTCTTTTATTTAACGCAACAAACATTCTTTTTATCTCCACCGAAGTCTCATCAAACTTCTTTATCGCTCCACAACCTACCGCAATTTCATCAACATAAATTACAACAATGTTTTTTAAAACATCCGTATTATGAAACTGATTGTAAAAATCATGTTCGTCTTCATCTGTAATCTTTAAATACGCGTCTAACTCTTTTATCAATTGGATAAAATCCTTGTTTTCAGAATTTGTTCTTCTAATTTTTATGCTCATTTTATCTTTTTCTTGATGAACTGAACTAGCACATTGCATTAAAATTCAAATTGTAACTGCACCCAAAAAGGTTCTTTCTTTTCTGTGTTTAAATTTCCGAAAGAAAGTCCTAATAAACGAACAGAATTTGTTAATTTATTTTGATACAGCAATTCTTTTACCACAGGGAAAAACTCTTTTTTCGTTTGCATAAAATCCGGTTTTGTTTTACTTCTTGTTTGCTGTGTAAAATCGGAGTATTTTATTTTTAAGGTAACGGTTTTTCCTTTTGTATCCCCTTTTTTCATGCGCCTTTCTAATTCATCTGCAATTTTATCCAAACGCTCTATCATGAAGATTTCTGAAGAAATATTTTCACTAAACGTTCTTTCTGCTGCAATAGATTTTCGAATTCTATTCGGTTTCACCTCACTATTGTGAATTCCACGAACAATATTATAATAATGTGCGCCCGACTTCCCAAAAGACTTGACCAACTCTTCTACTGTTTTCTTCTTTAAATCATTCCCTACAAAAATTCCTAGATTGTACATTTTTGCGGCGGTAACTTTGCCAACACCATAAAACTTATTGACTGGTAATTCTTCTAGAAATTGAAGTACCTCTTCTGGATGAATTGTTTTTTGTCCGTTTGGTTTATTAATATCTGAAGCTACTTTTGCTATAAACTTATTAATGGAAATTCCGGCAGAAGCGCGCAGACCAGTTTCCTCATAGATGCGTTCTCTAATTTCTCTAGCAATAGCGTTTGCAGACGGATTTCCTTTCTTATTTTCTGTAACATCTAAATAGGCCTCATCTAGAGAAAGCGGCTCCACCAAGTCTGTATATTCGTAAAATATTTCTCTAATTCTTACAGACAGTTCTTTGTAACGCTCAAAATCGGATTTTACAAAAATAAGATGCGGACATTTCTGTTTGGCTAAAAAACTACTCATGGCAGATTTAACACCAAATTTTCTTGCTTCATAACTTGCCGCAGACACCACACCTCTTAATTCACTTCCACCTACAGCAATTGCTTTTCCACGCAACTCTGGATGGTCTAATTCTGCTACAGATGCATAAAAAGCATCCATATCTACATGAATTATTTTTCTAAAAGGAGCCTGCTGTTCCATCTATCAAAAATACGGAAAAAGATATTGGTTGTCGTTCCTGCCAATGCAGGAAACCATAATAATTGTATGCTTTTGAAACAACGTCTTCTTACTTTAAAAAAGCAACACAACGTTTTGTAACCTCTTCTAATGCTTTAGACATTTTTTGATTTTCCCAAGGATGCGAAACATTAAAAACATGGTCTGCACTCTCGATAATTTTAAAGCTACTTTTTAGGTTCCATTTGTGTAAATTTTCTGCTTCCTTAATTGAAACAGAAGTATCCTTATTTCCATGAATTATTAAGAACGGAATCTTTAAATTTATAGTTGCTTTTTGAATATTTAAGCGCTGTTCATTTTTTTTAAAATCTTCATAAAATTGATAAAAATGAGGCATTTCTTGATGCGTTCGTCCATTTTTTACAAAATAAACACCCTTTTCGGCCCACTCTTGAAACTTCTCCTTTTTTGGAAATCTACTTTTATAATCTGAAACTCCTGCTAAAGAAATTACTTTTTGAACGCGCGCATCTTCATTTGCTTTCAGCAATACAATTCCACCACCTCTACTATGACCAATAATTGAGATATCGTTAATGTCCACTTCGTTTTTAAAAGCAGTATTCGCAGAAATCCAGTCAATAACGCTTTCTAAATCGTCTAATTCTTTTGTATAATTATTGTTTCCAAACGCCTCTAAATCTGGAAAATCTATGGGTTGGGCAACGGTTCCTCCATTGTGAGAAAAATTGAATTTTATAAAGAAAAAACCTGCATTTGCAAATGCTGCTGCCATTAAATTCCAAGCACCCCAATCTTTGAAACCTTTATACCCGTGACAAAAAATAATTATTTTCTTAGGCGTTTTTGTTTCTTTATAAAAAACATCTGTCACTATTGGTTTTAAGTGTTTTCCCTCAATAATTATTTGCTGTATTTTTTTCATGTTTTATTTAAAAAAATAATTTTAATATTGTAAAAACAGCGACTGCTGCTGTTAAAATTGAAAGGATCAAATTGATGTCATTTGTGAGTCTTCCCGTTTTTCGTTGAATTATTTTAGCGTATTTCCCGTATAAAAAAAGAATATAAAAGGTACCTATTACAGAACCTAATATAAAAAAGAATACTGGTATAAAGTGAAAACTAAATAGCTCAAATGTTTCTAATAATAGTACTATTCCGCAAAAAAAAGGAATGGCGAACATGTTTATAACCGACAACGTAATCCCCGTTAAAAAATGATTTTCTTTTTTCGTTTTTACTTCCTCAACTTTAATTTTAGCTTTCTTAGACTCCCTATAAAAATAATAAGACAACAGTATAAAAATAAAGATTCCTGCTTTTTCTAAGGTTTCTAAAATGATTGGGTTGTCTGCAATATATCTGGTTAAAATAACACCTACGATCGCCTGTGGTATGGCAATAATAGCAACGCCTAAAGCATAACTATTCGTAGCTTTTCTTCCTTTTTCTAAACTAATTTTTAAAGCAGTCATGTTGAGCATGCTTGGTGTTATGGAACCTGCAAAAGAAAAGAAAAGTCCAAAGAAAAAAAGATTGAATAATAGCATCCATAAAAAATTGAGCTGTAAAGATTGCCTTTAAAAATAAGCTGTACAAAAAAACGCATCAAAAAAATTTGATGCGTTTGAATAATTTTGATTGATTTATAAATTTTTATACGATTCCTTGCGCTAACATTGCGTCTGCAACCTTAACAAAACCGGCAATATTTGCACCTTTTATATAATCTATGGTTCCGTCTTCGTTTTCTCCATATTGTACACAAGAATCATGAATATCTTCCATAATATCTTGTAATTTGTCATCTACTTCTTTACGAGACCAGCTTAAACGCAATGAATTCTGACTCATTTCTAAACCAGAAGTTGCAACACCACCGGCGTTACTTGCTTTTCCTGGGGCAAATAAAATTTTACCTTTTTGAAATTCGTGGATTGCTTCTGGTGTAGAAGGCATATTAGCCCCTTCAGAAATACACATACACCCGTTTTTAATTAATTCTTTTGCTTCATCTCCATCTAGCTCATTCTGAGTTGCACAAGGCAAAGCAATATCACATTTTACAGACCAAGGTCTGTCTCCTGCAATAAATTTTGCATTTGGATACTTCTCTGTATATTCACTAATTCTTCCTCTTTTTTCGTTTTTGATATACATTACATGCTTCAACTTCTCTGTGTTGATACCTTCTTCATCGAAAATATACCCTCCAGAATCTGACAGTGTTAAAACAGTTGCACCTAATTCTATCGCTTTTTCAGCAGCATACTGCGCTACGTTTCCAGAACCGGAAATCACTACTTTTTTACCTTCAAAAGAATCGTCTTTACGCAACAACATGTTTTGTGCAAAATATACCGTACCATATCCTGTTGCTTCTGGTCTAATTAAAGAACCACCCCAAGATGCACCTTTACCGGTTAAAACTCCAGTAAATGTATTGTTTAACTTTTTATACATTCCAAACATAAAGCCAATTTCTCTTCCTCCAACACCAATATCTCCCGCTGGCACATCGGTGTTATGTCCAATATGTCTAAACAATTCACTCATAAAAGCGTGACAAAAACGCATAATTTCATTGTCTGATTTCCCTTTAGGATCAAAATCAGAACCTCCTTTTCCTCCACCCATTGGTAAAGTTGTTAAAGAATTTTTAAATACTTGCTCAAAAGCCAAGAACTTTAGAATACTTGCATTTACTGATGGATGAAAACGCAAACCTCCTTTATAAGGGCCAATTGCAGAATTCATTTGAATTCTATACCCTCTATTTACTTGCACTTCCCCTTGATCATCTACCCAAGAAACTCTAAAAGAAATTAATCTTTCTGGCTCCACCATTCTTAAGAGAAGGTTTTTACCATGGTAAATCTTATGATTTACGATATAAGGAATTACTGTTTCTGCAACTTCTTGTACAGCTTGTAAGAATTCTGGCTCATGGTTATTTCTTTTTTTAACCATTTCCATAAACTCATCAACCTTTAATTCTGAATTGTTAGCCATCTTTTTTATGAATTTAATAAAAATTTAACGACACAAAGATAGTTAATTTCTGAATTCTCAAATAAAAAAAGGATTTTAATTTATTCTTTATAGGGCCTTATTTCAATCGATTTCGAAAGCTGTTGGTGTTTTCTTAACTTTAGGCTCATAAAGCTCTATAAAAAAGACTAGCTTTGCACTTTAATTTTACCCAAGAATGTTAGATAAAGTAAAAGAACTTATTGGTGATGTTGAAGTTTTTCAAGCAACAACCAAAGATGAAGTAGAAACATTTAGAATTAAATATTTAGGAAGCAAAGGTTTGCTTAAAGACCTATTTGCAGAATTTAAAAATGTAGAGCCCACATTGCGTAAAGATTTTGGACAAGCGTTAAATAACTTAAAAAAATCTGCAGAAATTAAAGTAACCGATTTAACAGCTACTTTAGAAGGTGCTGCAAGTGAAAAATCTTTTTATGGAGATTTAACACGTCCATCAGAACCTATTGAGTTAGGCTCTAGACACCCTATCTCTTTGGTAAAAAATCAAATTATTGAAGTTTTTAATAGAATTGGTTTTACCGTTTCTGAAGGTCCAGAAATTGAAGATGATTGGCATAATTTTACCGCATTAAATTTACCGGAATATCATCCTGCAAGAGACATGCAAGACACGTTTTTTATTGAACAAAATCCTGATATTTTATTAAGAACACATACTTCCTCTGTACAAGTACGTTACATGGAAGAAAACAAACCTCCAATTAGAACAATTTCTCCAGGAAGAGTTTTTAGAAATGAAGATATTTCTTCAAGAGCGCACTGTATTTTTAATCAAGTTGAGGGTTTATATATTGATACAGATGTTTCTTTTGCTGATTTAAAACAGACCCTTTTATACTTCACAAAAGAGATGTTTGGAAAGTCTAAAATACGCTTACGTCCTTCTTATTTTCCGTTTACAGAGCCAAGTGCAGAAGTAGACATTTATTGGGGATTAGAGACCGAAACCGACTATAAAATTACAAAAGGAACTGGTTGGTTAGAAATTATGGGTTGTGGGATGGTAGATCCAAACGTTCTTAAAAATGCGAACATCGATCCAACAAAATATTCTGGTTACGCCTTCGGAATGGGAATAGAACGTATTGCAATGTTACTTTATCAAATACCGGATATTAGAATGTTTTATGAAAATGACAAACGTTTCTTAGAACAGTTTAAATCCGTGATATAATGAATTATTTTACACAGTTTTGGAATAAAAATAGAGACGACAAATATGCAGATTGGGGAACGTCAACTTGGTATTTTGAAACAGATGATACCGACGAAATATTAAAACAAATTACTATTTATAAAAGCGAAAAAGTTTTAAAATATAGTGAAGACAACCTTATAGATGAATTTGGTGTTTTAGATGATCACAAATTAACGCTTGAAGAATGTGATGGTAAAAGCATCTCTAAAGAAGCATTTTATGCTCTTTGGTAAGAAATAACAGCCCATCCAAACATTTCCATTTCGTCCAGCATCAACAAAAAATAAAGCAAGGATTTTGCACGTTTAGAAAGTCATACTTTTGACAAAAATCTTTTGTTTTAAAAAGTAAAAAAATAAACAATCATTCATTTAATAAATACTCCCTTCGGGAAAATGTTGCTATGAAAAAAGACATACAAATACCTGAAGTTACAAACGTGGAGATGGCAGTAGTTTATGAATATAATGATATTTATAAAACAGATGATTGGAACGTATACCTCATTAACAATAAAAACATTGATTTAGAGATGGTTGTAATTGTTTCTCAGGGATTTTCTGACACAAAAACAACCTCTTTATTGCGCAAAAAATTAGAGCGTTTACCTGCAAACTCTTTTGCTAAAATTGAGTTTATGCAACCTGAACTGTTCAAACTAAATAACCGTTTTCAAGTTAGTTTTTTTGAAGGAAATAAAGTTTTTGAAAAAACATTCCTTTTTAAAGAAAATACGGTCAAAGAAAGTGCCTTACACACCATTTCTGAAATTAAAAAACGTGGTGTTTTAGCAGAGTAAAAAAAGTGTGTCTACAATTAATTAACTTCTTTCCTTTTTTAATTATCCAAAAAAACCAATAATCAAATACATCACAACCGTAATTGCGCCTCCAACTAAAGCATACGGCAACTGTGTTTTCACATGGTCTATATGATCACTTGCAGATGCCATGGAAGAAATGATAGAAGTATCTGAAATAGGTGAGCAATGGTCTCCAAAAATGCCACCTCCTAAAGTGGCAGCAACCACAATACTTACCTCTGCTCCATGAATGCTAGACATTGGTATAGAAATTGCCAACATGATTGCAAATGTTCCCCAAGACGTTCCTGTAGAAAATGCTATAAAAGAACTAATAATAAAAACAACTGCTGGTAATAGTTCTGGTGATAGCCAATCTTTCGTTACATTGGCAACATACAATCCTGTTTCTAATTCTTTACAGGCATCCCCAATTGCGAATGCCAATAACATTAACAAAGCCAATGGCATTAACTCGCTTATTCCCTTTAATGTTAAGTTTACAACCTCTTTTGGTTTCATAATTCCTTGTATAAAATACATGGTGGCAGCAACCAATAGGGCCGTAATTACGGCGTATAACACAGCAGACGAGCCAGAGCCTTTCCCAATTGCTTCAGAAGCATGATTAAAAAATGATACTGGGTTTTCAACAGCGCTCCAACCTGTATACATTAGATTTATTGGCATCATAAAAACCATAACTAAAAGCGGCACAATCATATTATAAGCTTTCGCTTCAATTCCTTCTTTTGGTGGAAATGAAGTGATTTCATCAGAAACCATCGGTTTAGAACCTTTGTTCATTAACAAACCGGTTTCTTTGGTTCTTTTTTCGGCTTTTTTCATTGGTCCAAAATCCTTTTTTGTAAAAATGATAATGAAAACAATTGCGATAGCCAACAGCGGATAAAAGTTGTATTTAACAGATGCAATCAACACAGAAAATGGTTTGTCTATTCCTTGGGTTAATAAAAGACCCATAATAAATGCACCCCAAGCATTAAAAGGGATTAAGATAGAGGAAGGTGCAGAACTAGAGTCCGCTATATAGGCCAGTTTCTCACGTGGAATTCCTAATTTATCAAAGATTGGCCGGTATAAAGTTCCTACGGTTAAAGAACTAATACTTGTTTCTACGAACAATAATAATCCTGTAAAAGTTGCTAAAACCTGCACCGTTATTCTACTATACCCTGTTTTTTTATCTTCTAGCTTTACTAATTTTCTGTTGATGATATTGATAAAACCTTCTACTCCTTTCGAATATTGAATAAAAATTAACAAGGCGCCCACCAAAGCACTAAACATAATTGTTCTTGTATTTCCTTTAGATTGAAAAACATTTACCATTCCTTCAATCATTGCTAAAGTGCCGTTCAAAGGATTCCAGCCCGCTATAATCAACCAAGAAAACCAAATACCAAATAAGAGTGCTATGTATACTTGTTTTGTTTTTAATGCTAAAATAATAGCAACAATTGGGGGTATTACTGAAAGAAATCCGTATTCCATAAAAGAAATTTAAATTGAGTTAAAGGTAACAATTAAATGACTTTTATTAATTGACACACTATAATTAAAGTTTAAAAAAGATTATTTGCATGTGAAAATTCGACATAAAAATAAAATGAAAACTTCACAGTTTTATTAAAGCTAAAGAAACATCTTTTTTTAACAATTGCAACAAGTAACAAGAATTTAATTTATCACCAAACAGAAGAAATCATAAAAAGGTGTTGCTAAAATTAGCAGAAGCTGAATCAGAATCGCAAAAATTAAAGTTAAGCGACTGGTTTGCCTACAAAAATTAAAATAAAAGGATACTGCATTTTAATCACTAGCTACCTTCTTAACCGCTACATTACAAATTTTTTCTGCCTTGTCGATAGAAAAGTTTAAACCAATCGAAATTTTTCGCATTCATTAAACTTCAATTAGCTTGACATCTACATCTACCAAAATCATTTTAGTCCAACGAAATAAACGTTCTATTCTGTCCTCTGAATTCGCTGGTGGATGCATTGGGTGTTTTTCTGGACTCCTTAAAATAAGGATAGATTCCTCTAATTATATGTAATCTTTTTCCAGCTCTAATTCGCAATTATTTTTCAGATTCAGGCATTTCACCATCTGCTTTTGCAATTTTTACAATATTGGCAAAATGACCAATCTCTTGTTTGTGCTGTCCGCTAGTATACAAATCTGATATCTCTAGGTATGTTTTTTTTATAAAAACAAGTACCCTAAAATGTAAGTCCTATTAAAAAAAAACAGGGAAGTATTCAAAAAAGTCAGATGAACCCTATTTAATGTGTGTTTTACTAAAATAAATTGTGTGTAAATTCCACTTCTATAGCGGTACCATAAAAAAGTTACTTTCATTTTAGAGAAGCTCACAAGAATTTTGTTGTTACTTGGACGAATAAACAAATTAAACGAACCTACGAAACGGATTAAATCAATAACAATTCTTAGTTGTTAAAGAGATAAAAAAAGGTGTTCGAAAATAGTTGCTTTTTTAAAACTAATTTTCCAAGTTTCATTGATACCATTAAAATGTTTTAGTTTTAATTGGATTCGTTTTAAAAAACTCTGACACCTTTACGCTATAAAAACCATTGGAAGGCGCCTTTCTATAATCTTCTACATGAAAGCCTCCAACAATATATAGCGTTTCATTACTGAAATGCATTTCAGACCCTTTTAAATTTAAATCAATTTTATATTCTTTTAAGGTTTTTGTTTTTGGTTTAAATGTTATTATTTTGCCATCCTCTTGCAAATAAATAAATTCTTTGTCCTTAGTTATTGCTGGTTTTCTCATCCCTCTAAAGAGAGTTCCTTCTTTTTTCCACTTGGCTGTTTTTAAGTCGAAAGACTCAATTTCTGTAAGATTTTTTTTGTTGTAACCACCAAATAAATACAATTTATCTTCAAAAACAATACCCGTTACCTCTTTCCCTTTCGTCATTTTAGTGAGTAAATACCAGTAGCCTGTTTTTAAATCAAAAAAATGAATTTCATTAGAATATTTTATGCTGCCGTTTTTATACTTTTTTATAGAACCACCAAAAACCAATACTTTACCCTTATATAAAACACTGCCAAAATCTACGGCTTGGTGTGGGTTTGTTTCATCTACCTTTAAAGACCAATCTTTTAATGAGACCAATTCTATTTGAGGCGATAATAATTCTCTTGTTTTTGTCTTAGACAGGGCCTTTCCACCAATTAAAAGAACAGTGTCACGGTAAAAAATTGCGTTATGATAAGCTCTTTTTAGAAGCTTCTCTTTTTGAATACTCCATTTTTTATCAGAAAAATCATACGATTGAATGTCTCCTGAAAAGTTATTAAAACTAATTGGTTTCGGTTTTTGTAGAAACTTCAGAATCTCTGCTGCATTGCTAAACTGTAGCTGACTTAGTCCTTCTTTATTTTTTTCGTACTCACTTGAAGTATCACCACCAAAGATGTGAATTTTATGATCACTGATAACCGAGGCAAAAGAATAAACTGACTTTGGTAGCTCTAGTAACTTTTTAAAATCGATAGCCGCTTTCAGGTTTCTTTTGGAATAAATTTCTATCCCTTTTAACATCTCTTGTCTTTCTTTAAGATGTATTACAGCAGGCGTTACACCTCTTTCAAAAACAACTTGCTTTGTTTCATACTTGAGATGCGTAACAGAAAAAGAAATACGTTCATTCTTCTTTAGTAGAAAAGAAAAACAGCCCTTTTCATTAGAATATATTGTTTTATTTATAAAAAAAATATGTGCTTTCGCTATAGGTGTATTGGTATCAAAGTCTAGAACTTTCAAAGTAATTTTTTGAGAAAAAAAACCAATTGAATACAGTAAAAAACAAAATATATAAAGCTTTTTCACAAGATATTTTTCCTAGTATTCGTCAAAAATTATGTCTTAAAAATAAAATGCGATGCTTCCTTTTCTTCAATCTCTTTCGTTAAATCAAGGTCTAGCAAAACAAGATTTGCAATTCCTGTTACAACCACTGTTATTACAGTCATTGTTCCCCCAAAAACTACAGCAGCCACTGGCTCAATTAATTTTCCTACCAAACTACTTTCAAAGGCTTCTAACTCATTAGAAAAGCCTACAAACGGCATATCCTAAAAACTCTGCCTCGCATTTCATCTGGTGTTTTTAATTGTAAACTAGTTTGTAAAACTTCTTGAAGAATTTGTTCTGAAACTCCACTTAAAAAAAGCCAAAACAATTTGTTTTAGCTTTTTAAATACGCTTTGAATCTAATTAGTTAGAAACTATAATCTTCTTTATTGTTTTCTTATTTCCTTGCTGAATATTTAACAAATAAACACCAGGTACAATACCATTAAGATTTATTTCTTTTGTAAAAGTATTGTTTGAGGACGCTTCAGAAACCTGAATTATTTTTCTTCCTCGTAGATCAAACAAACTTATGAATACTTTTGCAGGATCTACATTTATAATTTTAACATTAAAAACATTTTTAACAGGGTTTGGCCAAAAGGAAACGCCTTCTATAATATTGCTATCTAAACTTAAAGTAGACGCCTCTCGTATGTTTACTGTATTATCTGGCAACCATCCTTTTGCTGCGTTCACTACATCTACTTTAAATTCGTCACTAAAAGAAGTGTCCTGTGTATTGATGTATTTTAAAGCACCTTTTGTTAGTTTTTTTTGCACAAATGTATCTCCAACAGATAAAATAGTTCCCTCATATTCTAAAAATCCTTTTTGAGGCAACGTTACTAAAGTATATACTTGTCCACTAGCAAACCCTCCTACTGATGTGGCAAGCATATTTTCAGCCGAAATTGTATGGCTGGTATTCTTATCAACAATAATATCTGAAAGCTCCAAAGAGGGTATATTTGTGTTTACTTTCAAATCACAAAAAGTAATGCTAGCACTGTTTATTTGTCCTCCGTCCCCATCGTATTCGTCAAAAAGAACTAGCTCCCAAACACCAATAGCATCTTCTCCGTAAAAAGGTAGGCTCATGTTATTTTCTGGAGCAGCAGATCCAAAAATTGCAGGTGCTGTATCACTGCACGTTAACTCATCCCCAGCATCATCAATGGTAAGGTTTTGAATGTTATCAACACCATCTTCTGAACAAGGGCTTGTGAATAAAACAACTTTAGTATTTATACTTTCTGGTGCCTTTAATGAAATTGTCAAATCTCCCGGCCACGTATGACTAATATCTGTGTTTATAATAATCTTATCAATAATTGTATGGTCTAAGACGTTCATTGGAACAAAGGCAGTAACACCCGCGATAGTATCCATGCTTGCTGATGAAAATTCTGTCGCCTGATATGTTCTAGAACAATCACTTATTCCTGTTTGAAAACTATATATTGGTGAGTAGTCTCCAGAAGCACAAGAATTTTGAGGTTTTACTCGCCAATAGTAAATAGTTTCACTTTCCA
>Ga0307489_10000641_pt1 | contig 21746 bp, 39 predicted proteins | sample SB12metaG_FD_202247 | JGI IMG/M metagenome (GOLD analysis project Ga0307489, IMG submission 202247) | Sea-ice brine microbial communities from Beaufort Sea near Barrow, Alaska, United States - SB 1.2 | ecosystem: Environmental > Aquatic > Marine > Coastal | place: USA: Alaska | collected... | reverse complement strand
CTCTCAGTTTGGGATTACCGCGTGTAGCACCACTTTCACGCCGGTCGTGTTCAAACCCAATTGGATTTGGTCAGCTAAACGGATGGATGTCTTCTATTCATCTCGGGGATATCTGTGCAGGGCCGTTTAACGCATGTGAAGACAAACGATGCGCCGGCGAGTAGCTCAGCCTAAGGTACTACTCATAATTTGAAGCCAAAGCTTGAAAGCAGTGGCCTCGTGTTTAAGTTTGAACAGCTGAAACCAGTCGGCACTTTCAAGATGGGCTCAACTTGCACTTCTTTTACTGCACCGCCCGCGCGGCGCGCGCCCACCAAAATTGTTGAGTGCAACTCAGTTTAAGATTACAATGCGAGTACGGAGACGGCTGGTAGGGCCCGCCTTGACCAGTCTCGATACACGCACTACTCGTACACAATTCTGGAAGTGGGTCCACTTGGGCAACATCACCGCGTACAGCGCGCCGCCCTCCCCGGTTATGGTCATCCCCGCGGCGTTGACGTTGAGCTACAGTTTACAGAAAGCTATGCTACGTACGGGCGCCACTCGACATGTCATGAGCACACGTTTGGCGTCATCACCCTAAACCCTAAACCCCAATCCTAAACCCTAACCCGTCACTTTGGCAGGTCCCCCGTGTAGAGCGCCCCGCCCGACCCGGCGATGTCCTCATACCAGGGCCCTCCTATCGTGAGCTTTTCAGCTCAACTGTGCAAAGCACCAGCACCTTCGAGGGATAACTTCCAGTGGTTTGACGGACAAAACAGCTTGAACTCAGTGTCGGGTCTGGTATGGAATCGCAGCCGTTCCACCAATCAGATTGCACCGATCCAAACCGAGAATACGGATTGTACCCGGTACACCACAGGAGCAGTCAGCCTCTCAGCCAATCACGTTGCGAGCTATAAGGGTTACCGGTCACCCTTAAACTGGGTTTAGGTTGAGCTGGAAGGGGAAGGAGTGCGCGGCAGTGCCTGGTAGGCCGCCACGTCGCACAGCGCCAGGTGGTGGTCACCCGCCGCCTGCACGCTCACCACCTCCACCCAGGGGCTTACACTCGTTCACGTTAGAGCTCAACTTGAGCAACTCCAGGACACATTCATGAGTTAAGTTGGATTATACGGTGGACAGAATAGCTCAAGTTGAGCTGAAATGGGAACGAGTGTAAGCCCCTGCCTCCAGTAGCATCACCCCCGCCACATCCGCCATTCAGGGACAACCCCCATATTGCCCGCCACGTCATCGACACGCATTTTAAACCCTCGTTCTTTGATTTACATGCTATCCTATGACGTGGCGAGCAATACCTGCCAAGTCCGGTGCTCGCCACGCCATCGACAGGCATTTCGAACCCTCCTTTCTTGATTAGAATGGCATCCTGTGCAGTGGCATCTGCCGGCCCCGATGCCCGACACGCATGTTGAACACTGCTTTTCCTTGCGTTCAATACTCATAGCATCCTATGACGTGGCGAGCAATATCTGCCAGGCCCCACCGCGATAGTCGGCACGCCGTACCGCTCCACCACCTCCACCCAGGGGCTTACACTCGTCCACTTTTCAGCTCAACGTAAGCACACTTTGTGGGATACGTTGGGTGCATGATTTTCCCCCAGTCTATTAGACAGGGGGACACGGGAAGGTGTGACCAAAACAGCTTAGGTTGTGCTGAAAGGTGGACGAGTGTAAGCCCCTGCCTCCACCCCCAGCGCCGCCAGCTGTGCCATCTTATCGACGTCGTGCGCGCTGCTTTTGCCGAGCAGCGGCACCAGGTTGAAGTGGCGCAAGTTGAATTTGAAAGCCAAGTTTGAAATCGGTTCGTCACGTTTATGTTTCAAGCGCTTAGTTCCAGGCGCTCTCGACGTGGGTTTCATAGGGACAACCTGTACCGCCCTACCAGGTGCGCGTGCTGTGGGCCCAGCACCTGTAGGACGCCCTGGCTGTAGGGGCGCAAGATGAGACTGAAAGCAAGAGCAGTTCATCATGTTTGAAGTTGAGCGCTGACATTTTAGACCAGTTGCTTATTCCAACACGGGTTTGGGTTTGAAGTTGCGGCAGCGCACCTTGCCGGTGGCCAGCATGTTGCGCGCGGTGGCGGTGTGCGTGTACAGCGCTACCGCCGCGAGCCAGGGCCGCACCACTGCTGCCCCTTCACTGCTCGGCCGCACCACTGCTGCCCATGCACTGCTCGTGCTCCCCATGTTGTCTTCACAAGCGTCATGGAGACATTCCACCTCACACTGCCCTCCCCGTGCTGCCTGCACAAGCATCGTGGAGACATTCCACCTCACACTGCCCGCCCCCGTGCTACCGCCACGAAAGCATCTACGAGGTACACCATTGGGGACAAGCATCTTTAGGTACTAGTATGTGCCAGCCCTTGCCACTGGGGTACTGGTTCGTTTGTTGACTTTTTGCGGAGACAAACCGGGTTACGTGACGCTGACAATGGAACTGGAGCGGGTGGGCTCTACTGGTGTGAGGCCCTGCCATGCGCCGCGTTGGCTTGATGGTGACGGGGCAGCAGTAGGTGGTGATGTTCATGCTGGGACGCGCCGCGGAGGTGGTCGCGGAGGCTGAAGCGCCGACGCCATCGCCAGAGCGGGTGCCTTGCAACGTGGAGTCGGCGCCCGTGTCCGTGCTCGTGTCGTTGCCTACGGTTGGAGGTGATAGCAGAGGCCAGTGTAGATGCGTGGAGTCGACGGGGGCGGGGACCGAGGCGAGACTGTACACGGGGACGGAGAGGAGAGAGTAGGGCGGCGGCGGCGCCGAGGCCGGGTCACTCTCCAGGGCCGCGACGACTGTGGGCTTGCGAGTGCAGCAACCTTTGCTGGAATCAACCGCCCTCCACTTTCTTCGGACGGACCCTGCTCCCTGCCCGATCCTGCCGGCGCCGGCGCTACGCGGCGTGACAACTGCAGCCGAGACCGCACATGTCATCGTGGGCGTGCCGGAGGCGCACGCGAGCTGATGCGCTGATGGAGGCGCAGGATCCTCCTGGTTTCATTCGGGTGCCGTTTTTTGCATTATGCGGGCGTGCTTTATCCGGATTATGCGTTCAACTTCGCTTCCCACGGTCAAACGGTCACTCCTTCGGCCACTCGCGGGCGCGGCGCCGGGAAGCGGCGGCGAGTGAGGGAGGCAGCAGCCCCAGCCCGCTTCACAGGGTGGGCACATCCCATCCGGGACCCGTGCGACTCGGCGGCACCCGCCGGCGGAGCGTGTCCCGTGCAGTCAGACCACTGCCATTTCACCTGTCTGTTTTCTCAGAAGTTCAGAAGTGGGAGTTGAGTGGGGATGGAGTGAGGGACGAGCAGGAGCTTAGCAGAATATGCCGACGCCCCCGCCGCTTTACTGGTGGGGCTCACGCCCCATTGCAGCCGAGGAGGAGGCTGCGGAGGAGGCAGAGGAGGATGCTGCGGAGCAGGCCGCGCGGAAGGCGTTGCTGCGGTGGTCTAAGGCGCGCTCAGAGTTCGACACGCTACCCAGGTCCTGGCGACAAATGGGTGCCGTGTTGGCTGCGCGGCCGCCGTTGAACGGGCGGGCGGGGGCGGGGGAAGCCGGGGGACGCAGCGGGGGGGCAGCGGGGGGGGCAGCAGGGGGGGACTGGGTGGATTTGGAGGAAAGAGGGGTTGATGGTGGGGGAGCAGGGGCGGGGGTAGTGGGAAAGACCGTGAATGCGCGCTTTTTTACTGCGGCGGCCAGAATCGCGAGAGGCGTGGAGCAGTGCGCAAAACGACGGGCGGAGCGGCGGAAATCCTCGCGGCGCGAGGTGCGCGGGGCGCGGAAGGAAAACGAAACGTTCGCGCCGGCACCTGCCATGGCGATGCCCGAGTGGTACACGAAGCGGCGCGCGCGGGTCCGGTGGGAGAGGTTGGCAGGGCTAGCAGATATTGCTCGCCACGTCATAGAATGTCATGGATGATGGAACTGGAAAACCGAGGGTTCAAAGTGCGATGGTTGACGTGGCGAGCAATATCGGCCAGGCCCTATAAGTTGGGGCTCGGAGCCCTCGAAGCCGCGCGCGGTGAACGCGAACGCCACCCGACCGACGCCGGGGATGGGGCCGGGCAGGCTGGGGATGGGAATACTTCTCGGACGCAAGAGCCGGAGGAGGACCTTTGGCGGAACTTCGCGGACTCACTGGCCCGCGCGGCGTCGTGGGCGCACGGCTCCGGGGCCATGACGCTGGCGCATGCTCGCGCGGCGGTGGACCGCGTCGCGCGCGGCGGCAACGGCGCGGGCAGGGGTGGGGGCGGCGGCGGTGGCAACGCAGGCAACGGCGGCGGAGGCGGGGGCGGGGGCGGGGTTGATGCGGCGGGGTGGATGACCCCGCGGATGCTGACGCCACAGCACATCGACGGCACCCGCGGCAGCACCACCACCGCCTCCTTCTCCGCCGCCAAACGCGCCGTGTTCGGACAAGCCCCGGGCCCCGTGTTCACCGCCGACCCCCACGCCGCTCCCGGCGCCACCAAACGCATCACGGAGCAGAGGCCTGATTCAGGGCCGCGGCCTCTGGTGCGACGCGTGCCGGGGGGCTACGGCCTGGAGCGGTGACGGGGGAGGGTACAGAGCGGAGTAGCAGTAGCATGGCTGAGTATGCATAGCGTGTGGGAATCAACTCCAAAAGATGTTACTGACCATGTAGCTCGAAGCAAACCAGCTCTTAGTTATGTTTAGTTTTTCAGCAGTAGACTACATAGACCAGATGCGGTAGCTTCAGAAGTGTGCGTATTCAAAAGTAGACCAGGTCGAAGGATCAACCAAAGCGCTGCACCACCCGTGCCTCGAACCCAGCACGTTCCCAGTCACCCATGCCCAGTCGCGACAGTCCTGGCGTCGGTGGTACACCTCAGACGCAGCACACACCCAGGCCCAGCCGCAACAGACCTCGCGTCGTACACCCTAAACCCTAAGCCCTAAACCTTTTTAGACTTTAAGGGTTTAGGGTTACCTCAGACGCAGCACACCCCCAGGCCCAGCCGCGACGTGGCCATGGGCGCCATGTCCTGCCACCTGTCGGTCCGCACGTCGTACACCTCCACGGTCCGCACCGTGTCCTTCCCGTCGAACCCGCCCACCGCGAACACCTGGTCACCGCAGCAGCACAGCCCCAGCAACTGCCGCGGCTCAGGGCCTGCCATATACTGCTCGCTACGTCATGGGATGTCGTCTAAACTCAGTGTCGTGTCTGGTATTGAAGGTATGGTATCGAATCCCGTTCGACCAATCACAACTGTCCGTTTCGAATCCCGCCGACCGACTCGCCGATAGTCCGACCGGGTCGAGATCCTTGAGTGAATAGACCCTCGCTTTCGAGGAGATAAGCGTTGCGCGTCACGCCGACTCTGAGTTTGACTGAAGAAACGAGGCTTCAAAATGCGTTGGACGACCTGACGAGCAACATCTGGCAGGCCCTGCCGCGGGTGGTGCAGCGGTGCCAGCTGGCGCCAGTTGTTGGTGCGGGGGTCAAAGGCCTCCACGGCGCCCAGGTACTTGTTGCCGTCGTACCCGCCCGCGCACACCAGCATGTGGCGGTGCTCCACCGCCGCCAGGCCCAGGTCCAGGGGCTAACACTTGTCCACCTTTCGGCTCAACGTAAGCGCTTTCTGTCGGATAGGGGTGCATACAGGGGTTGTTTAGGGGGTGTTTAGGAGGTGACAAGGGGTATTAAGGAGTTTCATGGGGTATTCATGGTGTATTTCGAATCAGGAATGGCTCAGGTTGAGCTGAGAAGTGGACGAGTGTAAGCCCCTGCCCAGGTCGCGGCGGGGCGTGCGCAGCGGTGCCACCCCCCACCACTGTGTAGCGGCGCAAGTTGAATTTGAAAGCATAATTTGAAAACGTTATATCCACACTTTACTTTGAACGCGCTTAGTTCCAGGCGGTTTCAACGTGGGTTTGACAGGGTCAACCTGCACCGCCCTACCACTGGTTCGCGTTGGGGTCGAACGCCTCCACAGTGCTGAGGTAGTGCGGCGCCGCGAACCCCCCCACGGCGTAGCGGCGCAAGTTAATTTTGAAAGCAAATTTTGAAAGCAGTTCCTCATACTTTAGTTTCAAGGGCTTAGTTTCAAGCGCTTTCAACGTGGGGTTCATAGGGTCAACCTGCACCGCCCTACCACGGCGTACAAAGTGCCGTTGCAACCGGCCAGGCCGAGGGTGGAGCGCCCGTTGGACAGCGGGTGGCACGCCTCCCAGCGTCCGGCGGCGGCGGCGGACCCCACCTTCGTATAGCGGCGCAAGTTGAAATAGAAACCAAAACTTGATACCGATTTCTCCACATTTTAGTTTCAAGCGCTTAGTTCCAGGCGCTTTCAACGTGCGTTTGATAGGGTCAACCTGCACCGGCCTACCTTGGCGCCCTCGGGACCCGCCTTGTAGACCTCCACCACACTCAGATACTCCGCGCCGTTATATAGGGTCTGCCAGATATTGCCCGCCACGTCATCGACACGCGTTTGAACCCTCTTGTCTTGAGTCAAATGGCATCATCCTATGACCAGGCGAGCAACAGCTGGCCCGCCACGTCATCGACACGCGTTTGAACCCTCTTTTCTTGAGTCAAATGGCATCCTAGGACGTGGCGAGCAACAGCTGGCATGCCCTACCGTCGTACCCGCCGGCCGCATACGTGTTCTCCCCCACGGTGGCGGCGGCCAGCCAGATCCGCGGTGTAGCGGCGCAAGTTAAATTTGAAAGCACATTTTGAAAGCAGTTTCTCATGTTGTAGTTTCGGGCGCTTAGATCCAGGCGCCTTCAACGTGGTTTTCATAGGGTCAACCTGCAGCGCCCTACCGCGGGCGCGACATGGGCGCCAGCGGGCGCCACGTGCCCGCGCTGTAGTTGAACTCCTCCACGGAGCTGAGCGTGGACTGGCCGTCCGAGCCGCCGATGGCCAGGATGGTCTGCCCGCGCCCGCCGTGCGCCACCCCGAGGTAGCCCCGCGCTGTGGACATCTCGGGCAGCAGCCTCCACCCAGGGGCTTACGCTCGTCCACTCTTCGGCTCAACTTAGGCGCCTTCTGTGTGACAGGGGGTACAGTGAGGGGGTTATTTCGGGGGTGTTTAGGGGGTGGTACGGGGTATTAGGGGTGTTTAGGGTCTGCTTTTGTGTCAGAAATGGCTCAAGTTGAGCTAAATAGTGGACGAGTGTAAGCCCCTGCCTCCACCCCCCGTGCTCGGCCTCGTACACCTCCGCGGTCCACAGCGGGGAGTTGGCGCGCTGCAGCCCGCCCACAGCGAACAGCAGCTGCGCGCCCGGGATCTGCTGCGGCACCCCCCCGGGGGCCGAGGCCCCGGCGCCGCCCATTTGTCTGCCACTCATGCTGCCGCCGCCCACGGACCCCCCTCCCATGCCGCCCATTTGCGACGCTTCGGGCATACCCACCATGCCGTTGGCCAGGGCCTTGCACGAGTCACCGTGGTATAAGAAAGTGTTTTTGACCACTTAGCGACTTGGCAACTTTGAGTGCCAAGTCGTCGAAATGGAGAGTTCTGATTGGTCAAAGGGGACGGCTTGGCACGCTACGTTGCTGAGCCTCTAAGTGGTTTGACGCACTTTGTCATGGCTTGGCTTCATCATCTTAGAGGCAATCAGTGGGACGACTACCAGCCTCAAATGGTGTCAGGGCAAAAATCTCAAGTTACGGGTACACTGGTACACTATGAAGCGACAGTGAGGTAATTTACGATTTACCGATGAGCTCCAATCATTAGACCCTATACCACCTTTTAATATATATCCCCCCCCTAAAGTGAGGGAAGGAGTGTGAGCCCCTGCCGTTGGACAAAGGCGTCATGGGCGGCATACCCATCATGCCCATGCCTCCTCCCATGCCCCCCCCCATGCCCAGGGGCGTACACTCGTCCACTTCACAGCTCAACCTGAGCCATTCTGACACAAAAACACACCCTACTCACCCCATAATACTCCCTGACACCCCCTAAACAACCTCTGAACAACCCCTAAACGCATCCCCTGTCCCACAAGTAGCGCTTAAGTTGAGCCGAAAAGTGGACGAGTGTAAGCCCCTGCCCATGCCCAGCTGCGGCGGCATCCCCCCGGGCCCCATCGCCATGCCGTAGCTGGCCGCCTGCGCCCAGGGGCCCACACTCGTTCACTTTTCAGCTCAACGTAAGCGCTTTCTATGGGACGGGGGATGCATTCAGGTGTTGGGGATGGGGTGTTCAGGGGGGCGTGAGGGTTGTTCAGGGGGCATCTAGGGTGTGATTTGTGTCAGAAACGGCTCAGGTTGAGCTGAGAAGTGGACGAGTGTAAGCCCCTGCCTGCGCCGCCTGCGCCGCCTGCATCTGCACCATCGCCGCCGCCTGCGTCTCCATAGCCGAGGGCCGCGCAACAGATGTCGCTTGCCACGTCATAGGTTGCCGCGTAACTCAGTAAACGAGGGGTGGTATAATGCGTGTCGATGACGTGGCGGGCAGTATGCGCACGTGGGTGGCAACAGATGTCGCTGGCCACGTCAGAGGATGCCGTGCAACTCAGTAAACGAGGGGTCATAATGCGTGTCGATGACGTGGCGGGCGGTATCCGCACGTGGCTGGCATGGCAATATCTGCGTGTGCCTACCGCGGTGGCGCGCTGGCTCATCTCACGGATCTCGCGTTCGGCGAAGGCGCGCTCCGCCTTGTCGCGCTCCTGCTCGCGCTGCAGCTCCGTCCACCGCGCCTCGAGGCAGGGGCTCACACTCGTCCACTTCTGAGCTCAACTGAGCCGTCTCTGACACAAAACACACCCTAAACACCCCTAATGCCCCCTACCACCCCCTAAACAACCCCGAAACAACCCCTAACTGCACCCCCTAGCCCAGAGAAAGCGCTTACGTTGAGCCGAAAAGTGGACGAGCGTAAGCCCCTGCCTCCAGGTCCGCTTCCTGCTTGACGCGGTGCCGCTCGAAGTCCTCCCGCTCCGCCGCCAGCTGTGCGGCCCCCGCGTGGAACTCCTTGGTGGTGGCCGACACCATCGTCAGCGCCTCATCGCGCTCCGCCGCCACCCAGGGGCTTACACTCGTTCCCATTTCAGCTCAATGTAAGCGCTTCCCGTGGGACAGGGGGTGCATTATGGGGTTGTTTAGGGGGTATCTACGGGGTTTCAAGGGCCATTAGGGGGTGTTCAGGGTGTATTGTGTGTCAGAAACGGCTCAAGGTTGAGCTAAAAAGTGGACGAGTGTAAGCCCCTGCCGCCACCTCCGCGCGCACCTGCGCCACCGCGCGCCCCACGTCCTCTAAGAACGCGCCCACCGCCACGGCCGCACACTCCTTCCCTTGTCCGCCTCACATCATACTTCAGCGACTTTCAAATATTCGAGGCATTCATAATCAATTAAGTTGGTTTATTCATTGGTTTCTCATCAGTTTCGGGGACAAAACAGCTCAAGTTGAGCTGATGAATCTTTATCGCATTCTAGTAGCCTGGAAGGGGAGTCGGGTTGTGCCCTGCCCACGACGCGGTCGACGTGCTCCATCGCCGCCACCAGCCGCGAGCCCCCCGCGCCGGCGCTCATCCCCATCGGGGGGGGACCCCCGCGCTCCGCCATCGCCGCGGTTGTCGCTGCCGCCGCCCGCCCGCTGCTGCCGCTGCCGCTGCCGCTGCCGCTGCCGCTGCCGCTGACGAGATGCCTACTGCTCGCTCGTACCGCGCCCCTCCCGTACTCGCTCGTACCGCGCCCCTCCGATGCTCGTCACTGCCGTCGTCCGCCCCGCCGTCGTCCGCCTCGCTGCTGCTTCTGCTGCTGCTGCGAGATGCTAATGCTCGCTCGTACCACGCCCGGGCGCCCCTCCGCGGGTGCTGCGCTCTCTCTCAGCGTGCCTTTTTGTTGTGGCTTGAATGAGGCTTGCTTCAACTCACACCTACTTGGCTCTCGTGGAGTCGGGCTTGGTGACGGCCTTCCTAGCTTGGGCCACGCGGTGGCGCCACGTGTGGAACGCGATGAACGCGGCGAAGACCGCGAGGCCGGCGGCCCAGCGCCAGAGCGGCAGGTTCGCGAACGGGAACACGCGCTCGGTCACGAAGGACATCTATATGGATTCCACGGTTGTAAAACTACAAGCTCGCGACTGGATGCTTGCTGACTCACGCCCCACGCAGCGGTCGCGTGCTGTCTCGCCGCAAGCACTCGCTGGAGAGTACCCCGCACACAGCTTCGTCCCGTGCAGCAAGAGGTATAGTTGGTCCGTCGAGGAGCGTATGACTTTGAAGAGGCGGGGCGTGGGACTCGCGAGAGAGCGGCGGGTGCCAATGCGGCGACGACGCTTCGTCCTTCGCCGTTCAAAAGTTGCTTTTAGGATCGGCTCTGATGAGCTCCGAGCGCCAGCCATGCGTCAACTGCAGCACATTTCCATTGCCGCCACAGACACCGCCGCCCGCTGAACGATCGACGAGCGTCGGTGGGCCAATGGCGGACACCTTCGTACAGGAGATTCGCGAGAGCGCTGCCATGGCGGGCGGCGAGTATAACTCGTTCCAGATGGCGTGCTTCTTCTCCTTCTCCGTCATCGTCGTGCTCTATGCGTACTCCGAAATGTTGCAACATAAGGCAGGGGCGGGCGGACCTTCCCCTGTTCCCTCGTCCCTTGTTCCCTGTCAGGGCAACGCTAGCCGCGTCGGCGCGTGTGGTGCTGACCTATACTACTATGAGTCCGTTCCGCCGCGGCATAGCGAGGCTAGAGGGTCGCTCGCAACGCTCCTAACTCTACAGCTCTCGAAGACGGCGTGTATCAAAATACAGCTTGAGCTGGAATGATGGGGGCGAGTGCGCGGCCCTGGTCCGAGGCGAACAAGAATGGCAAGCGCGACGCGGATTCGGACAACGATCTGCCCGTGAGCGGCGGCCACGGCGACGCCGCCGCGGGCGCGGCGGGAGCGGGCGGCGGCGGCGGCGAGCGCGGGTCCCCCAAGGTGGAACAGGACCCCGACACCCTGCGGGACCTGGTGCCCGTGCGGTGCCTGACGGGCGACCGGCGCGCCATCCTGGGTAGTAAGGTAACGCTGCGCGCGTGGGCGGAGTTCGGGTTGATCCTGGGGCTGTTCTACTTCGCCGACCGCAGCGGCAGCGTGCCGGACAGCGGCAAGAGCTACGACCGCGACGTCTTCTTCGCGATCTTCCTCGCCCTCGCCGGGCGGGGCCCAGACGCGGGCGGGCCCTTCTCAGCGCAAACCGGAACCCACAGCTGTGACGGCTCAAGTAATTCAGGGTGTGTGGCGGTGTGTGGCGGCGAGTGTGGAGGTACTTGACGGAATGTGTGCCTGTGCCTATGACGGCTGTAGGTGCCTTGAGGTGTCCCTCAACCCACTGCCAACCAAGTCACCCAAACTTATCATCACCATCACCTCAAAGGCGCTGAAGCTGAGGTGTGACGGGAGGTACCAGTAGTGCGAGGCCCTGTCGCCGGGTACGGGTGGTACAACACGCTGCACAAGAGCAAGACGTCCGCGCCCCTGAACCGCGAGCAGACCGAGGAGTGGAAGGGGTGGATGCAGGTGCTGTTTCTCCTCTACCACTACTTTAAGGCAGGGGCTTACACTCGGCCACTTCTCAGCTCAACTTGAGCGCTTATTATGGGATAGGGGGTGCGCGTAGGGATTGTGTAGCCCTTGTTAAGGGGGTGTTAGGGGGTGTTCAGGGTGTGCAGGGTATTTTATTGTGTCAGACACGGCTCAAGTTGAGCTGAGAAGTGGAGGAGTGTAAGCCCCTACTTGAAGGCGTCCGAGCTGTACAACGCCATCCGCCTCTTCATCGCCGCGTACGTCTGGATGACGGGCTTCGGTAACTTCAGCTACTACTACGTGCGCAAGGTGGGGCCTGCCTTCGCAGTCTTCCAGGAAACCTCAAATGGTTGCCAATTCTTGAGAGATAGACGTTCGAATCGCCATATTGTACCATTGTATGGCAAATGTGACGGTCTATATGCTCAAGGTCTCAAATTCGAGACGCGTTGACCGCCATTTGAGGTACCCTGGAAACTGCGAAGGCCAGATGTTGGGAGGAACTCGTCATAGGATGCTGTCGAACTCGAGAGACGAGAATGCGGATGCGCTGTACGACGTGACGGGCAACATCTGCGAGACAATAATGCGGATGCGTTGTATGACGTGACGGGCAATATTTGCCAGGCCCTAGCGCAAGGACTTCAGCGTGGGGCGCTTCATGCAGATGATGTGGCGGCTGAACTTCTTCGTGTTTTTCGTGTGCCTGGTGATGCGCAACGACTACGTGCTGTACTACATCTGCCCCATGCACACGCTCTTCACGCTCTTTGTGTACTTCTCGCTGCTGCTGGCGGGGCTCAGGCCGACCCAATTACATTTCGGGATCCGAGCAACCCACCGCACCGATTTTGGGCGATTTCGGACGAGTCGGATCGGTTTTGGGGTCATTTTGCCCATAGGACGCGGTCTGTTCTGGGTTTAGGGTTGCTTTTGAGTTTAGGGTTTATGTCAGGGGTCATTTTGCTCATACGATTCAGACCGACTCGCCGATGCGACTCGCCCCGCGCCCCGCCGCAAATCCACCCAAAATGTTGCTCGGATCCCGAAATCCACTTGGGTTGGCCTCACTCACTGCCGGCTGCCTTATGATTCAAACCAGATGTGCCACATCTATAGTGCCACGCCACATTTTGTAGAAAGACATGCCACGTTTAGACCCTTGTTTCTCCATAACGCTGTGCTGTGATGTGGCGAGGGCTGAGTGAATGTTGCCTGCGACGTCATTCTACACGTTTATACCCTCCTTCCTTAGGTTTAGGGTAAACCCTAAACCCTGAACCCTCAATAGCACCATGGTATGACGTGGCGGGCATGAGTCACTCGGCACTGGGTGGTGGGCAAGCAGTACAACGACCACACCCCCGCGCTGATGGGCAGGGCCTGGCCTCTCGTCCCTGACTGTCTGCTCATAGCGTACCACTGTACCCGTACACACTCGCCGCATTCTCCTCCCGGGCTTGGCCGCTCGTTCACTCTACAGCTCAACATCCAGCCGTTTTGTCACTCGCACTTATATGACAAAGTGCGTGAAACCACTTAGACACTTAGCAACAAGTAGTACTAAGTCGTCCAAATGGAGCGTTCTGATTGGTAGAGTGGGACGACTTAGCACTAAGTCTTACTCAGTGTCTAAGTGGTTTCACGCACTTTGTCATACCACTTGATACCTCAGAGATGCTCAAGTTGAAGTGAAAGGGGATGAGTGTACGGCCGTGGTGATGGGCAAGCTGGTGCTCTGCGTGGTGGCCGTGTACATCATCTGGGAGGTCCCCGGCAGGGCCTTACACTCGTCCACTCAACCTCAGCGCTTTTTATGGGATAGGGGGTGCGCGTAGGGGTTATGTAGCCCGTGTTAAGGGGTGTTAGGGGGTGTGCAGGGTGTGCAGGGTGTTCTCTGGTGACAGACACAGCTCAAGTTGAGCTGAGAAGTGGACGAGTGTAAGCCCCTGGTCCCCGGCGTCTTCCACACCATCTTCCGCCCGTTCCAGTTCCTGCTCGGGTACATCGACCCCGCCAAGCCGGATGTGGACCCCATGCACGAGTGGTTCTTCCGCTCCGGGCAGGGCCTGCCATATATTAACCGTAAACCCTAAACCCTACCCTAAACCGTAAACCCTAAACCCTAAACAACCTGAGCACGTCATAGACACGCAATCTGAAGCTCGTTTCTTGCCCGCCATCGACACGCATTCCGAACCCTCGTTTCTGCTTGCCACGACATCAACGCGCATGCTCTACGATTGTTTTGTTGAGGTAACCGGCATCTTATGACGTGTTCCTCGCAATACCTGGCGGGCCCTAGCTCGAGATTGGACCGCTACGTGTGGATATATGGCATGGTGTGCGCGTTCTTCCACCCCAAGTATGAGGCAGGGGCTTACACTCGTCCACTTTTCGGCTCAATGTAAGCGCTTTCTGTGGACAGGGGTGCGTATAGGTGCTGTTTAGGGGGTGTGTAGGAGGAGTGATGGGGGATTAGGGGGTGCGGGTGCTCAGGTTATATTTTGTGTCTGAAACGGCTTATGTTGAGCTGAAAAGTGGACGAGTGTAAGCCCCTGGTATGAGGCGGCGCTGAAGTGGGTCGATGAGCGCAATGCGGTGGTGCGCGTGCCCATCCAGGCAGGGGCTTACACTCATCCACTTTTCAGCTCAACCTGAGCCGTTTCTGACACAAGATACTCCCTAGACACCCTCTAATACCCCCTAATACCCACTAAACACCCCCTGGACAACCCCTAAATGCACCCCCTATCCCACACAGAGCGCTTACGTTGAGCTGAGAAGTGGACGAGTGTAAGTTCCTGCATCCAGGCTGTGGTCCTGACGGTGACGCTGGCGGTGACCTACTGGCAGGGGCTTACACTCGTTCACTTCTCAGCTCGACTTGAGTGCCTTCGGGAACACATCGCTCACGTTGAGCTCAACTTGAGCACCTTCGGAACATATCCACGGGTTAATGTGGGTTATATGGGGGACAAAGTAAGCTAAAGTTGAGCGGACAGGGCCAAAGTGAGCTGGAGTTGAGCGGAAACGGGAACGAGTGTAAGCCCCTGCCTACTGGTGGCACCAGACCTACTACATCCTGCCCAAGCTGGAGTACAACGTGGTGCACCCGTACACCAGCTGGATCCCCATCACCTGCTTCATCGTCCTGCGCAACCTCACCCAGGGCATGCGCTCATGGTGCGGCCGGACCGGTCAAACCCTAAACCCTAAACCCTAAACCCTGAACCCTGAACCCCGGGCCCCACTACTTGCTTCTTCCCATCCCCGTCCCGCAGTCATCGTGCTATGACATTTAAAGACAAGCCCACGCGAAACTGTACATTCCGGAAACTTTAGCACAAGGCTCTTAAGTTAAATACATATTTTCGAATGTGGGCTTGTCTTCAAATGTCATATGTAAGATAGGTCGTCTTACCGAATCAACGATCTGATTCATACCTGATCGAAATAACGAAATGTGGTCCATACCTGGCCGGCCTTGCTTCTGGGTACATTGAGGTGTTCTGTGTGTGCGGCAAGATCACGCTGGAGACGTACATCAGCCAGTTCCACATCTGGCTGAGCACGGAGAACACGCCCAACGGGCAGCCGGTCAAGCTCATGGAGCTCATCCCGGGCAGGGGCTTACACTCGTGCACTTTTCAGCTCAACTTGAGCCGTTTCGGACACAAAGTACACCCTGGACACCCCCTAATAATCCCTTACACATCACAGACATTCCCCAAACAACCACTTAATGCACCCCCTATCCCACAGAAAGCGCTTACGTTGAGCCGATAACTGGACGAGTGTAAGCCCCTGATCCCAGGGTACCCCATTATCAACTTCGGGGTGGCGACGATTATTTACGTGGGGATCTCGCAGCGGATCTTCGCCTTGACGAACGATCTGAAGGTGGCGTGTGTTCCGAGTAACAACAAACTGATTGGGTTGCACGCGGTGTTTGCGGCGGGGTGGATGGCGGCGACGGTAGCGATCGGTTTCGTGCTGGTCCGCACCCTCGGCTTGTGATGCCCACAGGTTTAGGGTTTAGGTGGGGGTTGGGAAGGGGACACAGCATATGTTTATTACATGCGAACCTATCGTCGTATTTATAGAAAATCATTATTGCACACAGGAGGCAGGAGCATTACTAAATCAATTTCTTTGATTGCAGAAACATCAAGCAGGCCATCAGGGTCGCGCTAGCGCGTGTGCGCAACACGTATCTAACAGTCAGTTACTTCCATGGGGGGCATGACAAAGCCTGGCACCCCATTGTACACGCGAAAGCCTCCCTCTCAATCTCACATGCTCACACGGAGAGCAAGACGAAAGCCTGGTGCCTCTGTATTCACACGGACATGTCTCGCTCTCTAACACACACACACATGGGCCAGGGTGAAAGCCTGGTGCCTCCTTATGCACGCCTAGGCGTCACTCTCTCTGTCCAGCCATTAGGAGACTGCGGCGCATGGGGGAGGGGCCGGGGGCCGCCGCCTCATCATGCATGTCCTGCTGGAGCAGGCTGCGGCGCGTGGGGGAGGGGCCGGGGGCCGCCGCCTCATCATCCAGTTCCTCCTAATTCCCGCCAGAGGAATTCGTGAGATTCGCGTTCAGCGTCACTAGCTCTTCGAGGCCAGCGCGCGGGCCGCCTGGGGTCGGGGCCTGAAACTCATCACTCGTGCCACGTTCAGCTCAACATGAGCATCTTTGAGGTACGGTAGCCCAGGCGCAGGCTGGCGCTCGTTCCATGTTCAACTGAACTGGAGCATATTTGAGGTACGGGGGCACGGGCAGGGGAAACGTCTGGTGTCTCCGTATACACGCCAGAGCATCTCCCTGGCTTGCGCATTTGTGAGGTATTAAGTGGGACAACTTCAGCGATTTTTGGGACAAAACAACGATCGGAATGTTGAGCTGATAAGGGGAGTGGTGCGAGGACCTGCCGGCGGCGATGGCCGGCTCGGTGAACCCCTCGAAACCCTCCATGTAGGGCCGTATTCTCGTCCTCTTGACTGTTCGCTCACATTACAATAGTGACAGTACACCAGTGTGCGGCCAGGGAGGAGGGTGTGGCGAGCGGCGAGCGTGGGCGGGCAAACGGGGCCACCAGTACACTGCGCGCAAACCGCCAGGTGAAGCTGAAAGGGGACGAGTGGCCAGGCCCCACCTCAGAAAAGCGCTCCAGCGTTACCGCCCACCAGGGCCGACCACTGTCATTAGGTCCCTTTCCAGCTCAACTTGAGCGAACTTTGAGACATTACGGCCGACCACTAGCTCCCTTTCCAGCTCAGCTTGAGCGAACGTTGAGGCATAGCAGTGGGATAATTAACAAGCTTTCAGGCGTAACGTTGGGATGATTTGAGTGCTCTCATGTCTCAGGAAACGGCTACAACACTGTGACGGCTTCGGTGGTGACGAATTGAAAATCAGATAGAAGGTAACGAGTGGGAATTGAGCTGAAAAGAGAAGGAGTGTACGGCCCTTGGACGGGAAGGAGTGTGCGAGGGACAGAGGGGGGCCTGCCTCCCAGCGGTTCTTATCTGCCTTAGTGCAGCGGCGCAAGATGAATTCGAAACCGAAAATTGAAAGCGGTTCATCACATTTTGCTTTCGAGGCGCTTAATTCCAGGCGGTGTCAACGTGGGTTTCATAGGGTCAACCCGCACCGCCCAACCTTGGCTTCGCGCAGGCCGTCGAACGGGAACACGCACGCGCACGCGGTTATGCCCAGGAGGAGCAGGATCGCGGCGTAGGGTTCCGCCGTAACTACGCTCCGCTATTGAACGCCAACCGCACCCGGGGATATGAATACTGCTGGGTAACAAGGTAATACCGGGCAGTGCGGAACGCGAAAGCCTGTAGTCCCCTGATACACGCGGAAGCGTATGTCCCCTGCATATCTCTCCGACCCGAAGGATGACGACGGTGAACTACGGAACAACACTGCATAGTGAACCTCCTGACCGCCCCAGAGTGTACCCACATAGTTACACACTTGAAAAAAATGAGGAGCGTTTTCCCACAGTTCACATAGGGATAGGTCGCTCATTCCGACGCTTTGGGAGGTCCCAGACGAGAAAGCAACTAAACCGGTGAAGCGAGGGTAGATACGGGAGCTCCCTGGTCCTTGCCCATATGGCGGCGGTGAAGGTCTCCATGACGGCGGGCGAGTACTGCTTGAGCGGCGGCAGGGGGCCGCGGGGCCGCCGCCGGCAGCACCCCACCGCGGCGGACTCGTCGCCGGAGCTGGCGTCGGTCACCGGAACAACCCGCGAACCGAGCCCGGCAAAAAACGCTCTAAAAACATGAGGCGGGAGGCGGGTGGCATATAACTCAAGAATGAGGGTTTAAAGTGTGTTGAAGGACGGGTGCTTAGCGGGACCGGTGGCGTTTGACTCAAGAAACCAGGGTTTAAAGTGTGTTGAAGGAGGTAGTATCTGCCAGGTCCTACCACCGGTGCCGGTGCACCCATAGGCGCTAGCACGGGAGCCGGGACGGGCGCCGGTGCGACCACCATCTCGCTACCGCCGGGCGGCGGCGGAGGCGGTGGCGGCGGTGGTATCCCAGAGCTCGCCATCTCCTCAACAACGACTGGGACGGGCACGGGGGCGGGGACGATAGCGGGAGGTGCTAGGGTCTCGGTATCGGTCTCGTGGACGTTCAAGACGAGCACGACTGGAGGGGGTGACGACGGTGGGTGGGGCAGCGGGGGCGGCGGCGGCGGTGGGGGCGGCGCAACGTTCACGACGACCTCCACGGGCTCAGGCAGAACGTTCACGACGACGACGACGGGCTCTACTGCGGCCGGCGGTGGCGGCGGCGGCGGCGGCGGCGGCGGCGGCGACGGTGGAGGAGGCGGAGCGATAGCTAGCTCAGGCTCGGCGGGCGCAGGCTCGGGGTCAAAGGGAACGCCGTTGCCGATAGCCGCTATCTTCCGTCGAACGTCCAGGTCAATCAAGAGCGGTTCGGGCGGAGTCACTCCGCTCTGCCAGCGGGGCGGATGCGCCTTGCCCCCCTTCGTCGTGGCGCCCGTCGTCCGTCGCGTGCCGTTCGTGGCGGCGTGCGGTGCGTTGTATCGCCGTTGGCTACAACGTTCAGAAGCAGGGACTGGAAGATTCTTGACAGATTCTTTGACAGATCCGACAAGCTGACTGGCTCCTGCAGGCTGGCAGGTGAGTCAGTCTTTTCAGCACGTTTACTACGAAAAGTCGGGAACCCCGGCTGCACTCCTATTCGCGCCGCCGCCGCCGCGCCCGCCCGGCTCATCGTCGCGACTCTCAGCATCACTACCAAATCGGTGCGAAACTCCCTCGCTCGCACGGCGCCGAAACAACTAGTGCGTGTGCCAGTGCGCGTGTTTCTGTTTTACTTGGCTCGTTTTGCTTGCGCTCCCCTCGGCAACCCCTTCCCTGCCTTCGCGGGAGGGTTCTCCGGGGTCTCTCGGTGCTTACCCCGACGCGGCGGCGGATCCCCCGGTTGTTGACTCCGTGCTTCTTCGCCCGCCGTGTCTGTTGACGAGTCCTCCGTCTCCGATACTCCGCCCTCGTCTGGCTACGTTGGCTTCGTTTCAGCGTGCCTGAGCGCGCTTGGCAGGCTTCGATAAGACGTGGGCCTCGCCACCTCGTCCCTTACACGGGCTGACGGGGGGCGAGGGCGGACGCCACAGCCTCATGTCGAGTGTACACACAGCACCGTCTATCGCTCTGTCTCTGACGCGGGGGGCAGGGCGATAGCCTGACGCCCCCTCGTACACGCGAAGCCCCTCTGCCTGTCTCGCGCTCCTCACCACCTCCCCTTGCTTGTTACCCCGACAGGAGGCGCGCCTATCGTGGGGCGAGAGGCGCGCCCAACCGCCCACGCGGGTCGAGGCGGCGGTAACACAGAGTCGCGGCCTCGTCAAGGTTTTCGGGGATATTTCTTCGTGGCCGTGTCAGACGCCTCCTGACCTTGCAAAGGGCCGTCGCCGCGGCATTGTCACGGCCAGGATGGCTTTCCTCCGCCGCTTGACCGTCATGAACAAGCATGTCACAGCTGTCCACTCGGTCACCGCGTCGCCATTGGCCGCACTGCTGCCCGCGGCCGAGCCGCTGGATAGCAGCGTCGGTCGCCGCTGCTACTCCGGCGGCGTCGTGCTCAAGGATGTGCTCGCCGCCGCCATCCCGGCGCAACAGGATCGGCTCAAGACGATCAAGGCCGCGCGTGGCGACAAGTCCGTGGGCGATGTGACCGTGAACATGGCAGGGGGGGCAATGTATGTTCAGAACGAAAACGTGACTCGACGGTGCACCTCCTCGCACTCCTCCTCCTTCACCTCCTTCGCGAGTCTGCAAGCACACTGACCCTGAAGGTAGTCTTGTTGCGATGGTTCGGTGCTTGATTGTTCTCAATGTGTGGTAGCGGACGTGGTACGAGTAGCGGTGTGTCGCAAGCCTGGGTAATGTGAGCGTCATTCTGATGGGCGTGGCCCTGAGAGGAGGCGTTCAGCGCCCCCGCCCCCTCCACCCCCCTCACCCGCCCCGCCCCCCACGCCCGACCCGACCGCCCTGCCCCTCCCAAGCCACGCCACCAGCCGAATCCTGTAGCGCCATCCAAAGAACACACGGACGACCAGAAACTTCCGCGCTCGCCCTTGCGCAACGCGGGGGCACAAGAGCGCGAATCTTCGAGGGGCGCTGCCTCCTATCAGCACACGTTGATGCACGTGCAAACGATGAGCGAGGCGAGGCGGTGCAGGTTGAACCGATGTACTAGTAACCCATCTTGGAAGCGCCTGGGCGCTTGAAACTAAAATATGATAAACTGCTTTAGTCACCCATCTTGAACGCGCCTGGACATCAGCGCTTGAAATTAAAATACGATAACCTGCTTTCAAGTTTTGCTTCCAGTTTGAACTTGCGCTGCTTCAGCAAGGCCGCGTTGTTTAGACGGATCGCTAAGATGGAGATGGCCAAGGGGAAGCATGCGGTGGTCAAGATGAGGCTCTTTGAGGAGGTGCTGGTGGACAGGGGCAGGGGCTTACACTCGTCCACTCTTCCGCTAAACCTGAGCCGTTTCTGACACAAAATGCACCATGAACACCCCATAATATCCCCTACCACCCCCGAAAACCCTCTAAACAACCCCTGAATGCACCCCCTATCCCACGGAAAGCGCTTACGTTGAGCCGAAAAGTGGACGAGTGTACGCCCCTGGACATGGGTGGGTCTCACAAGGCGGTTGCCACGGCGGCCACCGCGGCGCTGGAGCGGTTGGTGGCCGCCTTGGGTGACCCGCACGGAAACGGCCGACCGACCCAGTTGGCTGAGGAGACGGCGGCGGCAACGGCGGCGGCGGCTCCTGCTGCCGCTGCTGCTGAGGCAACGGCGGCAGCGGTGGCAGCGGCTCACACACAAGGGGAGGATATTCATTAAAACAGGCGGGGACGGCGCAAGCTAGTTCTCGGGCAGCCGCGATGAGTGGCTGCTTCCCAGCGGACGGCGCAGCGATGGGCGGCGACCACCACGCGGACATGCGGCGGCCGCGCTGCCGACCCTGGTGGAGGCGGCAGGGCTGGCGGATATGACCCCGCAGGTGGGCGCGGTGCCTGCCGGGACCGGCTTCACGCCCGGCGCACTGACTGACACGACTGCTTGACATGCAGAACGACTTCGTGCACTGACCCCCCGGGCGTGCTCCTGGAGCCCGAGAGCGCGGATATCCTGCCATCGGTGAATGCACTGGTGGCGCAGTTAGCGCGTGTGGTTTCCACGTGGGCTCGCAGGACTGGCACCCCGCGGGCCCACCCGTCGTTAGCATCGCAGCACGCGGGCACGCGCCTGTATGACGAGGGCAGGCGGCGTGCGGCGCACAGACGAGGTGCAGGGGGCGTGCGGCGCGCAGACGGTGTGACGGCGCCCGACCACTGCATGCAGGGCACCGCGGGGGCGCGCCTCCACGCGGAGCTCGCCGTGCCGCCGCGCGCACTCGTACGAATGTATGCAGTGCTTTAGTTCAGGGGGTGTATGAACGTTGGGGGAATGTGACCATTCATCTCGCCATCAGATCTCCCGAAATTTTAGAGAAGAAGAAGAAAGAGACATCTTGTCATCTGGTACGCCAGGTGTCATATCAGAGGCTTCCACACGTCCACTTCTCAGCTCAACCTGAGCCGTTTTGGCGGATGAATCGCCAATTCATCCCACAGAAAGTGCTCACGTCATCGCGAGACGTGGAAGCAATGCGAATAAGTACGAGTAGCACGTGTTCG
>Ga0307489_10000640_pt1 | contig 21748 bp, 18 predicted proteins | sample SB12metaG_FD_202247 | JGI IMG/M metagenome (GOLD analysis project Ga0307489, IMG submission 202247) | Sea-ice brine microbial communities from Beaufort Sea near Barrow, Alaska, United States - SB 1.2 | ecosystem: Environmental > Aquatic > Marine > Coastal | place: USA: Alaska | collected... | reverse complement strand
CACCTGTCCCGCTCTCAGTGTTAATGACACCATGCCCGCTTTACCCTCTGTGGCAGGTATATCCACACCATAGACATTGGCCATCTCAACCTGCTCACAGCCATTGAGGATTTCACCTACCTCATTAGTGGAGACATTTTCTGAACGCCAGCGGAAGGTATCACCCACTCGATCGACAAACTGGTAGTGCTTCTTGCCCATGGCGAAACCTACATCGATTTCGTTAATCAGGTCGCCAGTGTTAAACCAAGCATCTCCCGGCTTAACCACATCCCGTAGAATCTTTGATTCGGTGGCATCGTTATTGGTGTAACCATCGAATTTGTAGCGCTCATCAATCTCACCGAGTAACAACCCGGCCTCCCCCACTGGCACCTGAATCAACTCATCATTGGCATCGCGGACCATTTCATCGGCATCAATATCATATTTCACCAGCATGATATTGGCCGGGGTCAAACCCATGGTGCGTTCTTTATTTAAGGCATTAAAAAAGGTCACATTGCCTTCACTGGAACCGTAGAATTCACAGACCCGCTCTATGCCAAAACGCTGTTTAAACTCATCCCAAATATCCGGTCGCAGGCCATTGCCAAACACTCTTGTCAGAGTATTGTTTTGCTCGAAGGGGGATACCGGCTGAGCCAATAGATAGCGACATAGCTCACCCACATAAATAAAGTTGGTGGTCTTGTACTTATACACATCGGACCAAAACTCTGATGCAGAGAACCGGCGACGCAAGAAGATAGATGCACCTGTATAAAAAGAACTGCCTATACCGCACATCAATCCAGTGCCGTGAAACAGTGGCAGACAGAGATAAAAGCGATCGCTGGGTTTAGCCCGACAACCGGCTAAGCCAAAGGCGTGGGCGGCGGCCAACCAGCGGCGATGGGGGATCTTCGCGGCCTTGGGCATGCCTGTAGTGCCGGAGGTAAATATATACATGGCTGTAGAGCCAGCCAGGATAGTATTGGTATCCTCAAGATTGGTGGTCGGGTACTGCTCCAAGGTGCTGACAATATCTTCGGCATTTTCAGGCACCGGATTGCTGCGTTTATCTGCGACCCAAAGAATATCTTCGTCGCCTAATGATAACTCAGAGCGCACAGCATCTAGACTGCCATAGATCTCTTCACCTACCAGACACTTGGTAGAACCAGAAATGGTGACACAATGCGCTAATTGGGCACCGGTTAAGGCATAGTTAATCAGACTCGAAATGGCACCAATTTTTTGCAGAGCAAAGGTACAGGCGAGCATTTCAATTCGATTTTCCATCATCACCGAAACAGAGTCGCCGCGCTTAACGCCACGGGCCATTAGCGCGTGAGCAAACTGGTTGGTTAGAGCATTAAACTGGCCCCAGGTTAGCTCCTTGCCCTCAAATATAATCATACTGCGGTCAGCGTATTTGGCTACGGTGCCCTCTAATACGCTGGCCATGGAGACTGCGTCTTCGTTGCTCGTCGGCTTGACCGACAAAACTGGAACCAACTGAAGAAACTCTTTGGTGACACGAAAAACTTCTTTTATATCAAACATAGGTAGCCCGTTATTTTTTAGTGCTTTTAACTGGTACTTTTCAACCAGTATTTTTAACCAGTATTTTTAACCAATAGTTCTCAGTTAGGCTAAGCCGACAATTTTTCTCATCAGCTTATTCATGCCACCAATCCAGCGGTCATAGTTGCTGGTTTTATTGCGCATATAGTCCAGCACAATAGGGTGAGGCAAGATCATAAAGGACTCAGCGCGGAGCCCCTCGACCACAGTGTCACAGAGTTCTTCTGGTTCGATCATACCGTTGCTGGCCGCTGCCGCTGTGGCGTCGTTGTCGTTATCGGTCATGGCAGTGCGCACCGCCTGTGGGCAGAGCATCGACACTTTGATGCCCTCATGCTTGTGGTGAATTGCAAGCCACTCGCCAAAACCTACAGCAGCGTGCTTGGTGACACCGTAAGCGGCACCGCCAATCTGATTTAACAATCCGGCTGCAGAAGAGGTATTGAGGAAATAACCGCCACCTCGGGCAATCATTAACGGCAACAGATGACGGGCGGCATAGACATGTGCCATCACATTGATATCCCAGCTCATCTGCCACTCGTTGTTTGGCGAGTTGATACTTTCGCCAATACCAACACCGGCATTGGAGCAAAACAGATCAATCGGCCCAATGGTGTTTTCAGTCTCTTGGATGACCCGCAGGATATCGCCTTCTTTGGAGACATCTGCGCTCATGGCAATGCCACCGATCATCTCGGCTGTGGCCTGAGCGCCCTCAATATTGATATCAACGGCAATGATCTGCTTGGCGCCTTCGGCCTTAAAGCGAACCGCCATGGCTCGACCTATGCCACTGGCAGCGCCAGTGACTACAATGATTTTGTCTGTTAATTCCAAGCTGTTCCCCTCTTTAGGCGGCGAATGAATTTCGCTTACCTAGATTATTTTATTTTTTTATGACTGCTGTTTTTATTTTTTCGTTGCGCTGTTCTTTAACTTGTTCTTTAACTTATTCTTTCTTTTGTCGCTTATTTAGCAACAACCAACTCATTTAACATATTGACCACAATCTCTATGGCGGTCTTTTTACTCAAGCCCTGATGATCACGCAGGCGATTCCAAAATTCAAAGGAGACAATGCCATGCACAGCTTCACAGGAGCTCGCATCAAGTTCCTCCAACTCCGGTAACCAGTCGTGAAGATTTTTGCGCAAACCGCGCTGGTAGCGTTCATAGTTTTTACGCAGAATGGCAAAGCGCCAGCGCTGCGCCAAAGTCGTAAGGATGACATTACCATAGAGCTCATAGCCTTTGGCGCGTTGTTCCACCGCGTGTAAAATGCGCTGTTGCAGAGTTCCCTCGCGATCACCACCCAAAAATATATCTTCGTAGCGGCTTCGTCGCGCCTCATCCGCCATTACAAAGATGCTTTCCATATCTTCAAAATGACGGAAGACACTGCGAATGCCCACACCAGCTCGTTCAGAAACCTGCTGTGCCGTGGGGATCAGAGTGCCCTCGCTGATCATATCGAGCATAGCTTCAATAATCGCCTGCTTGCTGCGTTCACTGCGCTGACGACGTCCGTCAGGGGCTGCACTTGTCGATGAGGTAGTCATAATATTGCCTTTATTTCCTTCACGTCTATCCGATTAAATGGCCTGTTCAACAGATTAATCCACTGAGTCCAAGTACTCGCACAGTATATGTCATTATCCTGCCGAAACTAAATCGACGGGTCGATTAATACGAAGCTTCGACCACATGGAAAGAGCCTAGCAATCCCAGCAAGCCTCAATCTGCAATACAATCGCGCCACCTGAGCCAAGTCACTTATGGCCCGAGAAGCAACGCCTCACAGCCAGTACCAACAAGCACCACATCAACCCGCTGACGATCCTTATCACTCAATTTAGCATAGGCCTGATTGATCCACTTCAGGCACTTCACCTGATAGGAGAATGTCTGCTGGCTCCAGGTTGCGCCATCGATTTGCGCCTGCCAGTTTTTCTCCCCGGCCTGCAGCGCACGGGCATTGGCTAACAGTGCCGGAACATACATACGCCCTAGTTCATTGAGCAGACCGCGCAGGGACTCTGGTTGCTGTTCGAGAGATTTCCAGTCAGTCTCCTGAGCCTCTAAACCACTCAAATCCGCCATCTGATCGACCCAGGCCACGGTGCGAGCCGACACCTCATGGGCGATGGCCCGGGGTGTCGGGTCAAAGCCTACCAGCTGAGTTAACTGGCCATAGAGGGCAAAGTCGCCAGCACCAGGCCGGTTACCTAACATATAGGGTTGCTCAGCCAGATGGGCTTCCATGGCGGCGAGAAAGCGTCTGTAACTGGCATCAATAATCGGCGCGGTGCGGTCATTGGAGCCAACCACATAAAGCCGGCTAATTTGACGCTGAGAAAAGTATTGTTTGAACTGTTTGTGCTGCTCCGCGGGCAGGCTAACGTTGTAGCCTAGAGGCAATAGAGTGCCGGCATTATCGGCATCGGCCTCCGGGTGCCAGCGGTAATGAAACATATATTTAGTGCACCACTCGTCGGCAAAATCTTCCAGCAGATAGTCAATAAAGGCTAACGCGGGATCAACCGGCAACACAGAACGCTCGGAGTAACTCTTCTCTAGGCGGCGAATAATCGGTGTGGAATCACAGATCGCCTGGGCCTCGCCGTTTTCGTCATCAACGATAAAGGTTGGCAGCAAACTAGGTTTGGGCGGTTCAATGCCCATCTGCGGCAGAATCTCCTCCGGCATGCCCCATTTAATCTTGTAGGGAATATGCCGGTAGCGTAGCAGCGCCACCATTTTATGGGTGTAGGGGGATGGCGTTGCACCGATTAAGGTAATGGGCTCTGAAGATGCCATAGTTATTTATCCTGTTGACCAAATTGCGCCCTGGAGATGTTTAACATTGTTATCTGGCGAGTTGGCCGCCCAGCTAATCAATATAATCCATCGCCAACTCAGCCAGCGGTCGCACCATGGCAGCCACATCGTCGGCGGCAGCATTGGAGGCATTGCCATCCACTGCGCGTTTGGCAACCCCTTGACAGATAGCCGCTAAACGGAAAAAGCTAAAGGCCATAAAGAAGTTCCAGTTATCAATTTTGCCTATGCCCATCAGGGCACAGTAGCGAGCAACGATCGCCTCTTCCTTGGGTATGCCGTGACTTACCCAGTCAATATTGCCAATACCGCCAACCACATTTTTATTCTGTGAAGCCGGCAGCTTCATACCCATGATCACATAGGCGAGATCCGCGTAGGGATGGCCAAGAGTCGACAGTTCCCAGTCGAGTACAGCGATCACCTTTGAATTATCACTGGCATACATGAGGTTATCCAGGCGATAGTCTCCGTGGACCAGAGTCACCTTGCCATCATCCGCGGGCATATTGTCGCCGAGCCACACCATTAGGCGCTCCATCTCGTCAATGGTGCCGAGTTCTGAGGCGCGGTATTGGGCACTCCAGCGATCCAGTTGGCGTTGAAAATAGTTGCCGGGGCGGCCGTAATCCGTCAGCCCTGCCTTCTCCAGATCCACTGAGTGGATAGCTGTGAGTACCTTGATCAGTTCATCATACATTTGGCCGCGTTGCTCAGGGGTTTCTATATCCTTGAGCTCAGGCCGCCAGTGGATATTGCCCTCGCAAAACTCCATCAGATAAAACATCGAGCCGATAATCTCGCGATCTTCACAGAGGTGGTAGGCCTTGGCCACCGGCACTTCGGTATCCGCTAATGCCTTGATCACAAGATACTCACGGTCCACAGCATGGGCCGACTTGAGCAGTTCACCTGGAGGCTGGCGACGCAGCACATAGCTTCCGGAAGCGGCATCGATTTTGAATGTCGGGTTAGACTGACCACCGGCAAATTTGCTAACGCTGATGGAGCCCTTAAAACCCTCTACATTGGCTTCTAGGTAGGCGAGTAGCGTAACTTCATCTAACGAACTAACTTGAGACATAAACGTGTATTCCAGAGTAAATTTAATTCTTATTATTTGTCCTGTTGGCGCAGAACGACAGTTTTTAGTATTTTATGTGGCGCTCTTAATTCTGCTCAGATTGTCCCGAGATCACCCAAATTTAATCATGTCATCCCGACAGAGCGACGCGACGAGGGATCTCCCTGCCGATTCCTGAGACCTCTCAGATTCCCCCGACGTAACAGTGAACAATCATTATGGCACTTATAATGCCATAATGAACCTGCAGGTCCAAGCCACTATCAGGCTGCAAGATAACGCCACTATATTTACGTTTGATAATGACCCAAACCATGCCAAGATAAAAGCCAAAACGGACACTCGGAGCTCAATACCCAAAATCACTGAGCCTTCACTGCAAGTACAAAAACATCATAAGAGAATAGCCATGACTGAGACCACAGCCTACGTACCAGCAAAAGTCTGGGCCTGGAACAAAGATGTTGGTGGCAAATTTGCCGCCATCAACCGCCCTATCGCCGGTGCCACCAACGAGCAGGCACTGCCTGTGGGCAAGCATCCGCTGCAGCTCTATTCTCTGGGAACCCCCAATGGCGTGAAAGTCACGGTGCTATTAGAAGAACTCCTTGAACTAGGCATTAAAGACGCCGAGTACGATGCCTGGTTAATCAACATCCAAGAGGGTGAGCAATTTAGCCGCGGCTTTGTGGAGGTCAACCCCAACTCAAAAATTCCAGCGCTGATGGATCACAGCACCACCGAGTCAACCCGGGTTTTTGAGTCTGGCGCGATCATGCTCTACCTGGCAGAAAAATTTGATGCCTTTATCCCCAAAGCACCGGCCCAACGCGTTCAGTGCCTTAACTGGTTATTTTGGAATATTGGCAGTGTGCCCTTTCTCGGCGGCGGCTTTGGTCACTTTTATGCATATGCACCGAAAAAGCTCGAATACCCTATAGACCGCTACACCATGGAAGTGAAACGCCAGCTCGACCTGTTGGATCAACACCTAGCTGACAACCGCTATCTCTGCGGTGACGAGTACAGTATTGCGGATATGGCCAATATGGCTTGGTACGGTGCTCTGGTGATGGGCAAGCTCTACGAGGCTGCCGAATTTCTGGATGTTACCACCTACACAAATGTGATCCGCTGGACTCAGGATATTCAACAGCGTCCGGCAGTAAAACGGGGCCAGCGCGTCAATCGAGTTTGGGGCGCGGAAAATCACCAGCTTGCCGAACGCCACGATGCCAGTGACTTCGACAAAGACCCTGTGGAAATTCTCAAGCAGGTTATGGCGCGCAAGATGGGCGAAAAATAGCCTCAAGCTTTTTATCTTCAGAGCTATTTAACTTAGGAGCTTTTTAACTTCAGAGCTCTTTATCTTCAGAGCTCTTTATCTTTAGAGCTTTATACCCAGAACTTTAGAGCCAGAGCTTTAGAGCCAGATATCCTGATTTTCTGACCAGCCTAACTGTCGATCCAGCCTCACAGTCAGCAGTGTTTCGAGACCACAGCGTTGCAGCAGATGAATCACATCCTGCTGTTGCGCTGATTCCAACTGAGCATATTGCTGCTGCAATTTCTGTAAAATCACAAAGCGATATGACTGGGCGACTGCGCTAATAGACTGGCCACGCAGACTAAACTGCGCCATGCCAAACATGCGCTGGGCCAGTGATCCCTGAGCCGAGGTACCGGGTTCAGGCTGATTCTCAGCCAGCCATTGGTTGATCACTTCTGCCGCTGCCTGAGTTTCCGGAACAAGATCCTCTGCCAGCACTCTGAGCACTGTCACCAGGGTCTCGGGAATTCTGTCATCCTCAAGATAGCTATCTCCTGGATCAAAAAACTCGAGAGCATCCTGATCGGCGCGGTTCATGCGCTCGACCCAGCGTAACACCCGCACCGCCCGCTGCTGCATAAGTCGCAGCGGCGCAGGATCTCGTCCCAGGTGGGCATAGAGGGGTGCGATCAAACCAAAGTCACCAATACTTGGTTTCCAGCCCAACAGGTAAGGGTATTCACTGAGATGCTGATTAAGTGCGTCGAGAAACTCTAGGTAGAGGGTTTCCACCAGACCGGCGGTCTCCTCTGCAACACCAAAAAGTCTTCCAGCATGCTGCATTTTTGACATCATATACTGAGCCTTCGCCTCTCGCTCTGGATGCTCCGGCTGGGAATGTAAAAAGTGATAGTGAAGAGATTCGCGATTTTCTTCGAGATAGTTCCAGCGATAGTGCATTGCTGGACGCAAAAGGCCGCTGGTGCCGATTAGATCAAATAGCGTGCTGACAATCTGCTGCTTGGGACTGGACGGCTGAAAGGGCCTAGCGCTGGATTTTTCAAGATGCTCAATAATCGCTCCGCCATCGCGGATAACCTCGCCCTCTGGGGTCACTAGAACGGGAATGGTCGCCAGCTTGCTCTCGGGCAATACCTCAGTTTTAAAACTCTTATGGCCGCTGGATAACTCACGAAAGGCAGTGCCGCTCTTGATCAGATAAGAGCGTGCGCGACCGGTATAGAGTGAGTGGGTTATGCCGTAGAGGGTATGGCTGTTCGACTTTTTCAACTGTTGTATGCCTTTTGAATAGTGTTTATGGAGTCTGCTGTTTTGAATGCCGTCGGTTTATTGAGTGCCGTTTGTCTGTTTGAGATCTCTCGTCGCTGCGCTCTGTCGAGATGACAGAGTAGTTAAGGCACAGTTTAAAACCCAAATCTTTCAGTTTGCCCTAACACCCACCCGGTCATCTCGAACGCATGTGAGAGATCTGGCGTCGTTGCGCTCTGCCGAGATGACAGGTTGGTTGAGGTTGGCTCTAGCACCCACCCTCAGACGATAAAAAATATCACAGAATAACTGCAACAAAATGCGCCATCGATGCCAACCATACAAGACCCATTGGAACGTATAATCGTGACCGCAATGACAAGCTCATATTGATTTGAACCGGAAATGAAACAGTTTTTTCAATAGCCGAGGTTTTAAAAATATGGATATCAGTAAAGCGCTTATCCGATGCCAGTTCAAACATATCTCGCCGACATCTGTAGCGCATCATTGCAGTCGCAGCCCACTGCGGGTCTGGATCGCAGTTCCAACTATCAATATAACCACCCACTTTACGCGCCATAAATACCGGATGGCCGCCGCGTTTAAGTAGCGCTTTCACGAAGGGTTTAAAGTAACCACTGATAACCTCTTGGGGATCGGCCGGTTCTCCCGTCACTGGATGCGGCATTTTTCCGCCATGCAGTTTGACAAAATTCTGCATAACAAATTCTTTGCCATCGTCCTCTTCAAGAAACCGACGCACTACTTCTACGTCGGTGTATTGAGCACCTGAACCAGCGGAAAAATTCTCTATATAAGCGTCAATTTCCTCAGCTGAAATTGGCCCAGACCAGTTGATATACCAGTATAAAAAAACCAGATAAAGCGCTGCCGCCGTTAACCAAATCGAAGCGATCATTGGCGTCTCTCCTATCTTTAAGTGAGTGCTTTAAGTGAGTGCTTTAATCAAGGATTCCTCAAACTGCATCTAAAACTTCTATATCAGGCGCAGCCGTGACCAATGCCCCCATCTTTTTACTCGCCTCTAAAAAGTACTCAGTCTGACCATGGGCCTTTAACGCTTCTTGGCTAGCATATTGCTCAAGTACCTTGTAAACCTGAGAGTCAGATTTGGTTCTGTGCAAGGCATAAAAAATCGCTCCCGGCTCATTGGCCAACACCTGCTCTGTAAGCCCAGTAAACAGCTGCTCAAATTCTGCATTTTTACCTTCACGAATCGTAATCGTTGCTATAACACCTATTGCCATGATCAATACCTTTTATTGTTTTTAGTTGTAATTATTCTCAGCGCGGCTCTATTTCGAAATGCTACCGCACTCTGATACCGTACTCTGATACCACACTCTGATACCGCACTAATCCCGCTCTATTAGCAGACTATTTGCACTTCTATAAATCTATTTTAAGCCTTCAACTATGGGTGCGTAGTAGGCCTGCTTTATAGCCTTAAAAATACTCGGTTCTTTGCAGGCAAGATCTCGGGCTAACTCCGCTGCCATATTTAGCAACAATTTTCCCGGGGACTTGCCATCGGCAAAGCCAGCAGTAATGGCATCGTCGGCATCATAGCGCCTGCCAGTTAGTACCGCGTCGCGGACAGTGGCTGCTGGTAATCTAAGGCGGAGAAATTCCATCATTCCCTGAGGCAGCGGCACACCGGCATCCACTTCGGAGATACAGATCCAACCGCGGTCTTCGCGCATTATCCGGTAGTCACAGGACAGCGCCATAAAAGCACCGCCGGCAAAGGCATGGCCATTGACCGCAGCAACAGTGGGAAAAGGTAGCATCAGCATACGCCGATGAATTTCATTCATCTGGGCGGCAAATAGAGTCCAGCCAGCGCCGTCGAGTTTGTTTAAGACTTCAAGGTTGAGGCCATTGCAGAAGAACTTCTCCTCCCCCACCAACACCATTGCAGTGCCTGCCACAGGGTTATCTTCAAGCTGATCAAGGATCTCCAACATTCTTTTCTGCCACGCCAAGCAGATCATATTTTCACCGTTGTTCATGGTGACCGTATAAAGTGTCCCCGCTTTGCTTATTTCAATCACTGACTATTCCCCTGACAGATTTTTTTATTATTGACACATGATATGCCAGTTAATACTGTAGGCCAAGTGGATTAAACCTCTCGGGATATTAGACAGCCTCTGGTTTTTGCAATATCTTGGCCAGCCCGAAATACAATTAAACCAATAATCGGAAAAGAATCGACCCTATGTCCTCAGCCTCCACCACTAGATCAGGCTTGCGCCTCTCGACGTCAATGGCGTTTATTGCCGCAGCCCTGGTCATGCCTGTTTTTGCTCTGGCAAATACCCCGTCAGAGGATCAACGTCCCAATGTGGTGGTAATTCTGGTGGACGACGCTGGCTTAACTGACTTTGCGCCTTTTGGCGGCGAAGCTCGGATGCCAACCATCCAGACCCTAGCGGACCGCGGCACCAAATTTAGCAACTACCATACATCCCCGCTCTGTGCGCCCTCCCGGGCTATGCTGCTCACGGGCATCGACAATCACCGCACTGGTATTGCAACGATTCCAGAGGTCTTAACAGAAAATCAGATTGGCCAGCCAGGCTATTCGATGTTTTTTGAACCCGGGGTTAGAACTCTGGCGGAGCGGTTGAAAACAGTCGGCTACAGCACCTACATGACCGGCAAATGGCATCTTGGCAGCGGCCACCAGGACCTACCCAATAGTCATGGCTTTGACCGCTCCTTTGCCCTAGATGCCTCGGGCGCCGATAACTGGGAGCAAAAGCCCTATATCGGCTATTACGATTCCGCCCCCTGGTATGAAGATGGCAAGGAGGCGGATCTACCAGAGGATTTTTACTCTTCCAAATTTATTGTCGACCGCATGATCCGCTATCTGGATCGCGATCAACCATCAGCTGCGCGGCAACCGTTTTTTTCCTATCTGGCGTTTCAAGCGATTCATATACCAGTACAGGCTCCCCGAGAGATAACCGACAGCTACAACGGCGTCTACGATCAGGGTTGGCACAAGCTGCGAAAAACCCGTCATCAACGAGCCATAGACTTAGGTTTGATTGCGGCGGACACAGCCCTGGCGGAGATGCCCGCGAACAGCAAAGACTGGGAGAATTTATCCCCAGAAGACCGTGAGCTCTATGCCCGGGCCATGCAGGTACAGGCTGCAATGCTAGAGTCTATGGATAGCCATATTGGGCGCTTTGTTGCCTATTTGGACGCTCGAGGCGAACTCCAGAACACCTTATTTATTGTCACCTCTGACAACGGCCCTGAGCCAAGTAATCCAATTGAAGTCAGCGGGATGAAAACCTGGATGAGCCTTAACGGTTACAACTATCAGCTGGATAATCTCGGCGAGCAAGGCAGTATGGTGGCCATTGGACCGGAGTGGGCCAGTGCCAGTGCCTCACCACTGAATATGTTTAAGTTTTATGCTGCTGAAGGGGGCATTCGTGTGCCCTTGATTATCGCCGGCCCCAACATAGAGCAACAAAACTGGCAGCCGGCAATGACGCTGGTCACCGATATAACCCCCACTGTGCTGGATTATCTCGGGGTACCGGGCCAGCAGACTGACGCCACTGCAATTGCCATTACAGGGCGCAGCATGATGCCATTGCTCGACGGGTCCGCCAGCGAGATCTATGCCGAGGACGAAGCCATAGGTATAGAGGTTTCGGGAAACTCTGCGCTGATCAAAGGGGACTATAAGCTCACCCGCAACACCCCACCACACGGCGACAATATTTGGCGGCTCTATAACCTGGCCGTCGATCCCGGGGAAAGTACGGATCTGCGCGCACTGCAACCGGAGCAATTCGACCAGCTAATGGCAGATTACAGAGACTATGAGAGGGAGTTTGGCGTAATTCCCCAGGTCCAAGGTTTTGACTATATGGAGCAGACCAGACGTAATTCGATCAAAAAACTTCTGCTCAATAATTGGCAGACAGTGGCGTTGAGCACAGTAATTCTATTGCTGGCACTCTGGTTGGTACTCTGGTTGGCTGCCAGGCTGTTCAAAAGAACTGTTTACCGTCGACGCCAAAGGCAGGGTTAAGCCATTTTGGATACCTATTGACCTATAACCAATATATACGCCCAAGATATTGACGCTTATTATGCCAATTAATATAGTGTCGGGCCTGTAAAGGTCAGATACTCATTTTTCTTAGTCGACTATATTCGCAGCGCTAAGTAAAAAAAGAACCTGCCAAGAGCTAAATAAACAGAAAAGGGGAAACACCATGAAAACAAAAATAACTGAGATGCTCGGCATCGAACACCCGATCATCCAGGGCGGCATGCACCATGTAGGCCTAGCAGAGCTTGCAGCTGCGGTATCCAACGCTGGCGGTCTCGGCATTATTACCGGCCTGACTCAGGGTACCCCAGAAAAACTGGCCAATGAAATTGCCCGCTGTCGTGCCATGACCGACAAGCCCTTTGGCGTTAACCTGACCTTTTTACCCTCGGTCACGCCTCCGGATTACCCTGGCCTGATTCAGGCGATTATTGAGGGTGGCGTCAAAGTGGTTGAAACCGCTGGCAACAACCCCGCCCAATGGCTGCCAATCCTCAAAGAAAACAATATCAAAGTCATCCACAAATGCACCTCGGTACGCCACGCCCTAAAAGCTCAGGCGATTGGTTGCGATGCTGTCTCTGTGGATGGTTTCGAGTGCGGCGGTCACCCCGGTGAAGACGATATCCCGAACTTTATTCTGCTGCCACGAGCTGCCGATGAACTGACCATTCCCTTTGTCGCTTCCGGCGGCATGGCCGACGGTCGCAGCCTGGTTGCTGCACTGGCCATGGGTGCTGAAGGCATGAATATGGGCACACGTTTTATAGTCACAGAAGAAGCTCCGGTACATGAAAATGTTAAGCAGGCAATCTTGGCCGCCAGCGAGTTGGATACGCGCTTGGTTATGCGACCCTTGCGCAACACCGAGCGAGTGCTGAATAACCCGGGCGTTGAACGCCTGCTTGCAAAAGAAGCGGCTCTGGGCAGTGATATTAAATTTGAAGATATAGCGCCAGAAGTTGCCGGTGTTTATCCAAGGGTTATGCAGGACGGTGATATGGAGGTAGGTGCTTGGTCTTGCGGCATGGTTGCTGGGTTGATTTATGACAAGCCGACAGTGCAGGAGCTGATTGACAGGATTATGGCGGAAGCTGAAAGCCTGATTTCTCAGCGTCTAAAGAGCTTTTTATAAGCGCAATTTTTTATAACAATTATTTTAGGAACTAACAATGGCTACAAATATTTTTGATCTCACCGGAAAAATCGCTCTAGTCACCGGCGCTAGCCGCGGTATTGGCGAAGCAATCGCCAAACTGCTCGCCGAGCAAGGTGCTCATGTTATCGTCTCCAGCCGTAAGCTCGATGGCTGCCAAGCCGTGGCCGATCAGATTACTGCAGACGGCGGTAGCGCCGAGGCACTGGCCTGTCATGTTGGCAGTATGGAACAGATTGAAGAGGCTTTTGCCACGATCAAAAGCAAGTTCGGCAAGCTCGATATTCTGGTGAACAACGCGGCCACCAACCCCTATTTCGGCCATATTCTCGACACTGATCTCGGCGCCTACACCAAGACAGTAGATGTGAATATTCGCGGCTATTTCTTTATGTCTGTCGAAGCGGGCAAACTGATGCGCGACAATGGCGGTGGCGCGATTGTAAACACTGCGTCAATTAATGCACTGCAGCCCGGCGATATGCAGGGAATTTACTCAATCAGCAAAGCTGCAGTAGTGAATATGACCAAATCCTTCGCCAAGGAATGTGGCGGCCTCGGCATACGCGTCAATGCCCTACTTCCGGGCTTCACCAAAACCCAGTTCGCCGGCGCACTGTTTACCGATGATGCGATCTATCAGTCGGCGATCGCACAGATCCCCATGAAACGCCATGCAGAGCCCAGTGAAATGGCTGGTACCGTGCTCTATTTAGTCTCTGATGCTTCCAGTTATACCAATGGTGAATGCATTGTTGTGGACGGCGGCATGACGCTCTAGGCGACAAATGACTAAGCTTTTATAAGGTTCAGGTTTAGCCCTTAAAATTCCCCTACAAGACTAAAATCATCATCTATACTTCAAACATTGGTGTATTTTAGTTGGGGGGCTAAACCATGAATTTTTTCTTACCTGTCAATCACTCTAATCATTCATATTTCAAATCAGCAGTATCTGCCGGTCTGTTTCTGCTGCTCGTACTAAGCATTCCAGCTCAGTCTGAAACGAAACAATGGTCTGAGAGAAAATTTGATCGAACCATTCTCAGCATTGATAAAGATATCACTCGCAAGCGCTGGAATTCAGCCATAAAACGCAGTCAAAAAGCCCTGCCCCAGTGCATCGCCCTCTACTCCGTAGAGTCTCCAACCTGCATCCTGGTGCTGAAAAACATTAATCAAAGCTACGAGAAAATTCGTACCTTTAATCCACAGGGTGAGCAAATTAAAACGGCCTATAGGCTGTCCTCAGACATATTGGGGCCAACCCATGCCACCACCAATAGCGCTCGGGATTACTATTACAAATACCTGATTTTTAACGAGCGCTATGCCGAGGCCATCCCCCTGCTGATGGAAATTATCAGCCTTGAAAAGAGCCGCGACAACGATGAATACCAGTTAATGGAGCGCTACAAGCAGCTCTATGCCTTGGAAGGGTTGACCGAAAACTGGCCTGCGGAGGAAGCGGCATTGGTTATGGTGATACGCCTTGCTCAGGAGGTCTTGGGTAAAGACAGCGAAGACTTTGCCGCTGGAGTGGAGGCACTTGCCTACAACTACTGCGTGCAGAAAAAATATTACGAGTACTTCCAGCTGATTAAAGAGCAGCAAATCGAAATCTCCTGTCTCTCCGAGAACGGAAATTGACCTTTGTTTTTAGCCCTTAATAAAAGACCACAAAAACACTCCGTAAAAAAGCCCCGCCATTTAAATAATGGCGGGGCTTTTTTAAACTTTTAAGCTCTCTAAGGTTCTAGGGCTCTAGCGCTCTAAGAACTAGCCTTCAAGCTGGTAATAATCCATCAAAATCTTCGCCACTTCAGGACGAGAGAATTCAGGCGGTGGCGCTATGCCATCACCCAACATTTGACGAACCTTGGTACCAGACAACAGAATAAAATCGTCTTTAGTGTGGTCTTCAGCTTCGTTCATCATCACAACGCGCTCAAGCTTCTTGGAAAATGCCGTGTGGTCTGCATTAAAGATTTCGATATCCAATGAGCCAGCAGGTACCTTTTCAGCAAAGATAGTCTGGGCATCAAAAGCACCGTAATAGTCGCCAACACCAGCGTGGTCACGGCCTACAATCAAGTGAGTACAACCCATATTCTGACGGAACACGGCGTGCAGTACGGCCTCACGGGGTCCGGCATAGAGCATATCGAAGCCGTAACCTGTAACCATCACTGTGTTCTCGGGGAAATACAGCTCAACCATCTTGCGGATGCAGTCATCGCGCACAGAGGCTGGAATATCACCCTGCTTGAGTTTGCCCAGCAGCATATGCACAACAATGCCATCAGCGCCTAAACGCTCCATCGCCATATGGCAGAGCTCTTCGTGGGCACGGTGCATCGGGTTGCGAGTCTGGAAGGCAACAACCTTGTTCCAGCCGCGCTGAGCAATCTCATCGCGAATTTCAGTTGCCGTGCGGAAGGTATCGGGAAAATCCGCCTGGAAATAGCTCAGGTTCAACACCTGAATATCGCCGGAGATCAGGTGATTACCCAAATTATTAAAGGTGGCAACGCCTGGGTGCTCAGGATCCAGAGTACCAAAGATATCTGCCGCCATAGACTGAATCTGTTCAGCGCTGACCTCTTCAATCGCAGCCACATCCATCAGCGCAATAACCGGGTGGCCTTCAGTGTTTGGATCTCTCAGGGCAATACGGCTAGCGCCGCTGATCGCTGAAATATCCTTGGTCAGATTGATTACTGGTACCGGCCAAAACAGGCCTTCAGTGGTGTGCAGAGATGCGGAAACACTCAACGCATCGGCAAGGTTCATATAACCGGTTAGGGGATTAAAATATCCCGCGCCGAGCATTACGGCATTGGCCGCTGCGGCTGAGTTGAGTAACAGTGAAGGCAGAGACTCTGCTTCCTGTAACAGCGCCTGGCGCTGGGCGTCGTCGACTAAAAGAGGGTTTAGCTGGTCTGATCCATGGGGCTTAATCAAGTGGTCTTTCTCCATTGGTTTTAAGTAAGTACGGGCTAAAAGTAATAGGTAACAAGAGCTGTTTAAGGCGCTTTTTTAAACGCTAGGCAATAAAACCATGCTCCTCAAGGTAAGTCATAATCAACGTCACTTCCTGCTCAAGTGTCATCTGATCCGTGTGCAGGTGGATCTCTGGGCTATTTGGCGCTTCGTAGGGATCATCAATGCCAGTAAAATTTTTAATTTCTCCGGCGCGCGCTTTTTTGTAAAGTCCTTTAGGGTCGCGTTTCTCCGCTTCAGAGAGAGCACAGTCGACAAAGATTTCGATAAAGGCAAAGCCTGACTCAAGGTGCAGCGCCCGAACCTGATCGCGGTCGGCGCGATAGGGACTTATAAAGCTAGACAGGGCAATCACACCAGAATCCACAAACAGCTTGGCAATCTCACCTATACGGCGGATATTTTCCGTGCGATCTTCCGCGGAAAAGCCGAGGTTTTTGTTGATGCCCAAGCGGATATTGTCGCCATCCAGTCGATAACTGAGCTTGCCGCGCTCAAACAGGGCTTTTTCCAGCGCCACAGCAACGGTACTTTTACCGCTGCCTGAGAGCCCCGTAAACCAGAGGGTTGCGCCCTTTTGTCCCAGCAGCGCACTGCGATCGTCAATCGTAATATCACCATCGTGCCAGGTTACATTTGTTGCTTTTTGCTCAGCCATGAGAGGTTTCCTATCCGCAGATTATGAGGCTTGATACTAGAGTCTTTAACTATACAAGTAAAACAGGATATTATGTTTACCATAATCGATTTAATCGATAACGACAACCTAACGACAACAAGACAGAGAGCCAGGTAAGCAAAATGAAATACAGCCTCCGGCAACTACAGATATTCCTCAGCATTGCCCGCTATGAAAATATATCCAAAGCCGCCGAGCAGCTGCATATGTCTCAGTCAGCAGCCAGCTCAGCCCTACAAACCCTAGAGCAGGCGTTTAACCTGAGCCTATTTAATCGCACCGGTAAAAAACTCGAACTCAATGAAGTGGGCAAAACTCTACGCAACAAGGCTCAGGTGTTGATTGCCCAGGCCGAGGAGTTTGAGCAGGCACTCCAGGGCCACAGTGATATAGGCCACCTTAAAGTGGGTGCCAGCTTTACCATTGGCAACCATCTGGCAGTGAGCTATCTGGCCGGTTATCTCGCTCGACATCCAGAAGCCCAGGTGGATATCAATGTTGCCAATAGCTCGGATGTGGCGGCCCAGGTGGCCAACTACGAAGTGGATATAGGCATGATTGAAGGTGCCATACAGCACAAAGATCTTGAATTGATTCCCTGGCGAGAAGATCGACTGGTAGTCTTTTGTAGTCCCTCTCACCCTCTGGCAAAAAAACAGCGGCTCACCGATGCCGATATATTGGCCGCCAGATGGATCTTGCGGGAGCCGGAGTCTGGGGCGCGTCATACATTCAACAATGCTCTGGCAGGATTGATGCCCAAGTTGGATATTTATTTGCAATTCAAACACAACGAGGCGATCAAAAAAGCCGTGGAAGCAGGATTGGGCATCGGTTGCCTCTCTGAAATCGTACTGCGAAATAATTTCAAGAGCGGCGAGCTGGTGCCTCTAACATTGCCAAAGCGGGATATGACTCGAACCTTCTATTTTGTGCTGCCTAAAAATCGCCATAAAACCGTGGCCACTGACTGGTGGATCGATGAATGTAATCGTCCCGACTAATCTCATCAAACACTGGCGCTGAGTATCAGGTTGTGACAATAATAGTCACCAGTTGTAGCACTACATAATTCTAATAATAATAATCGACTAGTGGACTCAGACTATGCGCGCCCTCGAAAACCTTAAAATTCTCGATTTCACCACCCTGGTCCCCGGCCCTTTTGCCACTATGATGTTGGCGGATATGGGCGCCGAAGTACTGCGTGTAGAATCGCCGACTCGACCGGATATGCTGCGCAGCATGCCACCCTTCGCCGACGGCCAATCAACCGCTCACGGCACGCTCAATCGCAATAAACGCTCAATCGCTCTGGATCTAAAGAATCCGGAAGCCGTAGATATAGCCAAACGCTTAGTAGAGGACTATGACATTGTTATTGAACAGTTCCGTCCCGGCGTAATGCAGCGCCTAGGTCTCGGCTATGAGCAACTCTGTGAGATCAACCCTAAGCTGATTTACTGCTCGGTCACAGGCTACGGTCAGACCGGCCCCTACCGCGACCGCGCCGGCCACGACAATAACTACCTCTCCATCTCCGGTCTCAATGGCTACTCTGGCCGCGAGGCGGATCGCACGCCGATTATGGGTATGCCAGTGGCGGATATAGCCGGCGGATCACTGCATGCAGTGATCGGCATTCTGGCAGCGGTGAATCAGCGCCATATCAGTGGTGAGGGGCAGCAGATCGATATCAGCATGACCGACGCCATGTTCTCCCTTAATGCGCTGTTTGGCTCCACCTACCTCAGCGCGGGGGTTGAACCCACCTCCGGTTCCATGTCATTAAATGGCGGCAGTTTTTACGATTATTATCAGACTTCAGATAATCGCTATCTGTCCATCGGCAGTTTAGAGCCACAGTTTTTTCAAGTGCTCTGCGAGACTCTGGGAGACAATCAGCTGCTTGCCCTCGGCAACCAGCAAGACAGCCAAGCACAGCAGGCCCTCAGGGCAAAGCTGGATACTATTATTGCGACCAAAACCCTAGCCCAGTGGCGCGAGTTATTCAAAGACAAAGAAGCCTGCGTCGAGCCAGTACTGACCTTTGCCGAGGCCTGTGAATATCAAGATGCAGCTCAGAGGGAGATGATTGTCGAAGTAAGGACACCCGACGGTGGCTCTCAACGTCAGGTTGGCAGTGCTTTAAAGTTGTCTAAGTCAGCACCTGAATACGGCACATCCGGTGGTGCTATTGGCCAACACTCCGCTGAGGTATTAGCTGGACTGGGCTTTGATACAGATGCCATCGCCGCACTGCAAAGTAGCGGCGCGGTGGCCTAAGACAGCTAGTAATGGACAGCTTTTAGGTTGGGCAAGAGATTCTGCCACTGCACATCATGCCCTGTTTTTTCAATTGGCAGGATTGTTGGAATCCGGTCCGGGAAGAGCATCTCCCCCGCCTCGAATAGATAGACCGGCTCCAGGTCGGTGCGCAGGGATGCCCTTCTAATGCGCTTATCTATGCTGTCGAGAATGAATGTCTCTGCATCCACCGTCGAAAAATAAGTCAGCACAGTATGGCGCCTAGCTGTTGATTGATTAAAACCAGCTACCTGCACTGTTACTGTCACATAACCAACCTTTGGTTTTGCTATCGGTATGGATAGCGGTATGGATAGCGGCATGCCCATTTTGTCGGGGGTGAAAAACTTGGTCATGGTGAAGCCCTGACCATCACCGGTATGATTTTCCAAAGACCTCAGTGCATCTGCTCGGTCATCAGGTGGTCGCCAGTTGCGCTCCGCTGTCAGGCCATACTGCATCTGCACCTTTTCGATTAATGTTTCAGGTACTGCAATTGGCACTGCATAGCTGCAGTGGCTAATTATCACCGCGGTAAAAACTAGGGCTTTTAAAGACAACAGTCTGTGCTGCTTTGTATAGGTATTCATTGGCAATGCTCTCAGTGCTCTGAAAACGCCCAAATGATAGGCGCAGTTCAAACTATCCTGATTCACAGATTTGGCATAGCCACTGTTATAAACGCTGGTTGGGCTGTCACAGTTAACCATCTAAAACGGAACTGGTCAGGCGCGATAGAGCAAAGGCACAGTAAGGGGGAACAAAAAACCACCGGATCTATACCGCCAATTAATCAGCGCAATCAGTACGGTGCTTATGTGCCTGACATTTTTGTGGCTCGCCATCGGCCATTCATCGACCATCCATCGGACAATAAACTAAATCCAGGCCCGCCAAAAATTAATTTAACCTTGATGATCAACAGATCGTGACAGAGGCCCCCCTGTAAAACGTATAATGCTGCATTGATTTTTACTTGGATTGCTAAATGACCGTTCGCACCCGTATCGCCCCCTCGCCCACCGGCGACCCCCATGTTGGAACCGCCTACGTAGCCCTGTTTAATATGGCCTTTGCCCACAGTCAGGGGGGCCAGTTTTTACTCCGAATTGAAGACACAGACCAAGTACGCTCAACCCCAGAATCAGAAAAATCCATACTCGACGCCCTGCACTGGTTAGGTCTCGAATGGGACGAAGGTCCAGACAATGGCGGCCCCCACGGCCCCTACCGACAGAGCGAACGCTCAGACATCTATCGCCAGCATGCTGACCAACTATTAGATAGCGGCCATGCCTTTCGCTGCTTCTGCACCACAGAGCGTCTAGACCAGCTACGCAAAACCCAGATGGAAGAGAAGCAGTCAATCGGCTATGACGGACACTGCCAACATTTAGAACAGGACGAGGTCAACCAGCGACTGGCCAATAATGAATCCCACGTAGTGCGCATGAATGTACCCCGAGAAGGCCAATGCGTCTTCAACGACATGTTACGCGGCGAGATCAGCATCGACTGGACCCAGATCGACCTGCAGGTCTTGCTCAAAGCTGACGGCATGCCCACCTATCACCTGGCCAATGTGGTCGACGATCACCTAATGGAAATCAGCCATGTGATTCGCGGTGAAGAGTGGATTAACTCCGCTCCCAAACATATCTTGCTCTATCAATACTTTGGTTGGGAGACACCAGTATTCTGTCACCTGCCCCTGCTGCGCAATATCGACAAGAGCAAATTATCGAAGCGTAAAAACCCCACCAGCATCCTCTTCTATCAGCGTATGGGCTATCTGCCCGAGGCGCTGATTAACTATCTCGGACGTATGGGTTGGTCAATGCCCGATGAGCGCGAGAAATTCACCCTCGCCGAAATGCTTGAAGTCTTTGATATTCAGCGCGTTTCATTGGGCGGACCCGTATTCGATGTAGAAAAACTCAGCTGGTTAAACGGCATGTGGATTCGCGAAGAGCTCAGCGACGACCAACTCGCCGACCGACTGCAAGAATGGGCCTTAAATCGTGACAGATTAAAAGCCTTCCTGCCCTTCGCCAAACAGCGCATGGAGACCCTCTCGGATATAGCACCTCTCGGTAGCTACCTAATTTCAGGCATGTTACCTATCAGTGCCGATGACCTGCGAGCTGCAGGCATCGAAGAAGATCGCCTGGTAGAAGTACTGCAATACGCCCTCTGGCGCTTGGAATCAGTGCAGCAATGGAACCGAGACAATATCTTCAATGCCCTCAAAGCAGTGGCCGACGCCATGGACATTAAGCTCAAGCCCTTCTTGGCGCCGCTGTTTATCGCCATCGCCGGCAGCAGCGCATCGATCTCCGTAATGGACTCCATGAACCTGCTCGGTGCCGACATGTCTCGAGCCCGACTGCGTCACGCCATCGAGCTGCTGGGCGGCATTGGCAAAAAGAAACTTAAAAAGCTGGAAAAGGAATATCAGC